>ERZ1503814.636-NODE-636-length-9554-cov-2.739446_pt1 | contig 9554 bp, 5 predicted proteins | sample MGYA00571768_ERZ1503814 | MGnify/ENA primary metagenome ERZ1503814 (study PRJEB39906, sample SAMEA3182075) | gut metagenome | biome: human; feature: gut; material: Stool; isolation source: human stools | place: Canada | collected 2012-03-14 ... | reverse complement strand
ATATAGTCCCGGACGCGGCGGGCGGTTTTCATGGAAAGGTTTCTTATTTCCCGAAGCTGGCTGATTTTGGGGACGGCTTCCCGGCTGTTGACTTTCCCTGTTTGCATCAGGGCCACCAGCTTGGCATATTCTACAATGACGGGCCGGTATGAAGGAAAGGAACGCCTGCTGAGGTTGAGCAGGCTGCCAGCCACGTTGGAAAGCTGCCTGTTCAGATCCGGCAGGGAACGGGCCTGTTCCAGGTCATCCAGGGGAAATGTGACGGTGGTGCGGGTATCCGGATCATACTTGACCAGGGTAAGGGCTTCCTGGAGATGACGTTCCGTTTCCGTAATCGTGAGAGTTTCCGTCAGGGGAGGCGTCGCCATGCGGGAAAGCTGAAGCGTCCACCATTTATGGAGGGAAGTGGGGGTCAGGCTGAGCTGCGGAAAATGGCGTTTGATGAGGTTTCTGGGATCGTCATTGCCCAGAATAGCCTGGTCCAGAAGCTGTTTCATTCCTTCCGGACCGTTTTCCTGGTTCAGCAGGCAAAGCACCAGGGCTCCACAGGAAGTTTGATAGGCCGCGTAAGAGGTCGCATCCAGTTCCTTTTCCGGTTCCCGGCAATTCAGGATTTCTTCCGGAGTCATAATTCCGGACTGCTGGAACAGGGTGGAATACATGGCACGGTCAGCTTCATTATTGTGCCACAGAACAGCCTGTTCCAACCCGGCAATCAGCCAGGGGGGCAGCGTGACGTTGTCCGGCAGGCCTTCCGGGTCCACTGTGCGCAGCATCATTTCATAAAGCAGGGTGGAGACGATGGCGCGGCGCAGGCTGTCCTGGTTGATGCCGTGGCCCAGATGAATGAAAATGCTATAGGAGAGGGTATTGCCTACAATGACGGTTTGCATGCGGACGGGGTTGGCCGGAACGGGGCTTCCCGGCTCTCCTACCAGGCGGATGTTGATGCCGTTTTTCCATTCGTCAGGCTGCTTGAGGACTTTTAGCAGCGCGGTGCGTATGGCATCCGCCCGGGTGGCGATGGCCCCGGCCAGCAGGGAGTCCATCCCGGTGACGTGGAATTGCTTGGAGGTGGAAACGCTGGTGAACGGCTGCCTTTTGGCGGGCTGTTCCTCCGCTCCGGCGGCGGTCCTTGCCGAAGGTGAAGGGGGAACGACGGGGTTTACATTGGAACTGCCCTGCAATACTGGACGGTCCGAGGCGTCATCAATAAAATCCGCATCCTGGACGGATGCTGATTCTTCTTCCGTCTGCCGCACTTCCGCGGAAGAATCATTGCCAGGCTCCTTTCGTTCCTGTCCCCGGCCGGCAGGGAGCAGAAGAAGAGCCGTCAACAGAAAGACGCATGTTCCCCTGAATTTCATCAACGGAAAAAGTTAGTCGAATTGTTCCGCCAGACAGCTGAAATCCTCTTCCGCGCGACCTTCCCGGCACAGCCTCCCCATGATGGAGGAAACCAGGGCGGCAACAGGCGGGTGGATTCCTTTTTCTGCGGCAAGTTCCTGAGCGTAAATACTGTCTTTCCTCATGTTGTCCAGGGAGAAATGGGTGGAAAAGTCACGCTTTGCCATCAGGGGCAGCTTAAATGCAGCCAGAGGGGAGGCGATGACGTTCCGGGAAATGGCCTGGCCCAGCATTTCCGGGGAAATGCCGTACGCCTGGGAGATGGCCAGGGCTTCGCTCAAACTCTGCACCATGGTGGCGGAGACCATGTTGGTAACCAGTTTGACGACGGTGCCGGCTCCGATGCCGCCCAGGTGCAGGATGTCCCGGGAACTGTGCTCCAGCACGGGGCGTATGCGGTCCAGTGTGGTGGAATCCGTGCCAACGTAGTAAACCAGTTCCCCTTTTTCCGCGGGCAAACGGGAGCCGGTGAACGGGCAATCCACATACGTGCAGCCGATGGCGGAACCCATCAGGGAGAGTTTGCCGACGGTCGCCAGGTCAATGGTTGAATGGTTCAGAATGATATGCTCCGGTGTCAGAGCCCCTCTCATTTGTTCAAACACTTCCAGACAGGCATTCCTGTCTTTCAGGTAGAGCTGGATAACTTTGGAAGCGCGTGCCGCATCCGCCGGGGTAGGAACCGCTTCCGGAAAATCTTCCCGCGGAGTTCTGTTCCAGACGGTGACCTTGTCGCCCATTCCGGCCATATGGCGTGCAATCCGTGAGCCAATGAGGCCCAGTCCTAAAATGGAAACGTGATACATGGCTTTATTTAGTGGGAAAGGGAAGAATTCCATCAGGAACCGATTCGGAAACGGCTTTTCCTGCGCGGAGGTTCCTGCTTTTCCGGCTTGGGCGTTTCCGTTGCGGCAGTTGCGGCTTCTGCCGGAGGTTGTGCGGATGCCGCCGCAGGGGCAGTTTCCCTCATTTGGGCTGCCAGAGAGATGGGGTCGGTTTCCGGACGGTGGCTGACGACGACCTGTTTGGGACCGGCGGACGGCTTTTCCTGCGCATTCGGATCCTCCGCCACATGAGCAGGCACTTCCTTGGCGTCGTGGGGAATGGCAGACGGATCGCTTATTGCCGCGGCCAGCTGGGGGCCGTCCTCTTTTGCGGCGGAGGCGGGATTCTGGTCCGCAGCCTGTTTTTTGCGGGGAAGGGTGGTGGTTCCGGTAATGGCAAGCTCCAGGTCGGAATCCGGCAAGCCTCCGCAGCGGATGGCTGCATCATAGCTTTTGCGTGCCTGCGCCGTGCGGCCCAGCCGGGAATAGGTCCAGGCCAGGTTGAAGTGCGCGTCCGGTGATTCCGGCTGGATTTTCAGGGCGTTTTCAAAGTGGGCCACCGCTTTTTCATAGTTCCCGGCGCTGGTTTCCAGGTTGCCCAGGTAAAGCAGGGCGGGAGCGTTGGCCGGATCCAGCCTGACCGTTTCCGTCAGGGAGGCGATGGCGTGGTGGTCTTCCCCGGCGCGGTATTGGGCCACCCCCATCATGAACCATGCGGGGGAGGAGGAGGCGTCCAGTTCCGTGGCTTTTTTCAGAAATTTGATGGCTTCCTCCGCCTTGTTGCGCTGAAGCAGAATGGTCCCCAGATTGACCAGGGCCGGAACGTGAGCCGGCTGGAAGTCCAGCAAAGTCCGGTACAGCTGTTCTGCGGCGGCATAGCGTTTTTTGGCGAAGGCTTCTGCGGCGCCTTGCCCCAGGGCTTCCGCCTCCAGCTTCCGGCGTACCGTGGCTTCCATGCTCCGGTTCAGCGCTTTTTCCTGGTCCGGAGTAATGGTTCCGGCGGAGATGGCGGCCAGGCGGGCCTGTTCGGCGGAACGGCTTTTCAGTTCTTCCATCTGCCGGGTGAGTTCCTCCACCTGAATGTTTTTCTGTTCCAGGGCCTTCTGGGCCCGCGCCAGGGCTTCCGCCTGTTTCTTGTCGTTTCTGGCGGATTTGTCCGCTTTGGTCTTCATCTGACTGCGCGCCAGTTCCAAATCCCGAGCAAGCTGGGCGGCCTTGCCGCGTTCCGCAGAGAGGGCCTGTGCCAGCTTGTTGATTTTTTCCTTCTGCTGATCCGTCAGGGGAACATTGATATTGTTATCCCTGGCAATGGCGTTGACAATTTGTTTTTCCGCAGGAGTGAGCTTGATGGCTTCTTCATTGTCCATCAGGGAGGCTATTTCCGCCGTGTCCGGATTTTCCTGATGCAGCCGCTTATAAGTGCTGATGAGCAGGGAGCGGCTCTGGTCCTGCACGGAAGGTATGCGGAGCTGCTTGGCGATGGTGGAGCGCAGCAGCTGGTTTTCTTCCAGAAGAAGCGGGCTTTTTTCCGGATTGGCCTCCAGCTTGGACAGTTCCACATCCGCATTGATGAGCTTGGTATTCAACTCTGTGATGCGTTTGCGGTAGCCGATGTTTTCATCCCGGATGGCAATCAGTTTCTGTTTCAGGTCTGCGGATTCCTCACGCGCCTCTTCCAACGCTTTCAGGTTGGCTTTCCGCTGTTCTTCGGAATCGGATTTGGCTGTTTCCAGAGCGGCGATTTTGTCCTGGGCATCCTTGAGCTGGGCCGCCAGCGTCAGGTTGCGGTCCAACAGGTTTTTTGTTTTGTCCGGGCTGTTGAGCTCCACCAGGGCCGCCAATTGGTCCCGGTCTTTCTGAAGGGCGTTTTTCTCATCCGTCACTTTGTCCAGCTTGTCCTGGTACTCCTTGAGCTGCAGCTGAAGATCGGCGATCTGCGCCAGATAACGGGCTTTGTCCTGGCTGAGGGAGGTGACATTTTGTTCCAGTTCCTCCACTCTCCTGGTGAGAGTCTGAATAAGCTTGTTGCTGGTCTTTCTTTCATCCTCCATCTGCTTTTTGACCTTGAGCAATTCATCTCGGTAAACGGATTCTCCGGCGGATGCCACGGCCAGTTTTGCCAGAATCTCCTCCTGCTCCCGGCGGGTGCGCTTGAGAGCCTGGATCAGAGCATTGTTCTCCATGGTGGTTTTATCCAGCAGTCTGCGGATGCGTTCGTAATTGCTCTCCACCACTTCCGGAGCCGCCCCGGGAGAAACGGAAGGGGACGGGATGGTATTGATCAGGGATTCTCCGGGACGGGTAGGGAATTCCACGCCCTTGTAGCCGGGAGGGAGGGCTATGTTGGGTTTTGGCCTGGGGCGCTTCGGCACGGAGGCCGGGCGTTCCAGCTCCAGGCCGGATGAAGAAGAGGCGGCGGCCTGCTGCTGGGCCAGCTTCTGCCACTGGTCCAGATTTTCCCTGTTGAGCTGGCGGCGCGTTTGCAGCAGGTTGGGGCGCCATTGGGGATAAGACTTAGCCAGGCGTCCGAACTTGTCTTCCGCCTGCTGTGTCAGGCGGATGGCTCCTATATAATCCCGTTTTTCCACCAGTCCTGCGGCTTGGGTCACCAGCCTCAACGCCTCCAGGTACATGTCCGTTGGATCCTGCTTTGTCCCGGCGGTGGCGGGCATGGGGCCGGGCATATACGACCCCTGGGCCAGAAGGGGCATGGAGCCGCAGGTCAGGGACAAAGCAAGGGTAATGCCAAGGGGGAGAGGAGTCATCATGGGGAGAAGCTTTGTTTACATACGGCACACCGTCCTGAATCGCAAGAATAAACCGTGTCTTGTGCTTGTATTCGCGGGGGCGGGTGGTAGACTCTTGCCAATCCTTGATTTTTCCCATGAACATCTCCGTTTTAGACCGTTTTTTGAAGTATGTCTCCGTGGGCTCTCAGTCGGACGCGGATTCCGCCACCGTGCCATCCCCCCCCGGCCAGACGGAGCTGGCCCGGCTGTTGGCCGGGGAATTGAAGGACATGGGAGCGCAGGCGGAACTGGATGATGATTCCGGAATTGTTTACGCCTCCATCCCTTCCAACGTGGAGGGGAATGTTCCCGTCATCGGCTGGGTGGCCCATGTGGATACGGCTCCGGGAGTCTCCGGCAGCGGAGTGAAGCCCCGCATCGTGCGCTCGTACGACGGCGGAGACATCCTGCTCAATCCGGAACAGGGAATGGTGCTTTCCCCCGCCGTTTTTCCCGAACTGACGGATTATTTGGGCCAGGACCTGGTCGTGACGGATGGAACTACCCTGCTTGGCGCGGACGACAAGGCCGGTGTGGCGGAAATCATGGATATGGCAGCCTCCTTCCTGCTGAACCCCGAACGGCCTCACGGCGAGATACGGATCGCCTTCACGCCGGATGAGGAAATAGGACGCGGAACGGATGCCTTTGACGTGGCGCGATTTGGTGCGGATTTCGCCTATACCGTGGACGGAGGCGCCCTGGGGGAAATTGAATACGAAAATTTCAATGCGGCTTCCGCAGTGGTGACGGTGCAGGGCTCTTCCATTCATCCCGGAAGCGCCAAGGGCAGGATGTTGAATGCCTGCCTGGTTCTCATGGAATTCCAGGGAATGCTGCCCGCGTTCCAGAATCCCGCTTTTACGGAAGGGTACGAGGGCTTTTATCATCTGGATTCACTCCGGGGAGATGTGGAACAGGCGGCTGCGGAGTACCTCATCAGGGATCATGACAGGGCGGCCTTTGAGCGCAAGAAGGAATTCATGCAGGAATGCGTGGCCCTGCTGAACCGTAAATACGGGGAGGGGACGGTAAAGGCAGAGATTACGGATTCCTATTACAACATGAAGGAAAAGATACTTCCGCACATGCACCTGGTGGAACATGCCTGCAGGGCCATGGAAGCCGTGGGAGTGAGGCCGGAAATCGTCCCTGTGCGCGGAGGCACGGACGGAGCCCGCCTCTCCTTCATGGGGCTGCCGTGCCCCAACCTGTGCGCCGGAGGCCACAACTTCCATGGAAAGTATGAATACGTTCCTGTCCGTTCCCTGGAAAAAATTTCCGCCATCCTTCAGGAAATCGTCTCCGGTTATGCCAGGTACGGCCTGGAACCGCCGCCAGGGGAATGAGGAACATGGCGATAAGCGGAGATGTTGCGATTCCGGCATTCGGAAATAAAAATTTTTGCCTGTTCCTGAAACTTTTATTGGGAGGGAGGCGCAATACTGAATCAAGTTCATAAAAGGAATGGCTTTGAATTCCCCGGCGTCCCTAATCCGTGAAGCTGCGGGAAAGTGCTTGCTTTTTTCCCTTCCGTCATGATCATGGCGGCTCACCGTTTTTGATAACCCCCGCATATACACATTTTGATATGAGCGTGATTCCCAATGTCCTGGCTGAAAGGTACGCCTCCGCCGCCATGAAATCCATCTGGTCCGCAGAGGGCCGCATCATTCTGGAACGCGAATTCTGGATTGCCGTGATGAAAGCCCAGAAGGATCTGGGGCTGGATATTCCGGACGGGGTGATTGAGGCCTATGAACGGGTGAAAGACCAGGTAAATCTCCCTTCCATTGACGCGCGTGAACGCGTGACGCGCCACGATGTGAAGGCGCGCATAGAAGAATTCTGTGAACTGGCCGGATGCGAGCATATCCACAAGGGAATGACCTCCCGGGACCTGACGGAAAATGTGGAACAGCTCCAGATATGGAAGTCCATGCAAATCATCCGGGACAAGGCCGTGGCCGTGTTGAACCGCATGAGCGCCCTGGCTGAACAATGGAAGCACGTGACCATTGCCGGACGCACGCACAATGTAGCCGCGCAGACCACGACCATGGGCAAGCGCGTCGCCATGTTCGGGGAAGACATCGTGCACGGCCTGGGTTCCTGGATTTCCCTCATGGACCGTTACAGCGTGCGCGGACTGAAGGGCGCTGTTGGAACCCAGCTTGACCAGCTTTCCCTCTTCGGGCAGGATGCCGGCCGCGTGCTGGAACTGGAAGACCGCGTGTGCGCCCACCTGGGTATCCCTGCCAAGTGGATGAATGTGGGGCAGGTATATCCGCGTTCTCTGGACTTCTCCGTGGTTTCCGGGCTGGTGGAACTCACCTCCGGCTGCTCCTCCTTCGCCAAGACCCTGCGCCTGATGGCCGGCCATGAACTGGCTACGGAGGGGTTCGCCAAGGGACAGACTGGCTCCAGCGCCATGCCGCACAAGATGAACGCCCGCTCCTGCGAGCGCGTCAACGGCTTCCATGTCATCTTGAAGGGTTTCCTGATGATGATTTCCGGGCTGGCCGGGGATCAGTGGAATGAAGGGGACGTTTCCTGCTCCGTGGTGCGCCGTGTCGTCATGCCTGATTCCTTTTACGCTGCGGACGGACTGTTTGAAACTTTCCTGACCGTGTTGAACCAGATGGGCGTGTATGAGGCCGTGGTGGCTGCGGAATTGCGCCGCTACCTGCCTTTCCTGATGACAACCACCATCCTGATGGAGGCCGTCAAGCGCGGCATTGGCCGGGAGACCGCCCATGAGGTGATCAAGGAACATGCCGTGGCCGTCTCCAATGACCTGCGGGCCGGGAAAATCATGGAAAACAATTTGCTGGACCGCCTGGCGGAAGACGGGCGCCTGGGAATAGACCGGGCGGACCTTCAGCGCATTTTTGATTCCAATTCCTCCGCTACGGGCATGGCTGACGCCCAGGTGGAAGCATTCCGCTCCATGGTGAAGGAAGTGACGGACAGGTTTCCGGACGGAGCGGGCTACCAGCCCGGGGATATCCTGTAAAAAGAACCTCGGAAAGAAGCCGGAACTCCCGGTGCACGCGTTTTTTCCAGACGCCGCCCTTTTCGGACGGCGTCTGTATTTTTATGCCGTCCGCATACGTGTTTTTTCAATTTCTTTACGTCAGGAGAGCTTGACGAATCAGAAGGATGCCAGTAAGCTTGAATTCAGTAAACGGGCGCGTACGTTGCATGCGCCTTTGCAAGCAACCCCCTGTTAAACAATTTTCAATATGGAAAACCAGCATCTCAGCCTTTTGGACCGTGTGTACACCGTTCTCAGAAAGAGAGGGGAAGAAACGGAATGGATTACTTCCGCTGATGACCACAACATTAAGACAGGCATCGCATTCGTCCCCTGTGATACGTTCACCCCGGTGAGCCTCCTGTACACCATGATTGAACGTCCGGAGACGCTGGTCATTGACGTGCTTTTTGCCGCCAAGGTTCCTGAAAACCGCCGTGTGGAAGTCAGCATTATCCTCAGCGAACTGAACGCGGACCAGACGGCCGGCGCCTTTCAGCTGGACCCCAACAGCGGGTATGTTTATTACCGCCAGTCCTTCGTTCTGGAAGGCATGGACCTCACGGAAGCCCAGTTTGCCCAGTTGATGAAGAATATTGAAACCGTGGCTGTGGAAACGGCGGAGGCCTATTCCCACATCATGGAGACGGAATATCCCAAATAACGGGACGCGTTTCCCCCGGAGCTGTTGATGAGCGAGGCCCCTCAAAAAAAGGGAACGTCCTGGTCCATAGGCATCGGCCTGGGGATTGTGGCGCTTCTGATAGGCACGGCTATTGTAACGGAGCCGTCCGTCTCTTTTTCCTCCTCCGGAAACAGGGGCTGCGCGCCCGCAGGAACGGAGACACCCCTCCGGCTGCAGACGAACACTCTTTTTATTTCCGCGCCCGGCATCGTGAAGGCCTCCTACCTGACGATGCTTTCTCCCAGCGTTTCCGGAAAGGTGGACAAAGTGCATCCCCTGTTTAATGTGGGGGAAATTGTCCTGAAGGGAACCCCCCTGATGGAATTGGAAAAATTTGAATACCGCGCCCGGCTGGCGAACGCTCAGGCGGAACTGGAACAGGCCCGCCTGGATGTTTCTACGGAGCAGGCGGAAGCCCTGAAAGCCATCAAAAAGACATACAGCTCCGTCTCCAAAAGCGGAAAGGAATCCGAACTGGTGCTCCGGGTGCCGCAGCGCAGAGCCGTAAACGCCAGGCTGAACGCCGCGGAGGCGTATGTGGCGGAAGCAGAACAGGCCCTCCGGGATACGGTGCTGGAAGCTCCCTATACCTGCCAGGTGCTGGAATGCTCTGTGGGAGCCGGTGCCCGCGTGGTCGCCGGGCAGCCGGTGGGGAAAGTAATTCCTCTTCAGGAGCGGATGATACGGATTCCCGTTCCGCTGGAAGAATTTTCCGCATTGCCCAGGGATGAGCAGGGCAAGGTGAATACGGCTCTGACCGCCTCTTGCGTGCTGAATAATGGAAAACGGCTGCAGTGGCTGGGGCGCGTTCC
>ERZ1503814.635-NODE-635-length-9565-cov-3.691588_pt1 | contig 9565 bp, 7 predicted proteins | sample MGYA00571768_ERZ1503814 | MGnify/ENA primary metagenome ERZ1503814 (study PRJEB39906, sample SAMEA3182075) | gut metagenome | biome: human; feature: gut; material: Stool; isolation source: human stools | place: Canada | collected 2012-03-14 ... | reverse complement strand
ATGTATTGATCGATCAAAGCACCCCGGCACAGTGTGCCGGGGCGCTTGTTCTTTCGGGGGAGCCAAAAGCATACGAACGAGCGCCGGGCAGCGATCGCTGTCCGGCGCTGATCTGTTATTTTTCCAGCATTACGTCCATCAGTGCCAGCAAAGAGCTCTGCTGGCCGGGGGTCAGGCGGCTCCATTTGTCCAGCAGCGCCCGCTGCGCGGGCGTCAGCGCGAGCCGGTCCTCGGCGTCGGCAAAAAACTGCGAGAGCGTCAGCCCAAAGGCCTCGCAGATCTTTTCCAGCGAGGAAAACGATGGCGTCATGCCCTTCTTGTACCAGGAGGAAATGGTCGACTGCGGCAGGCCGGAGCGCTCCGCGAGCTGATATTCCGCCCAGCCTCTGGCCTCGCGGTTTTTCCGGATCAGGCCGAGAATGTCTGTCACGCGATCACCACCTACGATTTTTCGTTTATTATACTTTGAAAAATCGTTGCATTTTAATCATTATTGTCGTAGTATATACTACGACAATATTCGATTTTCTGGAGGCCGCTGAACCATGAACGAAGACCGCACCTACGAAGCCTGGCTGGACGAGACGAACCGGGTCGTATCCTTTCACGCGATCCCCGCCGCCCGCTATTTCTGTGCCGCCGGAGAAGAATTCTGGCCGCTGATCCTGACCCTCGTCCTCTCCGGCTACCGGATCCAGTGAAGCAATCTTAGGAATAATTAAGAAATTTTTCCGGAAATTTGTGATATAGTGGAAGTACAAAACACGCCGGAAAAGGAGAGAACATGATGAAAAAAGCAATGCTGTGCCTACTGATGATCCTGTCCGCCTTTCTGCTTACCGCCTGTCAGAAGCAGCCCCAGCCGGAGATCAAACTGCCGGAGCCGCAGGCAGCGGCCAGCCCGGCGCAGCCGGAGCAGGCAGAGCAGACCCTGACCCTCGGTCTCATCGACTTTGAAGCGGACAAGGAGCTGCTGCGCGGCCTGATCCAGAGCTATAATGCCTCCGGCGCGCCCGTCCGCATCGAGATCGTCAACTACGCCGACGGCGCCGAAAGCTATGCGGACGCCGTCACGCGCCGGACGACCGAGCTCATGGCCGGGAACGTCCCCGACCTGCTCGACTGCAGCGACCTGAGCGGCGCGCAGTACGCCGGGTACGCAAAGAACGGCATCCTGCTGCCGCTGGACGGGATGCCGGAGGAAGGGGTGCTGTCTGGCGTGCAGCAGCCCTGCGAGGTGGATGGGAAGCGCTATTCCATCGTCGGCGCGTTCACGCTCGACCCGCTGTTCGGTCCCGCGTCCAGGCTCGGCGCGTCGCTGCAGACCTCGGTCGAGGATGTGCTGCGCGGCGCGATCCCGGATGTCCGCTTCGTCTGGGGCGGCAGGGATCTGCTCGGCGTCTATTGCCGCCACGCAGCAGAGCGCTTTCTGGACTACGATACCGGTACAGCTTCGTTTGAAAGCGAGGAATTTCTGGACCTTCTGACCGCCTGCGCCAACATCCAGCCGTCGGAGCTGGGCCCGGACAGCATCATGCAGCAGCCCATGCGTTCCGTCTCCGTGTACCGTCAGATGCAGAACAGCTGGTACGAGCAGACCGGCGACGCGTTCCGCGTGCTTTCCCTCAGCGCGGACGGCGGCGTGACCTACCAGCCCGTGCTGCAGCTCGGTGTCTGCGCAGCCTCTTCTGTGCAGGAGGCCGCGGTGCAGGCCCTGCGGGCCATGCTCGCAGAGAGCTTCCAGAAGACCATCACGGACGCCTTCCCGGTCAGCACGGCCGTCCTGCAGGCACAGCTGCAGCAGGAGATCGACGCGCAGAAGACCTATCAGCAGACTGCCATCCGCGAAGAAGGCCGCGTCGACGTCGGCGAGGCCGGGACGCAGACCTTCCTGTTTGACGAAGCCGTCGCGGCGGACCTCATGCACGTACTGGAGCATGTGGACTGCCGCGCCTGCAGCAATCAGGAGATCCTGACCATCATCCTCGACGAAGCGGACGCCTTCTTCCAGGGCCGAAAGACCGCGCAGGAGGCCGCCCGCATCATGGACAGCCGCGCCGCCCTTTTCATCGCCGAAGCCAGCTGAGCGGAGGGGGAGAAAGCGCGCGTGGGTGATGCCACATTTTCTGTTGACAAACGTTAACACCTGTGCTATCCTAGAAATATAACATATGTTAACACACGGGAAGGAGCGAAACGCATGGAACATCTCAGACTGTCCGACGGGGAATGGAAGCTGATGAAAACACTCTGGCAGCGCCAGCCGCGCACGCTTGCGGAGCTGGTTGCAGCGCTGGACGCCGAGACCGGCTGGAGCCGGGCGACGATCTTCATGATGCTCAAGCGGCTCATCGCCAAAGGCGCGGTCACGATGGACGACAGCGGAAGATTTCAGCAATACAGCGCCGCGATCACGTATTCAGATGTTGAACCCGAGGAAACGGAAGCATTTTTGTCGAAGGTTTACGGAGGAAGCGTGGGCATGATGGTGTCGAACCTCGTCGACCGCGGCACACTGTCCGAGCAGGACATTCAGGAATTGAAAGCCATTCTGGACGCAGCAGAAAAGGAGCGCGCGCAATGAAAAAATGGATTCTCCTTTTGACGCTCTGTATCAGCCTCCTTTTATCGGGCTGCCAGAAAACGCCGGAGGCCCAGCCTGGAACGCAGCCGGCGGAAGCGCCGTGGGCAGACGAACAAGCGGACGCGCCGCTTTCCTATGAAGACTATTTCGCGGAGCTCCGCCCCTATGACCCGGCAGAGAACGACGTGCCGGACTGGATGAAGGACGGAAACTATGAAATTTTATCAGAGGACGGCGTCCTCTCCCTGTACCAGGCGGAAGACGGGACTCTGACCCGCTTGTTTGCTTACCCGGTGGAAGCGCCGCTCGGCTGGTCGGCCGGCCAGGCCTGTCTCTATGCGTTCGACGAGCAGACCATTTACCGGCTCGATTATGGCGGGGAAGCGGCAGAGCCGATTTACCGCGCGACGGATGGGGCGATTTTGCAGATGGCGGCTGCCGGGGACGCGCTCTTCTTTGCCGAACAGGGAGAGCTCAGCATCCGCCTCTGCCGATTGTACGCGCCCGAAGGGAAGCTGGACGTCTTCTATGACGAGGTCCGCCCGGATGCGGAGGACCTTCTGCTGTTCCCCGTTTCCAATCACGAGCTGTGCTGGACCATGGACGATCCGGACTTTCTGGAGCTTGCGGCAGAGCAGGAGCAGACCTACATCGAGACGCGGAACATCGATCCTGCGGACAAGAGCACCTACTGGGGCATGCTGGAGCTGGATTTTGGCGTCGACTCCGGCATCCGGTACTACTATAACGACCTGGAGCCGCTGCTCTGCTCGCAGGGCTTCCGCAAAATTTACGGCGAACCGGCTGTCGCCGACTGGTGGAAAACGGAAGATACTTTCCTGCGCGACGCGGAGCTGCGCGCGAAGTTTGTATCCGTGGAACAGGGACCCGCAGTGCAGGCGCCGGACCGCAGGGTCGTGAGCTTTTTGCGCGGCGCGGAAACGGCGCTTGCGCAGGAACGGGGCCTGACGTTCAACACGCCGGAAGATCTTTCCCCGGAGCAGCTGTTTCAGTTGTTTCTGGCGTGGACGAATGAAGATACGCTGAAGGAATATCAGGACCCGGATGACGGAAACTTCTATTTCACAACCCCGGTCATCCGCCGGACGCTCGACTGCTATTTCAGCGGCTATTGCTTTGATATCACAGCCTGCAGGGCGTACGACAGGCAAACCGGCACGGTCGTCGTCCCATCTGTTTCCGGGTCTGACGACGACCGGACGGCGCGGCTCGCCGGAAAAGCGCAGGACGGAGACCTTGTGACCTACCTTATCGACTTTTACGCGGATGCGGCTGCCAAGGCAGAGCATCGTGCGTACGCGCGGAAGGAATACACGCTGCAATGCTATGACGGCGGCTTCTATCTCCTGCGCGCCTGCTCCGTGATGTGCCCTGACGGGGAACATACGCTCGGCGGCATTTCCGTCTGGGACAGGTGGGACCTTCTTCCGCAGACGGTGACCGAAGGCTTTGCGGAGCTTGGTGTGGTCGGCGTTTCGCGGGAGGACTATGACGTGGTCAAATACGGCCGCGACGGACTATATGTCCACGTGCTGCGCCTGCAGGCGGGCAAGGAGGACTGGGAGGGGCTGGACGGCTATGTCAGCTGCGTCTATACGACGAGCCCGGACTACCCCTCGCCGCGCGGTCTGCGCGTCGGCGACCCGGAGGCCAACGCAGCAGAAACAATGAATGCGCTCTGGGGCAGCTTTGAATACGAGCTGCAGGACGGCGCGATCTGCCGCATGGGGTTCTTCTCCTATTATGACGCGGGAGGCCCCGGCGAAGCGTTTACGGTACGCCCGGCAGACAGCCGGCCGGGGAATTGAGGGAAAGGAGCTGCCATGATACGAGAAACATTGACGCTCTCCGCGCTGATCGCAGCCGTCCTGCTGGTGCGGGCGGTGTTCAAAGACCGCGTGCCGAAGCGGATGATCTATGCGCTCTGGCTCGTGGTGCTTTTGAAGCTCTGCATGCCGGGGACGCTGTTCTCCCTGCCGGTCCTTCCGGCAGAGCAGACCGCCGCGCCGGTGCAGCGCGCGGAGTTCCCGGCGCAGACCCCGCCGGACACCCAACCGCCCGCACAGGCGGTACAGCCGCAAACACCCGCGCAGCCGGTCACGCAGGAACCGGCAAACCCGGCGGCGAAGCCGCTGACGGCCACGCAGATCTTCCGGATCATCTGGTTCAGCGGCAGCGCGCTGCTCGGCCTCTGGATGCTTGGCTCGTGGCTGGTCTTTACGATCCGGCTGCGCAAAAGTCGGAAATTCCTCGGAAGACACGGAAAAACCAGTATTTACGTTTCAAGCCGCATCCCGTCGCCCTGCCTTGCAGGCCTCATCCCGGCCGTCTATCTGACGCGGAACGTGCTGCAGAACGACACGGCAGCGCTGATCCTGCGCCACGAGCTGACGCACCTGCGGCATCTCGACCCGCTGTGGTCGTTCTGCCGGACGGCCGCTGTGGTCGCGTACTGGTGGAACCCACTGGTCTGGCTCGCCGCGATCGTCTCCAAGCGCGATGCCGAGCTGGCGTGCGACGAGGCCGTCGCCGTGGGGCTCCTCGACAGCGAGCGCATTGCCTACGCAAGGGCGATCCTGGCCCAGGCCCCGCGCAGGGGGGCAGCCCTGAGCCTTGCCGGGCCGCCGGTCAAAGAGCGCATTTTGTTCCTCACGAAAAAGCAGCGCACGAGCGTCCTGTGCGTCGTTCTGGCCCTGATCCTCGTCCTGTCCGCGACCGGCTGCTCCTTTGCCGAGCTGACGCGGCAGAAATCTGGGGAGATCACTCTGCCCGAAGCGGCAGGGGAGACCGGCCCGTCCGCGGATCCCACCGCCCGGCAGGAAGGACCGGTGCAGGACCAGCCGCAGCTGCTTCACAACGACGGGACCTATGACCCGTCCCAGCCCCTGCAAGCCTGGGAGCTGGCCCGCGCCGACGGTGTGCAGACCGGCATGACGCAGGCGCAGGTCGAAGCGATCACGGGGCCGCTGACGGAAAACAAATATGGCGTTCTGGTGGACGATCAGAACATCTCCTATCGCTTCTGGGACCGCAGCGGCGGCGAACCGAAGCTGATGGAAATGACCTGGAGCGGAAAAGTGATAAACGACGAGCTTGTTTATACCACCGCGCAGGACGCGCCGGCCTTCCGCGGCATCTGTCTCGGCGATCCGATCGGCGACGTGCTGGCGAAGCTTCCGTGCACAGACCGGGAACTCAGATACCAGCAGACGCAGTATGTGTACGGGCAGGCGGGCGATGCAGATTACGCGGTCCTGCACCTGATCGGGGACAGCTATTATTCTCTGTCGTTTGGCATCGCCGGTCAGTGGCGCGCATCCGTCGACTTCTCCCGTGTCCAGCAGCGCGTGTTCCATATCGTCATTTATGCCGAAACATACTGGCAGGAAGCAGAGCAGGCGGGCGAAGAGACGGCTGCCCGGGCGCAGACCATGACGCTGTCGGTCCCGTCCGGCGAAAAATATACGTTGTCGGAGGAAGACACGGCGGCCCTGCAGGAGATCTTCTCCGAGGGTTCCATGACGATGCTCGAGAACGACCCGGAATCGGTATGCGTGTACCAGTTCGACATCCGGAATCACAGCTATCTGCTGGATGAAACGCTGGATACGGTAGAGATGATCGTATGGATGGATACCGAGCATTATGACTATTACCAGAAGCGCCTGACCGACGCCGACGCGGAAACCCTGCAGACGGTCATTGACCGGTACACACAGGGCGCGGAGGGCAGCAAGCGCCAGACCGCGATCCTCCGGGAGGTGCGCGCGGATTCCGTCACGGTCGAGCATATCACGCTGCTCAATTCCGCTCTCGAGGAAGACCTGCGCACGCTCAAAGGCCTGAATATCCCGCCGGAGGCGTACCAATACGGCTACTATCGGGAGGACTCCGGCGAGATCTACACCTACAAGGTCGAACCGGATACCTCCGTCACCATCTATGACATTTCTCAGGTCTACGGAGCGGGTGACGACCGGCTGTACACCTTCGAAACATGGCAGGATTTCGTCGCCGCGGTCCAGGCCAACGAAGGCCTGTGCGTCCCGCCCTATACCCTGACCCTGCAAGACGGCGTTGTCGTCAAAATCGAAGAGAAATTCTACAATTAGCATCCAGAAAGGAGACTACCATGAAGAAGACAGCCCCGCTCCTGCTGCTGTGCATCTGCCTGCTTCTGGCTGGCTGCACCGCGCAGACCGCACCGCAGCCCATCCAGCCGGAACCGGATACTCAGCCGGAACCGGATACTCAGCCGGAGCAGGCTGTGCAGCCAGCACGGACATGGCAGGACGTACAGGCGCAGCTTCCGGATGTCTCGGCGATGTCCGGCTTTCCGGTGGCGGAGGAAGCCTGGCACCCGGAGCCGATCGTCGTGCATGGCGGAGAAGCGGAATACTGGATCGACCGGTCCGAAAGCTGGGAGACCGCAAAGATCTGCATGCGAAAAGATGGCCAGACGGCGAGTATTTACGCCGCACAGGACGGAAGCCTGTCCCAGCTTGCATTGTTCGATGGTATGCTGTATTTTGCACAGACCGGCGGCATTTATCGGATGCCAATGGAAGGCGGCGCGGCGGAACTCTGGATCCCGGACGGCGGACGGTTTGCGCTGACCGGCGGCGTGATCTATACGTGGCTTTCGGAGCAGGGCTTCTGCGCCATTGCCGCGCAGGACCCGGAACAGGCCGTGCCGGTGTGGAAGCAGGAACAGGCGCTTACGGTTAGGCAAACTGTCCCGGTGACGGGCGGTATCGTCTTCTGGCTGGCGGAAAACGAGCCGGATCCGGATGCTGGCCAGCTTTGGGTCGTGCTGCTGCGAAACAGCGGGCAGTGGGAGCTTCTGCGCGAGGAAACGGGACCGATGCCGCGGAGCATCTTTTCGGATGACACCAACGTCTGGTTCATGCGCGAGACGAGTGAAGGTCAGTTTCTCTATCAGATCGATTGTAAAGATGGAGCATATGCCTGCCTCGGCAAGCTGCCGGAAGCACCGGATGGATGTTACAGCCCCGGCACGCCTGTATTGGGCTTTCAGCGTCTGCTGATGCGCTATCAGGGGATAGAGTCAACCATGGAGTTTTATGCGCTGGATGACAAACTGACGCTGGGTGAGCATTTGCTGTCGTACGGCGCAGACGATTCATATGCCATTTATTTTCTGCACCTGTTCGAGATACAGGAAACGCCGCAGAGCTTTTATTTTTGCGGCAAGTCGGAAGAAAACGGGCTGTATCTCGTTTCTGAAATAAGAAAAAGCGGGGACGGGCTTTTGCGGGAGGAAGCCCTGCAGCCGCCGGTATGAACGCGCCTGCGGGCATAACGATCAAGCCGAACCGAAAGGAGAAACCCATGAAAAAGACGATTATATTCCTGCTGCTGTGCATATGCCTGCTTCTGGCTGGCTGCACCGCGCAGACCGCACCGCAGCCCATCCAGCCGGAACCAGAGCCTGTGCCGACAGAGCCGGAACCCGCGCCACCCGCAGCCGAAACCGCGGATACAGTTGCAAGTCAGGAAGAGCAGACGCAGGAGCGGCCGGCGCTCCCGGTCCCGTTCGCGTCCATGTTTTCCCTGACCGGGCGCGAGGCCGTCCTGTATGACGCGGCGGTCTCCCAAAAATATCCGCGTAGCGACAACGACATCGTTCTGCCGAGTCTTCGCGTGCGCGGTTCGTTTGAAGAAGACGGCAAAACCGTGGTCATCTGCGATCTGCATTATGATTTTTACTATGACTACACTGGTCCTGGGTGGGAGTGGAATGGAGGCGGCGCGACCACATATCTGCGGGCAGAACTTGAAACGCGAAGTGGCGCGGAGATTTGCACTGGCTTTGCGGAGTACCCGAGCGGAAGTCTGAGCGACTGGATCCGCGACCACTGCGCCCCACTGGCTATGCAGGACGCGGACGGGGCGTGGGTCCTGCCGGAACCGGCCGGAGACTGGTTCCCGTCGGACAGCAGTATGCTGGGCGAGTATCTGGCCGCAGCGGAAGCTATGCCGGAACCGGCGGCAGTGATGCCGCAGGCATACTTTGAGGCGCACATGCTGGCGCTTTCGGACGGGAAGACGGCGGAGGAATTGACCATCGACACCTTCCCGGACGTTCTGGCGGAAGACGCGGCGCTGGAAAGCTTCCTGCGCGATACGCCGGAGGAAGCGGCGCTCTGCTGCGCGACGTATCTGGTCGAGAATATGTGGTACGGCGATGGTGAAAATGAGCCCTATACGACGGATCTCGCGCTGACCGCGCTGGGGCGGCTCTACGTTCTTTCGATGCAGTATCTCATGGAGACGTATAACGACTCGACGTCGCTGCTGTCTGCCTTGCTGCTTCATACGTTTTCCCCGGAGGAATGGCTGTACCAGTTCTGGGGCGTAGTGGGAGGAATCGCGTTCGCAAAGGAAGGTTTTACGCTGGACAGTGTCTATTACGATGAGCACCCCATTGAAAAGCAGTGCATGACCGCCCTGCTGCGCAGCCCGAAGCGGCTTCATGTCGCGACACTTTTTGATTATGTAAACCCTGTAGACAACGAGCGGTGTGACGCCGACCATTCTGCGCTTTATGATTTCCTGGCAGAGGGCAAGGCAGACGACCGCCTTCATATCGAGCCCGCCGGAGCGACGCGCGAAGACCTCCTTGCCGCCTGCACGGAAACAGCACATTGGGAGGTGGAAGGGGGAACCGATACCACCATCCTCCGCATCACGCCCGAACACGGTCAGGAACTGCGTCTTGTGTACCGCTTCGGCGAAAATTAAGAATTTTTAAGAAATTTCTTTCACGCCGGTGTGCTATGATGACGGCGAGAACATCAGCTTCCTGACGAAAAGGAGAAACAAATGAAAAAACTGTCTGCTGCGCTGCTGGCGCTTTTGCTGATCGCTCCGCTGCTGGGCCTGCTGGGCACCATGGCCGTCAACAATCGGATGGCCTATTTCTCCGACGCCCTGGGC
>ERZ1503814.626-NODE-626-length-9691-cov-12.689705_pt1 | contig 9691 bp, 6 predicted proteins | sample MGYA00571768_ERZ1503814 | MGnify/ENA primary metagenome ERZ1503814 (study PRJEB39906, sample SAMEA3182075) | gut metagenome | biome: human; feature: gut; material: Stool; isolation source: human stools | place: Canada | collected 2012-03-14 ... | reverse complement strand
TGCAATGCCTCGAAGATAAGACCATCTGCAACGAGCAGATAAACGATAATTTAGCGGCTTAGAGCTGGACGGCAGAGACATCGACCTCGCCGGACATGAGCTTCGGCAGCAAGGAATCCCGTAGTGTTGAAAGCCTCAGATTTTCGATGCAATTATTAAGCACCTTTTGAAACATTGGCTCTGCGATACAGAGAAACGCCTTGGCATCATCATCAGATAGCTTCATGATTTGCTCTGATTCAAAATCTCTGGTGGTAATCGCATCAAATACAGCTCCGCTTGCTTTGTGCTTGAGCCTATCAACGGCTTTGAGTGTGTAGAAATATACAAGAAGCTGATGTGTCACTTTACCGACAAGCGCGTAGCAGGACTGGTTCATAGCCATCGGAACACCGGACATACCAACTTTGCCAACAGTGCCTCTTGCAGTGACGAAAACAGTGTTCACAGGATATAGTCGGCTGTTACAATGTGAAAGCCCCTCTTCGGTGATAGTCTTTTCTGTGATAAGGGTATATGGTGTGCCAACATCTTTTGGGGTGAAGAAGGCAATATTACCGTTCCAATAAGTGTTTTCGCCTGTTTTGGGAGTTCCACCGCCGAGTATCTGTATCAAATCGGTGAATCTAACCTCGGTGTTTGTCCGATCATAGAGGCTCGAAAACAATGCGGCTGCTTGCTGCTGCAAATTATCGTTTACCTAAAATGGAGGATATACCATGTTTGATAAAGTTCAGGAGAGCTTGAAAAGAAGCAAAGACGAGCACCAGAAGAAACGGCTTGAAAAGGAACGGCTTCGTCTTGAGAAAGCCGCAGCAGAAGCAACTCGTGAGGAAGAGCGGCTTCAACAGGAGGCGGAAAAGATACAGGCTGAAAAAGAACGCCTTCTCTCCCTTGATGACAAAGGGTTGATGGTAGAACTGATTCTGGCAGTGCGCGGCTTATACTCACAGATAGAGTACATTCAGAGCCAGCAGGAGTCTTTATCCGAGCGGATTGACGATATTGAGTCAGACATCTCTTCCATCCGCAGCGATATTTCAGATTTGGAGAGCAGAATGAGTTCGTCCGATCAATAAAAGCCAATGAAGGAGGCGCAGACGTGATCATTTCCCCACAATCTCTTGATACAAACCTCAGTCAGCTTTTAGCAGAGGTTAAATCTGGCTCAATGCAGTTGCCTGAGTTCCAGCGTGACTGGACATGGGACGATAACCGGATAAGAGGCATCATTGCCAGCTTGTCACAGGGCTACCCTATGGGTGCCATTATGCGGCTGCAATACGGCAATCCAGACATCCAGTTCAAATACCGCACGATTACGGGTGTCACGGGTGTTTCGGTGAAGCCGGAGCATTTGATTCTCGATGGGCAGCAGCGGCTTACTTCCATCTATCAGGCAACATCTTCAAAAGAGCCGGTTTCCACCAAAACGGAAAAAGGCAAGGCGATTAAGCGGTACTACTACCTCTCTATGGAGAAGTGCCTTGACGATGATGAGGATCGCTTTGATGCAGTCCTGTCCATCCCCGAAGACCGTAAGATCAAAGAAAACTTTGACCGTGATGTAAAGCTCGACCTCTCAACCAGAGAGTATGAATACGAGAACAAGTTATTTCCGGTCAATATTGTGTTCGATAGCAATGCCGTAATGGACTGGTTCATGGGCTACATGACGCACTATGGAATGAAGCCGGAAGCAATGGACGAGTTCAAGCGTTTTCAGGCGGATGTGCTGAATACAATTTCCGGGTATAAGCTGCCTGTGATTACGCTGGACAAGTCCACGCCGCGGGAGGCAGTGTGCAAGGTGTTTGAGAACGTCAATACTGGCGGTGTTCCTCTCACGGTGTTTGAGCTTGTTACCGCAACTTATGCCACAAGAGACTTTGACCTGAGAAAAGACTGGGTGCAGTGCCGAAATACCATTTGCGGCTTTGGAGACACGCTGAGAACAGACCTGTTCGATGGAATTGATGAAACTACATTCCTGACAACTGTATGCCTCTATACAAGCTATTTGAACAAGCAGTCTGGAAAGACAAACACAGTCTCCTGCAAAAAGAAGGACGTTCTGGGACTTCCTTATGAATCGTACATAGCGAACCGGGATGTAGTGCTGTCTGGGTTCAAAATAGCAAAGGAGTTTCTTCTTCGGGATCAGTGCGTTTTCCGTCAAAGAGATTTGCCCTATACAACGCAGTTGATTCCACTTGCGGCAATCTGCGCTGTTCTCGGAAAATCCAAATGCAATGAGCCAAACACAATCAAAACTCTTTCTCGGTGGTATTGGTGCGGGATTTTGGGTGAGATGTATGGCGGTGCGAACGAAACCCGCTATGCCTATGACATTGAGGACATGGTTGAAGCGGTCAATGGACGTCCGAATGCAATGCACACGATTAACAGCGCAGTCTTTTCTTCTACGCGGCTGCTAACCCTTCAAACTCGCTTGAGCGCGGCATATAAAGGTATAATGGCTCTTCTTTACAAGGAGAAGTGTCGTGACTTTATGAACAACACGACGATTGACATTGTAAACAGTATGCTTGAGTCTCCGGATATTCACCATATATTCCCCGAAGCATATTGCGAGAAAATGGGCATCAAGCGCGAACGGTATAATTCCATCATTAACAAGACCCCGATTCTTCCAGCCACCAACCGCTCGATTGGCGGAAATGCGCCGAGTGAGTATCTGGGCGCAATTCTAAAGAAGGTTGATGGACTGACCGAGAATGAGTTGCAAGCACGGGTGGAATCGCACTTTATCAACTATGCAGAATTGAAGGCAGATGACTTCAATGGCTATTTCATCGACAGAGCAAAAAGCCTTCTAAACCTAATTGAAAAAGCGATGAATAAGCCCGTCACTGACAGAGATGCAGAAAACACGCTGGATCAGTTCGGGGCGAGTCTGGCGTAAAAGGGAGTGACAAACTATGGCAGGATATTTTACAGAATCAAATTACGAGAACGCTGTCTTGCAGCTTCTCAATGAAGAACTGGGCTATAACTATATCTATGGACCGGACGTGGAGCGCGATTATCACTCGCCGCTTTATGAGGATGTTCTGCTACCTTCCTTGCAGCGGATCAACAAGAGCCTGCCTATAGACGCTCTGACGGAGGCAATCTATAAGCTCAAGAACTTTGAAACCGGAACGCTTTTGCAGAAGAACATGGTCTTTATGGACTACCTCCAAAACGGAGTCCCGGTAAAATACTATGACAAGGGTGAAGAACGCTCTACCCTTGTTTACCTTGTAGACTTCAAAAATCCTGCCAGTAACGAGTTCACAGTTGCGAATCAATGGACTTTCATTGAGAACTCCGAAAAAAGACCAGATGTGATTCTCTTTGTCAATGGTCTCCCACTCGTCATTGTGGAGTTGAAGTCTCCGTCCCGCGAAGAAACCGATGCTTCCGCAGCATACCGCCAGCTCCGGAACTATATGTATGAGATCCCCTCTATGTTCATTTATAATGCGGTATGTGTCATGAGCGACTTGACCACTTCAAAGGCTGGTACAATCACGTCCGGCGAAGACCGCTTTATGGAGTGGAAAACAACAGACGGCAGCTATGAGAATACGCAACACGCATCATTTGACACATTCTTTGTAGGACTGTTTGAGAAGACCCGCTTCCTTGACATCGTGAAAAACTTCATCTGCTTTAATGTGGATGGACAGAATACATTCAAGATACTCGCCGGGTATCATCAGTATTTCGCAGTCAAAAAGGCGATTGAGTCTACAAAACACGCAACCGTGACGGACGGTAAGGGTGGCGTCTTCTGGCATACACAGGGCAGCGGAAAATCGTTGTCTATGGTCTTCTATGCTCATTATCTGCAAGAAGCGTTAGAAAGCCCCACTATCGTTGTCATTACCGACCGTAACGATCTGGACGACCAGCTTTACGGACAATTCGCCCGCTGCAAGGACTTCCTCCGGCAAACGCCGCAGCACGCTGAGAGCCGCAAGAATCTGAAAGAACTGCTTGCAAACAGACAGGCAAACGGCATAATCTTCACGACCATGCAGAAGTTTGAAGAAAGCAACGAAGCTCTTTCGGAGCGTCGGAACATTATCGTGATGGCTGATGAAGCGCATCGTGGGCAATATGGTCTCAATGAGAAGGTTGTGGTCAAGCAGAAGGACAACGGCGAAGTCGAGGCGAAAACCGTTATCGGCACTGCCCGCATTATAAGAGACACGCTTCCTAATGCGACCTACATCGGATTCACCGGAACACCGATCTCCACAAAAGACCGCAGTACACGAGAGGTCTTCGGTGATTACATCGACATCTATGATATGACACAGGCAGTTGAAGATGGCGCGACCAGACCCGTCTACTACGAGAGCCGTGTGATTCACCTGAAACTCGACGAGAACACCCTCCATCTGATCGATAATGAGTATGACATTATGGCTGACAACGCCGATCCGTATGTCATTGAAAAGAGCAAAAAGGAACTTGGTCAGATGGAAGCAATCCTCGGTGCCGACCAGACGATCAATTCCTTGGTAAATGACATTCTTGATCATTACGAGAATTACCGTGAGAATATCCTAACCGGCAAGGCGATGATCGTTGCTTATTCGCGTCCCATAGCAATGAAGATTTATAAGCGCATTCTTGAGCTACGCCCAGCGTGGACGGAAAAGATTGCAGTGGTCATGACGCAAGGCAATAACGATCCCGAAGAATGGCGTGAGATTATCGGCAACAAAGCTCATAAGGACGATATGGCGCGGAAATTCAAAGACAACAACTCTCCGCTGAAAATCGCCATCGTCGTGGATATGTGGCTGACCGGCTTTGATGTTCCCTCCCTCGCTACGATGTATGTCTATAAGCCGATGGCTGGACACAACCTGATGCAAGCTATCGCCCGTGTCAATCGTGTCTTCAAAGATAAAGAAGGCGGTTTGGTTGTCGATTACGTCGGTATTGCGGCTGCACTGAAACAGGCAATGAACGACTATACTGCCAGAGACAAGAAGAACTATGGTGATACAGATGTAAGCAAAGCTGCATATCCGAAGTTCCTTGAAAAGCTCTCTATTTGCAGAGATTTGTTCCACGGATTCAGTTATGAGAAATTCATGACCGGAAGCGACCTCGACAGGGCGAAGCTCATCAGCGGCGGAGTGAACTTCATACTCGGCAAGAGTGTTGCAGAGTACGAGCTTCCCGACCATGAGAAGACACAGAATGTGTTTATCAAAGAAGCCCTGCTTCTCAAGCAGGCACTTTCGCTGTGCAGCAGCTTGGTAGACGAGCAAACTCGCATGGAGGCGGCTTTCTTCGAGTCCGTAAGAACAATGACCGTGCGCTTGGTTTCAGGCGGTACCGGAAAGAAGTTTACGCTTCCGGAAGTAAATGAGCGCATTAACGAGCTTTTGAAGCACAGCATCAAGAGCGAAGGCGTTATCAACCTCTTCTCCGATGTCCAGACTGAGTTTTCACTGTTCGATCCGAAGTTTCTTGAAGAAGTGGCAAACATGAAGGAGAAGAATCTTGCAGTCGAACTCCTGAAAAGACTGATTTCCGAACAGGTCTCTGTTTACCGTCGAACAAATATCGTCAAGTCTGAAAAGTTCTCCGAAATCATTCAGAGCGCAATGAACCGCTATTTGAACGGAATGCTGACCAACGAGGAAGTCATTCAAGAATTACTCAAGCTGGCGAAAGACATTGCCGCTGCTGCCGCCGAGGGTGAAAAACTCGGATTGACAGCGGACGAGCTTGCTTTCTATGATGCCCTCACAAAACCGCAAGCAATCAAGGACTTTTACGAGCATGACGAGCTTATTGCTATCACGAAAGAACTGACAGATTTGCTTCGCAAAAACCAGACAATAGACTGGCAAAAGAAAGAGAGCGCAAGAGCTGGAATGCGCCGCCTGGTCAAAAGGTTGCTGAAAAAACACAAATATCCGCCAGAGGGTATGGATGATGCTGTCCAGACTGTCATGAGCCAGTGTGAGATGTGGACGGACAATGTAATGACCGCTTAACTCCCCTACGAGAAAGGAGTAGATCATGGGCAATTCAGTCATGTTGAATGGCATCGAATATGCCGGAGAACAGATTGCCTACAAAGACAGCACCTATGAGCTTGTGTCAAAGGTCGCTTACCTGATCGGCGTCCCGCTTCGTATTTTCCAAAATGAACACGAGCCGCCGAAGATAGAGATATACAACCGGCTTGAGCAGGATAAAAATGCCCGCATCATCCGAAATCTATGTATCATCCGCACCGCCATTGAGCGCAATTACCGGAAAATAAATGACATCATGCGGATGGAATACCGTGGGCTTCTTTCGATGCCTGAGATCCTTCCGATGTCCAGTATGCAGCAGCTTTCAAATGACGGAATCAGCTTTATCAAAAAGTCGAGTACAAAGCTATGCCACCACATTATCGAGATCAACCGGCTGATTTCAGACCGCATTAACAACTGCAAAAGCCTCTTTCCAATCTGGATTAACTGGACGTACATAAAAGAGCTGTTCATTATGCCAAACGGCTTGACAGAGGACGGAACGAAAGATGCTGCGGACATCTATTACGCAAGTCTCTCCTACTACCCCTATCAAATGTACATTAACTGGGTACCGATGGACGAGGGTAATGTCCTCTATAATGATAAGAAGTTTGCTACCCTGCTTTATCAATGGCATTGCGACGCCTTCACGGAATACAGTAAAGTCTCCGATGCAGGGGCTTTTGTAAAAAACAATATCTACGACTTCATAGATGACAGTGAGAAGACCGTATTGGTAGTGGACTGCGAAAACTCTGACCCGTACAAACTGTGCGCCACGCTCAAAAACCTTGATTATGAGGTCATGCAGAAAATTACGGCGATCATTCTCTTTGATGACGTACATACCGCTACGGCATGGCGGATTCTTGAAAACTACACCCGCATCCCCGTTGAGCATATCATGATTGAGCGGATCAAGCAGAACAAATCACTGGTAGACATCAAGCTCACCGCAAGAGCCTGTCAGGAACACTACCAGAAGCAAGTGGATTCCTTCGTCATCGTCTCAAGCGATTCCGACTACTGGGGGCTTATCTCTTCCTTGCCGGACGCCAGATTCCTTGTCATGATTGAGCGGGAAAAATGCGGACCGGATATGAAGTCGGCACTTGCAGAATCCGGGATATTCTACTGCTATCTGGATGACTTCTACTCCGGCAACAGCGAGGACATCAAGAAAAACGCACTATTCAAGGAGATGTACCGCTGGATTGACAACTCCGTTCACCTGAACGTCAACGATATGTTTGACGCTGCTCTGCGAAACACGAGGATCGAAATGTCTCCCGCAGAGCGGCGGCAGTTCTATGAGAAGCACATCAGACACATGACGCTGACCATCGACGAGAACGGAAACGTCAGCATTGAACTGAAACGCGGATAGCATGGGTTTCTATTCCGGGAGGAATGTGGATGGACAACAGATTCTATTTTGGATTCAATACATCGGAGGAACGGAAAAAGCGCAGAAAAGCAGAGCTGTACTCCATGAGTGAGCAAGTCAGCACCTTCTTTTGGGATGAAGCCCCGCAGCATGGTTTGGAAATGCGTGAGGGGCAGCAGGATATGTCCTTTGAGATTGTGGACGCCCTCATAAACGATCAGCATTTTGCGATTGAAGCTGGCGTGGGCATTGGAAAGTCCTTTGGCTATCTTGTGCCGGTGCTGCTGTACAGCAAACGCATGAACAAGCCGGTTATCATCGCAACCTCGACCATTGCGCTTCAAGAACAGCTCTGGCGCGATGTCCACGCGGTAATGCCCCTTCTTGGGCTGAACAGAGATGTCATCCTCGCAAAAGGACAGACCCATTATCTCTGCAACAAACGCGCAGATGAGTATATGTGTGACCCGAAGGCTGACCCACCGGACGCGCTCAAAGAAGGAATCCAGCAGGGGTATGAGGAACGCAAGGATTTCCCGGAGGTTTTGCCGCAAGGCGTCTGGGACAAGGTAAATGTGCAGCGGTTCAGCATGAAGAATTGCGGCTCCTGTGAAAAGAAGTGCAAGTATTACAAGGTCCGCGCAGCATTAAAGTTTACGGATGGAGTGGTACTGTGCAATCAGGATTTTCTAACCCAGCATCTCATGAAGCTCCGGCGCGGTCAGGAAGGGCTGATTAACGCCGCCGCTGATCTGCTTGTCGTGGACGAAGCGCACAACTTGGATGATAAAGTGCGTAGTGCCACAACGGAGCGTTTCGGACAGGGTATGCTCTTTGGAATGATTAAGAGCGCATTCTATGAGCTGCGATCCTTTGACCAGAGCAGTGTGTCAGGTGAAAAGCGAGAGGCAGAGAGCGCAATCATCGCCTTCTATAACTGCCTGAAAGCACAAGTCCAAAAGCAGATCAACGAGGCAGAGCAGGATATGCGCTACGCTGACCGCTTTTTCTTCGACAACAATGGCAGTGCGATTGAACTGCTTACCGAGATGAACGCCGCCATACACAACCTTTCGTCCAGCATTCAGATTTATTCCAGCATGGATTTCAGAAACAACCGTTCCTTTGCTGCCTCTGATGATCTGGATGCCGTCAGCGAGTCCCTTTCAGAGCTTCTTGACCGGATAGATGATATGTTGATCTGGATTGAGCAGCACGGCAGCAACACGGAACTCGTCTATTGCCCTAAAAACACAAAAGAAATTGTGAGCCGCCTATACTTCAATGGTGATGAAAGAACCATCTTGACCTCTGCCACGCTGACGAACGCCACGAGCGGGTCTCTGGAAGAACAGTATTCTTACTTTATCAGCAATACCGGCTTTCCCGCTGGTGACCGCGGCTGCTTATCCGAGCCAAAGCCTTCCCCATATCCATACGATGAACACGCCATGATCTACTATTGCGACGATCTCCCGCACCCGACCAGAGAACATGAAGCCTTCATTGAAAAGGGCGTGGAGCGACTGCTTGAGATACTGAGCATTTCCAACGGAAAGGCACTCGTGCTGTTTACGGCGAAGACCGACATGGAAGAGGTCTACTCCATTCTCAGCGAGAAAAATCTTCCGTACAAAATCCTGATGCAGCAGCCGGGATCGTCGCAGGACAAGGTGCTGAGTGAGTTTAAGGAAGATACGAACTCCGTGCTTCTGGGGACGGGTGCATATTGGGAAGGTATCAGCATTGAAGGAAAAAGCCTTTCCAATGTCATCATTTTCCGGCTTCCGTTCCCTGTCCCCGATCCAATTATCGAGTATAAGTGTTCCGTCGCAAAGGACGCTCTGATGGATGTCCGCGTTCCCGAAATGATTATCAAGCTCAAGCAAGGTATCGGGCGATTGATCCGCAATTTCACAGACACCGGCATTGTCTGCATTATCGACCGAAGACTTCGGGACGAGCCGCCGGAACGCTATCATGACATTACATGGGACTCCCTGCCTATCAAAAATCGGACAAGCAGTTTGGACGAACTGAGGAGGTTTTACGAAGGTCTGCCCTCAGCCAAGGAATGATGATAGAAACGGCATTCTCTTCGGAAACATAGAACAGCCCCCAAAAAACGACAATCAGAAAACGGAGGTGTATCATGTTGTACAATGAAAATCTGCACGAAGAAGAACGACATCTGATCCAGCAGATTGCCGAGCAAACAGAGAGAGGAAAAATCGACTGGGAA
>ERZ1503814.624-NODE-624-length-9710-cov-4.113827_pt1 | contig 9710 bp, 8 predicted proteins | sample MGYA00571768_ERZ1503814 | MGnify/ENA primary metagenome ERZ1503814 (study PRJEB39906, sample SAMEA3182075) | gut metagenome | biome: human; feature: gut; material: Stool; isolation source: human stools | place: Canada | collected 2012-03-14 ... | reverse complement strand
CTATGGCCAAAACAACTGCTGAACCGATGATAACGGCTTTTTTGGTCCGCGCTGCAAGCTGCTCGGCGGTAGGCTTTTTTGACCGTTCAATGTGCTTTTTCCGTCTGCTTCGTCTGCTCATTTTGCACCTCAAGCAAATAAAAATAGGAATGGTTTACAACCATTCCTATTTTATATGCACTTAAGCAATAAGTCAACTAATCGCCCACATTTGATCAGTTATTTCTCTTCTTGCGATAAGTAGAAGTGAATGCTGCCAGGCTGACAACTGCAATTGCTGAGATCAAGATAATGCTGCGATCATCCCCCGTTTTTGGATCTTGATGATCATTGTCATCATCGGCATCAGCATCGGCATCCGCATCGGCGTCGGCGTCAGCATCAGCATCGGCGTCGGCGTCAGCATCGGCATCGGCGTCAGCATCAGCATCGGCGTCAGCATCAGCATCGGCGTCAGCATCAGCATCCGCGTCAGCGTCCGCATCGGCGTCCGCGTCGGCATCGGCATCGGCGTCCGCATCCGCATCAGCATCATCGTCAGCATCTGCATCCGCGTCGGAATCGCCGCCGTGTACACCATCTATGTTCAGGTGAACGACGTGGCCTCCCAGATTGCTCATAAACATGTATGTAGCGTTGCCGGGAACATAGTCGGCAGCCGGACCGGACATGCCGCTGCTGGGATGCCATATGATGGCCTCTTCAACGGTGCTGCCGTAGATAAGATCCCAACCGTCAATGTCGGCTCCGTTGACTTCGATCTTGATTACGCAGTCGGCAGGAAGCCTGAGCAGAGTACCGTGTCCCACCGGGTTAATCACATCTTTGAAAGTGAGATAAGCCTTGTCAAAGGTAGAGCGCCAGAAAACGGTGTTGGTAACAGGCAGATATGCCGTAACGGTCACGGTAGCGTTGGCAGGGAGCTTTTCATAGCCATGCAGGCAAAGCAGGAAGTTGATGAAGTTTGCGTCGGGATACTCGGTGTTTTTAAGACCGATCCCCTCGAATACCGACATGACGGACGTAGCAGATTCTGTCTCGACCGCAGCGGTGGCATCGACTCCATCAGCACTTGCGTTGGTGCTCAGCACAAAAACAGCAAACAGAAAAACAGCAAGTACAAACAGTACGGTAAGCGCAGGCTTGCTGAACTTTTCTAATTTTACCATGCTATTCAGTTTTGTCCTCCTTTCCCCCAAAGATCCATACTAATACCTATACCGGCGAGCGTTATCCATGCGGCATCGATTATCTCTGCCTTTCGGCAGGGAAGCAGTCAGCCGTTGCTCACGGAAGCAGCCCGGCGGCTATTAATTAATATTGTACCTAATGATACTATATTGTAACCGAGAATTCAAGACATATTATAGTAAAAATAGCTTTTTATAAGCAAAAAGCTATAAAAATTTGGTTAAAAATTTTGAAAGATATATACATTGGACAGATTTTGTATAGAGTTGCACAAGCGCCGGGTCTGTGTTAAAATCAATGCGATATTTCAATTAATAATAAGGTAGGAGACACAATGGAAAAACTGCCTAAGCTGCCGAGAATGGCGGCTGTTCATGATCTGTCCGGAATGGGAAAATGCTCGCTTACAGTTGCTCTTCCTATAGTTAGCGCAACGGGAGTTGAGTGCTGCTGCATACCGACGGCGCTTTTATCCACCCATACCGGCGGCTTCACTGACTGGACGTTTACCGACCTGAGCGAGGATATAGTCCCGATCGCCGAGCATTGGCACAGCCTGGGACTAAGGTTCGATGCAATATATTCCGGCTATCTCGCCTCCGAGGCGCAGGGAGAGCTGCTCGAGCGCGCGATCGAGCTTCTGAAAAACGACGAGACGCTCGTCATTGTCGATCCTGCTATGGCCGATAACGGCAAATACTATGCAAATCTCGGCGATAAAATGACCGAATGCTTCCGCCGCCTTATAAAAAAGGCCGATATCATAACGCCGAATATAACCGAGGCATGCTTCCTGACCGGTATGGAATACAGACCCGGTACTCACAGCATGGCGTATGTCACTGAGCTTATCGACAGGCTCTCCGAGCTGGGGCCGAATTTTGTTGCCGTGACGGGTGTCAGCGCAGAGCCGGGGAAGGTAGGTATAGTTGCGCGCGATAACAAAAGCGGCCGGCTGTGTTCAGTCATGAACGAGGCTCTCGACGGCACCTTCCACGGTTCGGGAGATGTCTTTGCCTCGGCCTTTGCGGCACTTTTGACTCGCGGAGCGGCTCTTGAGGATGCGCTCAATGCCGCAGAGAAATTTGTCACCGCCGCGATAGAACGCACCGCAAAGCGAAATACGCCTCGCCATTACGGGCTCGATTTCGAAGGCGTCCTGCCCGAATATATAAAAATTTGCAGCAGGCTGTTCGAGTAGTCGAACAGTGCCTTGACCAAGTGTTCGGGAACTGAAAATTGGCAAAATAAATTTTGAAATACTTTTGACATAAACTTGACATATCGACTAAACCTAAAGTATAATTGCGTGAAGGGGTATGGGAAACCATACTGGAAACTGGTAAGCAAAAATTTTAAATAAGCGGAAGGGGTTGCAAATGAAAGACCTAAAACATCTGATCTATTTTGAAAACCTGCTGCAGGACGCTCAGAACGAGCTTGTCACCAAGGCAGTGGAGGATGGGCAGATAGCACTCGGTTACAACTGCTATTACATACCCGAAGTCCTTCTCAATCTTGAAGGCTGCTTCTCTTCAAGACTTCGCGCTCCCAATTGCACGTCCAGCGATATTGCAAACTACTACATGACAAACCGTACCTGCCCCTATGCACGCTCCATTCTCGAGCGCGCCATCGAAGGCGGATACAACTACCTCAGCTGCCTGTTCGGTGCGGAAAGCTGCGCGACCATGGAGCGTATGGAAGAGCACTTCTTCCTCATCAATCCCGTTAAGCACGACGGATTTTTCGTCACCCAGATCGATCCTCCCATGAAGGGCGATCAGACCAACCTTGATTACTACAAAGCTCAGCTTAAGCTCAAGGTCGTTGACGAGATGAAGAACCGTCTTGGCGTTGATGTCTCCGATGAGGCTATGCGCAAGGCTATCGAGCAGCACAACGAGCTCAGCCGCATCATCACCGAGATCGGCAACTTCCGCAAGCTCGATAATCCGCCCATCACCGGCTATGAGTTCCATGTCATCCAGCTCGTAAGCCAGGTCTGCCCCCATAAGCTGATCCTGCCTTACCTCAAGGAGACTCTTGAAGAGCTCAAGACCCGCGAGCCGGAAGAGAAGTTCCCGTTCCGCGCCCGCGTTGCACTTGTCGGAAGCGAGGTCGATGATCCCGAGTTCACAAAGCTTATCGAAATGTGCGGCGCAATGGTCGTTGCCGACCGCTACTGCTTCGGTTCGTTCCCCAGCAGAGAGCAGATTGAGATCAAGGAAGGCGAGACCGCGTTCGACGCCATCTGCCGCCACTACCTGTACTGGAACCAGTGCGCACGCTTTATGGATGGCTTCAAGATCGACCAGCGTCACGCTATCGCGGCCCAGCTCGTTGAAGATTTCAAGGCTGACGGCATCATATACGAAAACATGAAGTTCTGCGAGTTCTGGAGCTATGAGAAGGTTCTTGCAAACCACATCTTCACGAACGAAAAGCACATTCCTTGCTGCACTATCGAGAAGGAGTATTCCCTCGGCGCAGTCGGACAGCTTCGTACACGTTTCCAGGCGTTCATCGAATCCCTGGAGATCAAGTCCATTCAGGGAGGTAAGTAATGATGTTCGATAAAGTAATAGCAGCTGTTGATAAAAAGCTTGAACGCTTTGATCCCATATGGCAGGCCGAGAACGGCGTCGGCGGCCAGAGAGACCGTTACTACGACAAGACCGGCGTTGCAAAATGGCGTGAGTGGCGCGGCGTTAAGGACACCATGGTCGACTACGGCGCATGGCTGAAAAACCTCGCTTCCATGGCAATGATGGTCGCATCCGCTCCGATCCCCTGCCTTAAGGGCTTTTGGGAGTATCGCTGGATGGGCTCTTACCTCGGCACATTCATGTTCATTGACCGCCTGTTTGAAGGCTTCCGCGGCTACGAGCTGGTCACGGCGCACAAGTGCATGCACGCTATCGTTCGCAGCCTGACCAAAAAAATTGCGCTGATTATGTCCAATGACCGACGCCTCGGCGGCGGCAAGGATACCGACCGTATCGTTCCTATGGATGAGGTTATGCCACCGTTGTTCATGATGGGCTTTAAGGAGCTTATCCCAATTCCTCTTCAGACGCTTCCTGAATTCATAGTTTGCGACGTTGATCAGCACCTGGATCCGTACTATATAGATGTTGCCGAATCTTTCGGCCTTCCTGCCGACGTCTGCTCTCGCTGCGCGGCCGAGACCGGCGTTGCGCTCGACGATGCATTCCCACTTGTCGGAAAGGCAATGCTCTCGACAAACATGCCCTGCAACGCATCCGAGGCAACCTCGATGTTCCAGCGTCGCCGCATAGGTATGCCTGACTTCCCTGTTACAATGGCTATGATCCACAACGAGCCGGGCGCGCATCCGTATTCTACTCAAGTACTCAAGGATGCAATCGCTTTCGTGGAAAAAGAGTACGGCGTGAAGTACGACTGGGATAATCTCTTTAAGTACGCAAAGCTCATGAACGAGCAGAACACCATTGAGCTTGAAAAGTGGGACTACTTCAAGACCCCGTATTCGGCTCTGTGCGGCATTGCAGAGACGCTTTATCGTTTGTATGCATGGGCATCCGCAAACGGTACCGATCCTTACTTCAACAAGGTCGACCGTCAGGTCATCAAGATCATGCGCAAGGCGTATGAAGAAAAGAAGGAGCCGTTCGGCGGCAAAACCCGTCACCGTGCATTCCTGTGGGGACCCTCCGCTGTTTACTACACCGATTTCCCGACCTGGACTCAGAACTGCTGGGGCATCAATATTGTCCTCAACATGGACTCTACAATGGGTCATAACATGATAAACACAGAAGATCCTGATGAGGCGATCAAAGACCTGGCTCTGTTCTCGGAAAAAGGCGTTATGCGTCACCACGCTGTCGGCGGCTGGGATAATGTCAACGCCATCTGGGAGTGGGCAAAGAACTTCAACTGCGATATGGTTCTTATGAACGACAACATCGCCTGCAAGGGCATGCTCGGCGTTCACGCTCTCATGGAAGAGCAGGCAAGGGATCTCGGCTTCCACTTCATCTTCATCGAGCATGACCTTGAAGACTGCCGTACCGTTTCCCGCCAGGATATGCGTAACTGCGTAAACGGCTACATGTCCGTCGTTCTGGGCGAGGAGCCTCTTGACCCCACGCTCGTTGAGTTTGACGACAGCGCCGCATATTAATAGGAGGATAAGGTAATAATGAAAACTGTTGCAAAGATAGGCGGCAAGGTCGCCATGTTCGCATTCCTCGCTTTTGTCGGAACCTTTACCCTGTATATGACCAATGGCGAAAACAAGCTTATATACTATGTCATTCGCCCGCTGCTGAATAAGCACTACGACTCTCAGGTCCGCGACCGCAGAATCGTATGATCCGATATCCGCATAACACATAGCAAAAAGACTCCCTGTTACTGGGAGTCTTTTTTATGAACAAACTAATTGACAATTTTGTTGAAAGTGTATAGTGTTGTGCATTTTTCGCTCAAAAAAACCTGAATTTTTCATATAAATAGCAGCATAGTCTCTTGCAAATCAGAGGCATTTGTGTTAAACTGTTATCAAAATGCGTAAGGTATGTCAAAGCGCAATTGAAGGGGGGACGTATTATTGGAAAATAAAGCAAAGATCATCGCGGTCGCCGGTAAAGGCGGTGTCGGCAAGACGTCGATTTCGGCGTCGATCGTAAGGCTTCTGGTGGAAAATTTCCCGGATAAGAAGATCCTCGCGATAGATGCAGACCCTGCTGTCGGCCTGTCGGTCGCTCTCGGAGTTGACGTTAAGCTCACGCTTGACGATATCCGCATGAGCATTGTTGACAGCGTCGAAAACGGCGAAACAAGAGAGGCTCTCGAGCTTTTGAGCGAAGCGAGATTCAAGATCTTTGACGCACTGGTCGAAATGCCCGGCTTTGCATTTCTCGGCATCGGCAGACCTGAAAGCTCCGGCTGCTACTGCAAGGTCAATTCCTACCTGAAGGAAGTCATCGGCATTCTGGCGAACAGCTTCGACTATGTCGTCATCGACGGAGAGGCCGGCATTGAGCAGATCCAGCGCCGCGTTATGGATAAGGTAACGCATCTGCTGCTTGTTACCGACCAGAGCAAGAAAGGCTGCCAGGTCGTATCGACGATCAAAAACGTTGCCGACGAGCTGATCGTTTACGATAAGATAGGCGCCATAGTAAACCGTATGACAAATCCCGAGCTTGCGGAGCTCATCACTGTGCCCGGTGTTGACATCGTGGCGCGTATCCCTGCGGACAATGCTTTTGCCGCAAACGACATAAAGGGTCAGAGCGTGCTTCGCCTGCCCGAAGATTCTCTTATGCTCAACGGAGTAAAGGAAGCACTCCGAAAAATAGAAATTCTTTGAAGAAGAGGTGTAACATTTGAAAGATCTTAAGCATCTGATCTACTTCGAAAGTCTTCTTGAGAATGCCGACAACGAGCTGGTAAAGCAGGCTCAGGCTGAGGGCGATATCTGCCTTGGCTACACTTGCTATCACGTTCCCGAAGCACTTCTCAACATAGGCAACTGTTTCTCCGTGCGTCTGCGCGCACCGAAAACAGGCTCGATCGACATCGCGACCTACTACATGTCCAACTACACCTGCGAGTACGCACGCGCACTCGTAGAGCGTGCAATCGAGGGCGGCTATCAGTTCCTCGATGCAATGATCGGCGTAGACGCCTGCTCCATGATGAACCGCGCAATGGAGCACTTCGAGGTCCTGAAGGTCAACACGAAGGAAAAGTTCTTTGTAACTCACATGGACATTCCCTTCAAGGTAGTTGACTATACCCTCGACGCATATGAAATCCAGATGCAGAAGCATGTTCTGGATAACCTGCACGAGAAGTTCGGCATCGATACCTCCGATAAGGCTATCCGCAAGGCAGTCAAGGAGCACAACGAAGTGTGCAAGATCCTCACCGAGATCGGCGATATGCGTAAGGCTGAAAACCCCGTTATCACCGGCTATGAGTATCATGTACTGAACCTCGTTTCCTTCACCTGCCCGAAGAGACTCATTCTCCCGTACCTGAAGGAGACTCTCAAGGAACTCAAGACCCGTAAGCCCGATCCTAAGCCCTGGTTCCGCGCCAGAGTCGCGATCGTCGGAAGCGAGATCGACGATCCCAACCTCACCAAGCTTATCGAAGGCTGCGGCGCATTTGTATGCTCCGACCGTCACTGCTACGGCTCGACTCCGGGCCGCGAGGTCATTGAGCTCAATGATGAAGAGCCCGCCCTCAGACAGCTTTGCCGCCATGTAATGGAGTACTCCGAGTGCGCACGTTACATATCCGATGAGAAGGTCCTGCAGCGTCGTGAGACCGCAGACCGCCTCGCAAGAGAGTATCACGCAGAAGGCATCATCTATGAGCAGATGAAGTACTGCGACTACTGGGGCTTTGAGCGCGCACTCGTCAGCCACATCATGGCTGAGGAATACGGCTGGCCCGTCCTGTCTATCGACAGACTGTACAACAACGGCAACTCCGGTCAGCTGCGTACCCGCTGCCAGGCCTTTGTTGAGTCTCTGGAGATCAAGCGTATTCATAAAGAGGAGGGCAATAAGTAATGGCTAAGACTCCTAAATATCCCAATCCTAAGTTTTTTAAGGCAAAAGATAACATCGACTGGAAGAAGCAGTGGGAAAACCTGAAGGTTTGTGGCGGCATTTTCTACGAGATGTTCAAAGAGACCGACTGGGAAGCTTTCAAAAACGGCTGGAAGAACACCCTGAAGATGGATGCAGAGCGCATCAAGGAAGAGTACAATGCATTCATGGCACTCGACCAGCAGGGCAAGCTCGATGCTATCCTTTACGGCGAAAAGAGACTTGGCAGACTGTATGCCAAGGGCGCAATGGCAACCGTACGTCGTGAGTGGCGCGGCGTTAAGGACACTGCATACGACTTCTATGAGTGGGCTCGTATGTGGGGCATGCTCCTTATGACCTTCTCCAAGGATCTCATTCCCGCACTCAACAGTGCTCTGCACTACCGCTGGATGATCTCCTACTTCTGCTGCCACGGCTTTATGGATAAGAACATCATGGGTCAGCGCGGCCGCGCTCTCCGCATGAGCCATCTGCTTATCTACGATATATTCCGCTACGTTGCAGAGAACCTCGTTCTTTTGTCCAAGGCTGACCGCAAGAACGGTAACAGCGAGGAGCTTAACAAGATGCTCATGACCTTTGACGAGATGACCATGGGTCAGATCATGGCAGGCTTCCCCGATTTGTGCGGTATTCCTCACCAGCTGCTGCCCGTCTTCCTCGTCTCCGAGATCGACCAGCTCACCTGCGTACCTTACATCGATGCAGTCGAGTCCTTCGGTCTGCCCTCCGATACCTGCCCGGTTCCGTCTTCCGAGTGCGGCGCTCTGGTTATCGACGCACTGCCCGACATGGGCTGCGGCTTTATCTCCAGCTCCATGCCCTGCGACGGTTCCACCATGGCATCCTCTTACTTTGCACGCCGCTTCCCGAACACACCCGTGTTCCACCTCTGCTTCCCCGTGCGCTACGAGGACGAGTCCGTCCTGCAGTCTGCCGCCGAGGATATCAAGGCCTGCATAAAGTTCATCGAGGATCAGACCGGTGCAAAATGGAACTGGGACGCTTACTTCACCGCTATGAAGCGCTTTAATAAGGAGACTTCTTACGAGCTGGAGAAGTGGGAGATCAACAAGACCAAGTATCCGCAGTTGCTCGGACCTTGCTACGAGCTGTTCCGTAAGTGGAACTACGAGATGGACGGCGGTATTGATCCCCGTGTTATTAAGACCTGTGAGAAGGTCAGCAAGCTGATCCGCGAGGCATATGAGAATCGCGACGAAGCATGGCCCGGCAAAATGAAGTACCGTGCAATCGTATGGTCTTGCCCGGCTCACTACTACGCAAACTTCTCCAACTGGGCTGCCAACTGCTGGGGCATCGATGTCCTGGTCGAGATGGAATCCCTCAACTTCACCAAGCCTCTCGAGACCGAGGACAAGGAAGAAGCACTCCGCGACCTCGCCCGCCTGTACGAGCGCATGGTTATGCGCCGTCACACCAACGGCGGTTACCACAACGTCGTAACCGAGCTCTGGCGTCAGTGCGAAGCATGGGATGCAAAGCTCATCCTCATGTATCAGAACGTTGCATGCAAGAACATGGCAACAGTTCAGGGCCTGCTCGATGATCAGGGCCGTGAGCGCGGCTACGATCTTATCTGGATCGAGCACGACCTTATGGATCCGCGCACCGTTTCCCGCCGCACCATGCGCGACAAGGTTAACGAGTTCATGCGCACCGTTAAGAACGCAGAGCCCATAGATCCGTCTCTCGTCGAGTTCGAGGACGAGGTCTGCATGTAATTGCATAAAATTTACTCCGGGGCTGGCAGGAGAATAAATGCCGTCCCCGGACGGCGTTCAAAGCGCCGAGAATGATTAATTAATTGGAGGAAATTATAAAATGAAATATTTTGGCGGTTGTGACGTAGGCTCGACCTACACAAAGGCAGTAATA
>ERZ1503814.618-NODE-618-length-9790-cov-2.907447_pt1 | contig 9790 bp, 11 predicted proteins | sample MGYA00571768_ERZ1503814 | MGnify/ENA primary metagenome ERZ1503814 (study PRJEB39906, sample SAMEA3182075) | gut metagenome | biome: human; feature: gut; material: Stool; isolation source: human stools | place: Canada | collected 2012-03-14 ... | reverse complement strand
GAGCTGAGACCAGGTCTCCAGTTTCTCAAACATTTCCCCGGACAGTTCCTCCGGAGAAACAAAACGGAGATTGGCCAGGGCTGCTTCATTCGCGCGCACACGGTCCGTATCCAGCTCAAACAGGTGGACAATGCCCAGATGCACGGCCCCTACGTCATTGGTATCGTCATTAATCACGCCGAGAACCCGCTGGGTGCAGTTCCCGTCAATAACCAGTTCCTCGCGGATTTCGCGCTCCACTCCGGCCAGATAGGTGGAAACGTCGTCATGGCATAGGCGATGATCTGTTTGTGGGAAGGATCATTTTCCGCAGCCTCCCGGTCCATGAACGAGGCGACGCCCGGCTTCATGAACACATTCAGATAATGATCCCCGCCTTCCCGGTGTCCCTGGAAATAGCCCGCTTCCTCAAAGGCGGCGCGGGGAACCACCAGAACCTGTTCTCCATGGTAACGTGACATGGAGACACCCTACCCGTTTTCATCCCGCGCTCAACAAAAAAGGCGCTGAAACGGCAAATTTGCCCCTTCCTTCAGGAAGGCGCGGGCTGCCCCTCCGCATCAGGAGACATCCTTCACTTCCACGCCATGATTCCGGAACCTGCGCATGATGCTTTCCAGCTGTTCCGCATCCATGAGATGGAGCGGCAGCCACAGCACCAGCTTCTTGCCGAACAGGAACAGCAGCGCGTGGCGCGTCCTGCACAACGTGGAAAAACGGTCGTAGGGAATATTCATGGGGTCAACGCCCTTGCTGGAGAACGTCAGGTAATCCTCATGAAAAACGTAATCCTTTTCCTGATGGTACATGGGCACCTTTTTATTGGCGGCCAGAGCGGCCTTTGCCAGAAAGGGGACGTAAAACCAGGACAGGATAATCGCCATCAGCGCCCCGGCCAGGGACAGCCAGGCGAATAAGGGCAGTGGGCGCAGGGAAAAGGAATACAGCGCCATCAATACAAAAAAGGCCGTAATGGCCAGGTCCAGCGGCTTTTTCCACCTGGGGCGCACCGCATGGTACCATGCCACCAGCACCTGGGTTGCCAGGCGGTCGGAAGGTACGGGCTTGACGAGTTTGATGACTTCTGAATCCTGCATCATGGCGGCAGGGTATCTTCATTCCCGCTGAAGAAAAAGCCTAAAAGCAGGCTCTTCCGCCGCCATGGTGTCAAAAAAGCCCCTCCGGAAAGGTCTCTTCCCCCCTTTTTCCCGCCTCCCATTCACGGGGGAAAGCCTCCTTCCCCCGTATGCAGGCCAGAATTTCCTTGATAATCATGCCTCCCTTCATAGAATGAAAAACCAAAAGCCTTCAGAAGACCCGGTGGCAGACAATCTTCAAATTCACGTACGCACGTTCCAGCCCTCAACCACTCAGGCACAGGCTCTGGAAACCCTGACGGATTCCATGGCGGAAGTCCTTGACGACCGACAGCTAAGACACATCAAGAATGCGGTTCTTCTGCGTGAGGAAACGCAGACCACCTATCTGGATCACGGCCTGGCCGTCCCCCACGGACGCACCAGCGCGCTGGATTCCATGCAGGTCACCGTAGGCATCAGCCCAGAGGGCGTCCTCTGGCCGGACGATTCCCGCAACGCTCATCTCATTGTGATGCTGGGCGTGCCCGCCGCCATGGTGACCGGCTACCTGACCACCATGCAGAAATTGCTGCGGTGGCATAAAAACGCCCCCCTGGGCCCCAACGGGGAATGGACGGGAGATGAAGCCAGTCTCCTGGCGTCCCTTCAACAAGCCCTGCAATGACGGACAAGAAAAACCAGCCTGCGGAAAAGACGCGCCTTTCCTGGTCATGGCTGCGCATGGCGTTGAGCCTGCGTGAAAAAATCAAGCTGGGGGACAAGCAGGTCATCTTCATCTGGGCGGTCGTCGTCGGAGCGCTGGGTGCCCTGATGGCCCTTGTCTTTGAAATGGGCGTGGAACTGGTGCAGGACGTCCTGACGGGGCGGACCAGCTACAGGCAAATTCAGGTCTTTCAGGAAATGGCCGGCCAGGACCCGGCCTGGTGCATCTTCGTTCCGGCGGCGGGCGGCCTTTTGGCGGGGCTTACGCTTCTTTTCACCCACCGCTTTGTGCCGGCCAAGGCGACGGAATACATGGAAGCCGTGGCGCTGGGCAATGGATACGTGCCTCCCAAGCCCAGCCTTCTGCGTTCCCTGTCCGCCGTTTTCTCCGTAGGTTCCGGCGCCTCCATCGGCCGTGAAGGCCCGCTGGTGCAGGCCGCCGCCGTAGCGGGCTCCGCCCTGGGGCGTTTCTTTCACCTCTCAGCTCCTCGCCTGCGCCTGGTAGTGGCCTGCGCCGCCGCCTCCGGCATGTCCTCCGCCTTCCATACGCCCCTGGCGGGCGGCCTGTTCGTAAGTGAAATCGTTCTGGGCGCGCTGACGATTGATTTCCTGGCACCCCTGCTCGTGGCCAGCTGCGCGGGCTATTTTACCATGGGCCTGTTCCATGAACCCGCCCCCATCTACCAGCTCCAGCAGGAAGTCTCTCTGGCAGGCAACCAGCATGTGCTCTGGTGCGTGCTGCTGGGGGCCCTGGCCTCCCTGGTCGCCAGTTTCTGGCTCCTCATCCTCAAAAAATCGCGCCGGTACCTGAACGGCAAGCGCCAATGGCTGCCCGTGCGCCTGACGGCGGCAGGCGTGCTGGTGGGAGCCATCGCCATCTTTTACCCGGAAATCGTAGGGAACGGCAAAAATATCATCACCTCCCTCATTCATTATGAATTTGACGCCGCGAGAGCCGCCGTCCTGCTGTTCCTGAAAATATTCACCGTCGCCATCGTCTTCGGCGTGGGAACCGTGGGGGGCGCCCTGACCCCCAGCCTGACTATCGGGAGCGTCTGCGGCTTCCTGTTCAGCGCGGCTCTTACCCAGCTGGGGGTGCCCGGGGACCATGCCATCGCCTATTCCCTGGTGGGCATGGCCGCCTTTTTCACTACAGCCGCGAACGCCCCGATCACCTCTCTGGTGCTGGTGGTGGAATTCACCATGGCCGGGCAGATGATGTTCCCCCTGATTATCGGAGTGCTGGTTTCCTACGGAATGGCCAAGCTCACCAAAGCCCAGTCCATGTACCATGATTCCCTGGCCTTCGGCCCCAGAAGCACCTTTGACAAACCCCTGGCCCAGGTACAGCTTCAGGATGTAGCGCGCAAGGATCCGCCCGTGGTGCATCCCCTGGACAAATTCGGCACCATTGCCGCCATGCTCATTAAAAACCCGGCCCAGCCCATCTTCGTCACTTCCCCGACCGGCAAATACCTGGGAAGCGTGGTGGCGGAAGACGTGGCGGCCTTTGCCCGCAACAAAGAGCTGGCCCAGGCCGTACTGGCCATGGATGTGCTGCGCAGCGACATGCCTACGCTTCCTGCGGACATGCACCTCCCGGAAGCCCTGGGCATTTTCTCCCGCCCCCACTGCGCGGAATCCCTGGCCCTTGTGAACCCGAACAACGATCTGCTGCTGGGCGTGGTCAACAAGACGGACCTCTACCTGGTGCTCTCCGAAATCATGCGCAGGGAAAAGCTGCAATAAGGGCTGCCTTTCCGCATTAACATCCGTTGAAATAGCGGAAAAAAACGCCGCTTCCATCCTCGGATTACGGGAAATGTCCGTTCAAAACCGAACACCCGGCCCGTCCAAAGGACATTTTCCTTTCTCCGTGTCCGCAGCGCCCCGCCTTCCTTTCACGCCTTATCCGGGCATGGCATCAGAGAGACGACGTATTCGGGGATGTTTCTCCATCCCGTTCATGAAAAAACACAGGGCAAAGGCATGCTTTCCCCGGCACAAGCGCCCTGCCGCCATTGCGGAAAGTGAATCCGACTTCTTCCAAAGACCTTTGCCCGGAGCCTCTCCGGCAAAATTTACTTCCTCCGGAAAACGCGGAAGAGCCGGGAAGCGTATTTTTTTCCTCTTCTTTTTTCACAATAGGGGTCAGGTTAAAAATAACAACAAACTTGCATTTCAGACCTTTTCCGGTACGCTTCCGGCATGAGCCGCACCCTGAGAATAGAATACCCCGGAGCAGTCTATCACGTGCAGAGCGAGGGCAACCGCGGAGACGCCATTTATCTGGATGACGAAGACAGAGAAATCTTTCTGCGGACTTTTCAGGAGGCGTCCCGCAGAAGCGGATGGACCGTGTACGCCTACGCCCTGATGGCCAATCACTACCACATTCTTTTCCAAACCGCGCGCGCCAATCTGGTGGATGGCATGAAATGGCTCCAGACCGCTTATACCCAGCGTTTTAACGCGCGCCACCGAATGCGTGGGCATCTGTTCGCGGGCAGATACCACGCCATGGTGGTGGAAGCGGATAACGCCCACTATTTTTCAACTATCATTGACTACATCCACCTGAATCCGGCCCGGTCCGGCCTGGCGCGCCGCCATACGTTCCTTTCCGGCTGCAAATGGACGAGCCTGCCCGCATGGCTGGACTCTCCCGCAAAAAGACCCAAATGGATTCATCCGGAACGCGGCCTCGTCTGCTTCGGCTGCGACGACACGGAGGACGGACGCCAAAAGTACCTCAACCATCTGATGGGCCGCTTTGAAGCGGAACGCATGGATGAACGCTCCCTGCTGCCCGCCGGCCACGTTGGCCCCGGCACCGTCCAGCGGGGCTGGTGCTACGGCTCCAGCGCCTTCCGTGCCAGGCTGGTGGGGGAACTTCCCCGGCTGGCGCGCAGAAAGCCCGTCACGACGGGGATGCGCGCATCGGAGATCGGGGAATACCAGGCGGAAATCATCGTCAAAAACGGGTTGAAAGCATTCGGCCTATCGGAGGAGGAGCTGCTTGTCACGCCTTACAGTCACCCGTCCAAGCTCATCATCGCCCTGGCCGTCCGGCAAAGCACGCTGGTACCGTATGCCTGGATCAGCAACCGGCTGCACATGGGCATTCCCAAATCCATGGGAACCTTGCTCCACCGGGCAAAAAAAATGGCGGAAACGGATTTGAAAACGAGGGCGTGGATCGAGCGCCTGAGCTCCTGACCTCCGTTCCTCCCACGGAATAATTTGAAAAACTTTCCTCCCGCCACAAGGATGCGCCGGGCATGAAACCGTCATCCCGCGGCAGGAAGCACTCAAGGTCAGCCCCTTCTCCGGCACATCATCATGCAGACCGGCCCAAGCAATCCCACGGATGCCGCAGCCGGTTCCGGAACTACTGAAAAAGCCATGGCGGCAATTCCGGCTTTCTGCCACCAATGCGGAAACCAAGATGGCTCCCACCCAGCGTTGTTTGTAACATTCCATCTCTGCCGCCTTGTCTGTTCCTGATAATTTTTTCCTTTGTCATCCATTCTGCATGGACACCGGATTCAAAATCCGCCTTATGGAAACAGGAACCCGAATAACCGCATACAAACTCCATGTCCCCAGCATCCGAAACACGCAGTTCTGGCAGGCGTCAATCAGCAAGAACGGGGTCAGTTTACAAATCACAACATATAAACATATTTTCTATTTTCTTACTGACCCCTGAAAGCCGCCAGGGAAAAAAATGATTGCCAGCCCGCTTCGCGGAATGATAAACGGAAAGCGCGTGCGAAAAACTGCGCGTAAAGCGTCAACCCAAATACAACAACAGAAAAGATGGCACAGACATATTCCCAGCGCGTGCTCGACTTGGTTAAGGCCAAGCATAGCCACGAAAAAGAATTCATCCAGGCCGTTCAGGAAGTGCTCAGCACAATTGAACCGGTTTTGGCCGCGAATTCCAAGTATGAAGACCACGCGATTCTGGAACGGATCGTGGAACCGGAAAGAACCATCCTGTTCCGCGTGCCGTGGATCGATGACCAGGGCAAGGTTCAGGTGAACCGCGGGTACCGTGTGGAATTCAACAGCGCCATCGGACCGTACAAGGGCGGCCTCCGCTTCCACCCCAGCGTCAACCTCGGTATCCTGAAGTTCCTGGGTTTTGAACAGGTTTTCAAAAACTCCCTCACCACCCTTCCCATGGGCGGCGGCAAGGGCGGTTCCGACTTCGACCCCAAGGGCAAGAGCGATAATGAAGTGATGCGCTTCTGCCAGAGCTTCATGACGGAGCTTCAGCGCCACATCGGCGCGGATACGGACGTTCCCGCGGGGGACATCGGCGTGGGCGGCCGCGAAATCGGCTACCTGTTCGGACAATACAAGAGAATTCGCAACGAATTCACCGGCGTTCTCACCGGCAAGAGCCTGAACTGGGGCGGCTCCCTCATCCGTCCGGAAGCCACCGGCTACGGTTGCGTATACTTTGCCCAGAACATGCTTGCCACCCGCAACGACGGCCTGCAGGGCAAGGTCTGCCTGGTGTCCGGTTCCGGCAATGTAGCCCAGTACACGGTGGAAAAACTTAACGAACTGGGCGCGAAAGCGGTCACGATGTCCGACTCCAACGGCTATGTTTACGATCCGGACGGCATTTCCCCGGAAAAACTGGCCTGGGTCATGGAACTCAAGAACAAGCGCCGCGGACGCATTGCGGAATACGTGAAGCAGTTCCCGAAGGCCCAGTACTTTGAAGGCCAGCGCCCCTGGAGCGTTCCGTGCGACTGCGCCTTCCCCTCCGCCACGCAGAATGAAATCAACGGGGAAGACGCCCGTACCCTCATCAAGAACGGATGCACCCTGGTGGCGGAAGGCGCCAACATGCCTACGGACCTGGAAGGCATTGAAACCTACCTGGCCGCCAAAATCCTGTAAGGCCCGGCCAAGGCCGCCAATGCCGGCGGTGTGGCCACCTCCGGCCTGGAAATGTCCCAGAACAGCCAGCGCCTCTCCTGGACGCGTGAAGAAGTGGACCACAAGCTGAAAACCATCATGGCCAACATCCACGCAAACGCCGTGGCCCACGCCCAGGAATACTCCTCCGACAAATCCTTCACCAACTACGTCACCGGCGCCAACATCGCCGGCTTCGTGAAAGTGGCGGATTCCATGATCGACCAGGGGGTAGTCTGACCCCGGCCCGACATACTTGCTGCCAATGTAAAACACACCAGAAGCGCCGGGTTCGCCCGGCGCTTCTCTTTTCTACGGAAATGTCTCCATTCCGGAAGTTCCTTTTTCCCGTATGGGCCAGACATGGCGGCGGAAGGACTTCAAAAGCCTCCCGGCATTGGGGACAACCACCCTCAGGACTTTTTCCCGGCTGCAGGGACTTTATCTGCTGCATCACGGCAGTCTCCGACTATTCAGACTGGGCGGTCAAAAGCGAGCCAGATGACCTGCTTCCGGAATTTGAAGGGCTATTCTCTTCCCCCTTTCCCATTTTCCTGCATCAAGAACCGGCAAAACGCTTCCCCGGCTCCAATTCTTAAAAGATACTGTTATTCCTTTAACAGGCGGCAGACGGCCTGGGCCGCATGTTCCGCCGCCCCTCCCTGCCCCAACTTGTCGGAGGCCTGTTTCATTTCCTTCAGCAGGGCATCCCTGTTTTCCGGAACAAGCAGACGTTCTATTTCACCAATCACCTTGTCCGGCGTAAAATCAAACTGAATCAGCTCCTTCACCACAGGTTTCTGCGCCAGGATATTCACCATGCCGATAAAGCGTATCTTGATGAGCATGCGGGCCATCCAGTACGTCAGCAGGGGAACCTTGTACACCAGCGTGTACGGCAGGCGGTGCAAGGCGGCCTCCATGGTGGCGGTGCCGGAAGCCACTACCCCCACGGCGGCGCGGTCCATCAGCTCATGATATCCCCCCACCGTAATGTGGAACAGCTCCGGCGGCATGCCGGCCTTCCGCGCCATGCCGCGCATTCTTTCCGCCAGAGCCTCCGTGGAAGCGGCGGTTTCAAAGGACAGTTCCGGCCGTTCCCGGGAAAGACGGCTCACTACCTCTATAAATACCGGGAAATGCCTGTCAATTTCACGGTTCCGGCTGCCGGGAAACAGACCGACCAGTGACGGCTCCCGGACGCCCTCCTTACGGATGGATGCAATTTCATCCACCAGGGGATGCCCCACAAACTCCGTTCTCAGGCCGGCTTCCTGGAACAAGGGAGCCTCAAAAGGGAAGATGCACATCATCAACTCCAGCATGCGCACCATCTTGGGAATGCGCCCGCGATGCCATGCCCACACCTGCGGGGAGATAAAATAAACGATTTTGGTGTGGGGACAACACTTGCGGACCCTCTCCGCCAGCCGCAGATTGAACCCCGGATAATCAATCAAAACAAGGCAATCCGGCTGGTCCTGCCGTATCCTCTCCAGAATGGAGAGAAAACGCCTTCTGAACCATCCGTATTTTTTGAGCACCTCCACCACGCCGATAACGGCGGCTTCATCCGCCCAGTCTTCCACGCCGGGACATAACGCGTGCATGCCCTGGCCGCCCAGCCCTGCGACCTCCATGCCGGGCATCAGGCGCAGCAGATTCTTCAACAGCAGGGCGCCATGAATGTCCCCGCTCTTTTCGCCTGCTATGATATAAAGCTTCATCACTATCTGCATCGGCGCACGCCGGACGCCTCTCTACCTTACCAGCCCCGTTCCCGGGACGCAATAAAAGACTTTCCTTTCAAGGATTTTAATGCAAGATACGCGCCGTTATGCATGAGTTGATCTCACTTTGGATGTCCTGGGTGCAGGACTGGGGATATGCGGGTGTCATCGTCCTGATGGCCATGGAAAGCTCCATCTTTCCCGTTCCCAGCGAAGTGGTCATCCCGCCCGCGGCCATCCTGTCCGCCCAGGAAGGAGCATCCATGAGCTTCTGGGGAGTGGTGGCTGCCGGAACGTTCGGCTCCTGGCTGGGTTCTGCCATTACCTACGCCGTGGCCCGAATCGTGGGCCGCCCGGTCATCATGCGCTGGGGCAAATTCTTTTTCATGCCGCCCCACAAGGTGGAAAAGGCGGAAATCTTCCTTCAGCGGTACGAAGTTTCCGGTGTCTTCTTCGCCCGCCTTCTGCCCGTCATCCGCCACCTCATTTCCATTCCCGCCGGCATTGTCCGCATGGGATTCGGCATTTTCTCCCTGGTCACCGTGCTCGGCTCGTTTGCCTGGTGCACGGTACTCGCCTGGTACGGGCACCGCATCGGGGAACGGCATCCGGAATTGCTCAAATCTCCGGAGGAGCTGATCCGCACCGTCAAGAGCGAAAGTCTCCCCCTTATTCTGGCCGTGCTGGTTCTGGCCGTCTGTTACATACTCATGCTTCGTCTGACGGACCGCAACAAGCCGGAAAAAGCCGCAGCGGACACGTCCGCAGAAAAAGAGCAGTAACCCCCCTTTTTCCCATGATCCCTTCCAAGGAAGACCGGGCAGCCCGGGCGCTGGATTATTTCCACCAGGGATATAATTGTTCCCAATCCGTTTTTGCTGCTTTTGCAGATGTCTGCGGCCTGACGGAAGAAACGGCCCTGAAACTGTCCTCTCCCCTGGGGGCAGGCATTGGACGCATGCGGGAGGTATGCGGCGCTTTTTGCGGAATGAGCATGCTGGCGGGAAGCCTGTACGGAAACAGTTCCCCGGAAACCGGGGAAAAGGAAAAAATCTTTTCCCTAGTCCAATCCCTGGCCGCCTCCTTCAAACAGGAATTCGGCACTCTTTACTGCCGGGAACTACTGGGGCTGTCTCCGGAGAGCTTGGCAGCGGAAACGGCGCGCCCCGGAGAAAGGACTGCCGCCTATTACGCCTCCCGCCCCTGTGAACGCTGCATTGCCTTCTGCGCCCGCTGCGCGGCCGAGCTGGAAGCAAAAGCCCGGCATCATGAAAATACCCGGCCCCCTTTGCAGGGGAACCGGGCGCTTTAACCACACGC
>ERZ1503814.616-NODE-616-length-9804-cov-2.853318_pt1 | contig 9804 bp, 6 predicted proteins | sample MGYA00571768_ERZ1503814 | MGnify/ENA primary metagenome ERZ1503814 (study PRJEB39906, sample SAMEA3182075) | gut metagenome | biome: human; feature: gut; material: Stool; isolation source: human stools | place: Canada | collected 2012-03-14 ... | reverse complement strand
GGAAGAATTCAACAGAGACGGCACAATAAGCACGGCGCGGGCAATAAGAGCATTAACCACGGAAAAGGCTTCCAGCACCCCCTTGTCGGGATCTATGAGGCTTTCCATGGCGTCATTATCAAACCGCAGCACCATGTCGGAATACAGGGCAAGCCGGGCCAAAGCTTCATCCGCCTGGGCAGAGCGCCGTTCCCCCTCAAACCTGAAGGGACGGATGACAACGCTGACGACATAAGCCCCCTGTTCCTTGGCCAGACGGGCCGCTTCCGGAGCTACGCCGGATCCCGTTCCCCCTCCCAGCCCGGCGGCAAGGACGGCCAACGCGCTGCCTTCCAGCGCACGGAGAATGGAAGACTCGCTTTCACAGGCCGCCTGGGCTCCTACGGAGGCGTCTCCGCCGGAACCGAGGCCCCTGGTAAGCCTGGCGCCCAGATGAATCTTGCATGGAACGGATGAAGCGTTCAATAGGCGGGCATCAAGATTCATGGCGCAAACGGAAGCTGACTGGGGAGCCAGCAGCAGCACTTCCTCCATTACCTTGGTTCCTGCGGCCCCAATGCCGCACAGGCAGATTTTTCCGGGCAGGCCGGACGGCCCCTGGGGAGAGATTTCCAGCATGGTTGTTAATTTGGATAAAGGTTGATCAGGAGGTCTTCTTTCCGAAGAAGCCCAGCATCCGTCCCAGCCAGCTGCGCTGCTGCGGCAGTTCGGCATCCAGAATCTGGGCATACCGTATCAGGCCTATGGCCGTGCAGTAGCGCGGATCATCCAGGTAGGAAGGCGCACCGTTTTTAACCAGCGTAGGCCGGCTGATGGCCACGCCGAACACGTGGGAGGCCAGTTCCCCCACGCCGCGCATCAGGCTGGCGCCCCCGCACAGGTAAACGCCGTGGCAGCGGTTGCCCTTGAAAGTATCCTTGGGCAGGGAAGATTTGACCAGGTTGAAAATTTCCAGCAGGCGGGAACGGATGATTTCATTCAGCACGTTGCGTTCAATGGCGGCATCCTTCATATGCCCCTCTCCGCGCACGCGCACCATCTCGTTGGTTTTCCCGGAAAAGCTGTTGGCGTCCCCTTCCGTCTTCTTGAGCAGTTCCGCCTGGGCCAGAGGAATGCCGGTCATCAGCGTGATGTCATTGGAAATGTGGTCGCCGCCCAGCGGCACACATCCGGAGGCCACAAGCTGGCCGTCCAGGTAAAGCACATAGTCCGTCGTGCCCGCACCCATATCAATAAGCAGAGCGCCCGCCTGCTTGACCTGCCTGTTGAGCACAAACTGGGCCGTGGCAATGGGGGCGAAAACCACATCCGCAATATCCAGCGGGACTTCCCGCACGCAACGGAAGGAGTTGGTGATGCGGGATTTGATTCCGTGGATGATATGGCAGTCGATGTCCAGGGTTCTTCCGGTCAATCCGGCGGGATTGGTCAGGTTCTCCTGCCCGTCCACGGAAAAGAGACCGGGCACGCGGTGCAGGACGAATTGTTCCGGCCCCAGGGCGACGTCCCGGGCGATTTCCGTCACCTCGTCCATATGCTCCTGGGAAATAATGCTTTCATCCGGGGGAAGACGGAACGTTCCCCGGTTGTTCTGCCCCACAATATGGGCGCCTGTCACGGACAGATAGACGGTCATGATATCCACGTCCGCATGGTCCTGGGCCATATTCCAGGCATCGTAAATGCACTGGATGACCTTGGAAGTGTCTTCAATCTCTCCGCGAACCACGCCCTCGCTAGGAACCTCACCCACGCCGATGATTGTCACGGTCGCATCGGGCTTCACTTCGCCCACGACCATGCAAGTCTTGCTTGTCCCTATCTCAAGCCCTACGTGAATTTTTGTCTTAGCCATGAAAATCAAGGAACTATCAACGTCCTCGCACCTGATAGCACATTACTTTCCATTATTCAAGAAAGCCTGCGCGAACATACGCAGAAAACGCGGTTTTCCTCCGCGCTGCCCCGGTTCAAAGGCCTGTGGGATGGCGCACCAGGAAGTGCCTGGTATTGCGGCCGTCCACTCTCCAGCGGGGGCCTTCGCCGCGGCGCCCGCTTCCCGTAGTGTCAAACCGGAGGCCGCAGATGACCATGAAGACGTGTCCATTCTTGGCATAAATGGAAATCCAGTCCCCGGCGCCTTTCTGCCCGTAATTCAGGAAAAGCCTGGAATGGCGGGTGGACGTAAGAAGGCCGGCTTCCTTCAGCACAAAGGAAGTGCTGCCGGAACAGTCATAATGGGTATCATGATGCCTCCTGTGCCCCCCGCCCAGCCGGTACGGCTTGTTGACCAGGGAATTGGCCGCCGCAATGGCGCGCTTGACCTGCGAAGGGGCATTTCTGGGGGGAATGGCTTTCCCGTTGTGAAGCACGGCCGTCTTGCCGGGCACAAAGTGGTAGGCGGGAAGACGCGCAGGAGCTTCAACTTGTTGCTGGGAGGAGCAGGAAGAGAGAAAAAGGCCGGCCAAAAGGGCGCCAGCCACGGAGAGAGTTTTGTGGGCCGCAAATGTCATGAGAATTATAAACTGCGGAATTCCCGCCTCCTTGGCAAGAAAATAAATTTCCCCCGTCCACATTACATGGTAGACGGGGGAAAGAAATCAGCAATATTTAGCCATTGGAACGGCTGTGGGCATCTTTTTCCACGGCCGTCCACAGGGAATCCAGGGAAGCCTGGACTTTCGCCAATGCTTCCTTCACAGGATCGCCCGGTTTCCCGTGCCCGAAGAGGTGGTATTTAATCTTGGGTTCCGTTCCGGAGGGGCGCACCGCAAAACTGCGGCCGTCCGCCAGATCTACGAAAATCATTTTTTCCGCCGGAATGGGATCGCCTTCCGCATCCACCATGTCGCCCTTGGAAAAGTCCCGGATGCCGCTGACGGCTACGCCGTCCACTTCCGTGGGAGGATTGGAGGAATAGGAAGCGGCGAGGGCGGCGATTCTGGCCGCGCCGTCCGCGCCTTCCATAACCAGCGATTTTCCCATTTCCAAATACACACCAAACTGCTCAAAGAGTTCATGCAGCAGTTCCAGAAGGCTCTTGCCGATGCTTTCCGCATATGCGGCCAGTTCCGCAAAGATGATGGCGGCGGAGTTGGCGTCCTTGTCCCGCACGAAGTCCTGGGCCAGGTAGCCGTAGCTTTCCTCCCCGCCGAAGACAAAGTAACGGCTGTATTCCAGACGCAGGGCGCGCGTCTGTTCTTCGCTCATCTTGCGGTAGCCCTCCCGTTTTTCCGCCGGAATGGCCTGTTCATATTTACCGAGTTTCTGGGCAATATACTTGAACCCCGTGAGGACGTTGACCACTTCATAACCGAAGTGGTGGCCGATGGCGTCCTGAAGCCCCGTCGTCACAAAGGTTTTCACCATCACGGCGCGGGAACGGTTGGAGTCATTGATGATGCCAAGATCGGACATGCTCATGCAGCGGTACCACGCCAGCAGGGAACCGATCTGGTTGCCGGTCAGCAGGTGCATCTTTCCGTCTTCCCCGCGCACGGCCACTCCCATGCGGTCCGCATCCGGGTCCGTGGCGATGACGATGTCCGCTCCGGAAGCATCCGCCTGTTCAATAGCCAGGGCCAGAGCCGGCGGATTTTCCGGGTTGGGGGAAGCAACCGTTGGGAAACGGCCGTCCTGAACATCCTGCGCCGCCACGGTCTGCACGTTGCAGCCCAGTTCCTTCAACAGGGGCACGATGATATGGCCGCCCGTCCCGTGGAGGTTGGAGTAAACGATTTTAGCTCCCCCCTTGTTGAAAAGTTCCGGACGGAGCAGCACGGTTTTCAAGCGGTCCATGTAAATACGGTCAAAGGAGGAATCCAGCACATGAAGGGTTCCGCGCCGGTCTTCCGGCAACGGTTCATATTCTTCGGAAGTCAGGGAATTGACCTCCCTGATCACGGCCTTGTCATGCGGAGGCACCAGCTGGGCTCCATCATTGAAGTAAGCCTTGAAACCGTTGTCATGGGAGGGGTTGTGGCTGGCGGTCAGCACCACGCCGGAATCCGCATGAAGCTCCCGGATAGCAAAGGAGATCTCAGGAGTGGCGCGAGGACTGTCAAACAGGTAAATGTCACATCCCAGGTCCGTGCCGATTTTTGCGCAGAATTCGGCAAAATCACGGGAAAAGTGGCGCGTGTCGTGTCCGATGACCAGGCGGGGCTTCCTGCCCGGGTCCGTAGCCTCCACATGCTTGTTCACATAAATAATCAGGCCACGCATGGCCCGCCCCACATTGAAGTAGTTCATGCAGGCGGTTCCCACGCAGGGATATTCCGGCCGGCCGTTCACGCCGCCGTTCCCCTGCTCGGCCCGGGTGACGATGCTGCCGATGGTACGTCCTCGCAGCCCCCCCGTGCCGAAGGCCAGAGTTTTGTAAAAACGGTCGTTCAGCTCCTGCCATTCCCCGGCGGCAGCCAATTCTTCTACGGCCTCGCGCGCTATGGGGGATTCGGTACCATCCAGCAGAAGGCGGATATTGGTCCGGGAAGACTCCAAAAGCTTCCCTTCTTTAACGGCATTCATCAGGGATTCGTCCAGTGTATTCATGCTGGCGGAATAGTACATCATGCCCCTTGTTTGACAATAGCTCTTTCCATCATGGCCTGAGAAAAAACGCCATATTCATCCCGGTGCGGGCGCGGGAAATGCTTTCCTCCCCGTCCCCTTGTTATTTAAAGGGTATTTAAAGGGACTGGCGGTCATACAACTCCCGGTACAACGGGCAAGAGGCATAAAGCTCTGCATGGGAACCGTCCCCGACGATGCGCCCGCCCTCAAACACCAGAATGCGCGTCGCCACGCGGATGGAACTGAAACGGTGGGCCACAATAAGCGCCGTCCTTCCCTCCACCAGCCGGTCCAGTTCCTGCTGGATCAGAGCCTCGCTTTCCGCATCCAGGGACGCGGTGGCTTCATCCAGAATCAGGATGGGAGCATCCTTCAGGAAAGCGCGGGCAATCGCTACACGCTGCCGCTGGCCGCCGGACAATCCGCTGCCTCCGTCGCCAAGCATGGTTTGATAGCCGTCCGGCATGCCCATGATGAAACCGTCCGCAGCCGCGGCGCGCGCCGCGGCCACCACCTCATCATCCGTAGCGTCCTGACGTCCCAAACGGATATTTTCCATAATGGTGCCGTGGAACAGGACGGGGTGCTGGGAGACGAAGGCGATATTCTTGCGCACATCATGCAGGGAAGCGTCCCTCACATCCACGCCATCCACGCGCAGGGCTCCGGAACTAACGTCATAAAACCTGGGAAGGAGGCTGGCAAATGTCGTCTTTCCGGCGCCGCTGGGCCCTACCAGCCCCACTACTTCCCCGGGGCGGATATGCACGTTGATGCCGTCCAGCACCTTGCGGGCGCCGTCATAGGAAAAGGAAATGCCGTCATAATCCAGGCGGCCGGCGGCGCGTCCCATAGGAACGGGGTCAGCGGCCTCCGGCATGGTATCCGGTTCTTTCAGGAGGTAATTGATGCGTTCCAGGGAAGCGTAAGCGCTCTTCAAATTGGTAAGCGTCACACCCAGCCGTTTGAGAGGGTCGTAACACATGAACAGGGCGGCAGCCAAAGCAGTAAAATCAGCTTTGGTGATGCCCATTTCATGCCCCCTTACCAGCAAAACGCCCAGACCCAGCGCCGTCACCATTTCCAGCACGGGAACCAGGAAGTGCCTGTACTTCACCGTTCTGAGATTGATTTTGAAAAAACGCTGAATCAGCCCCAGGAAAAGATTTACCTGCTGTTCCTGCATTCCGTAGGAACGGATTTCACGCTGGGAGGCTAAATTTTCCTGGGCTGCGGCCGTAATATTGCCCAGTTCGTCCTGAGCCTGTTTGGACTTCTTCATCACGCGGCGGCCGAAAAAGCGGATGGGCCATATGGCCAGCGCAATCAGCCCCAGATTCATCAGGACCACTGCCGTATTCGGATCAACAAATACCTTGTACACCAGGAAGGCAAGGGCGGTCAGCAGAGTCAGGGGCTGCTTGATGATGTCATTGGCCGCTACCACCAGCCCCCCCTGCACGTTGGCGGCGTCATTAATTAGGCGGCTGATCAGGTCCCCCCGTTTCTGGCGGTCAATGAAGGAAAGGGGCAGCGTCTGCAATTTGGAAAAGGCGTCCAGCCTGATTGCCTCCAGCACTTTCATGCTGACGATGCTGATCCAGTACACGTTGAAGAACGTGCCTATGCCACGGACGGCGAAGACCAGAGGCAGCAGGGAACATACGGCCAGCAGCACCGCCAGGTGCATGTGTTCCGGGGCCACCAGCCGGGCGATCATGTCCTGAAGCTCCGGGGGAATCTGTGTATTGTCAAACACCACCGGAAATACTTTGGCAATCATCAGCGGAAAGCCGAAACCGCTGGCGGCGGCAGCCAGAGCCCCGGCAGCCAGAGCGGCGATGAACAGCTTCATCACGGGCTTCAAATACCGCGCATATTCAAAAAGCTGGCTTAACATGGAGCGCCTCCTTCCTCCTCCGCAACCATCTGCTGCTTATTGTAAAGTTCCCGGTACAGGGGAGAAGAAGCCATCAGCTCCTCATGCGTGCCGTCCGCAACCACACGGCCTTTCTCCAGCACCAAAATGCGGTCCGCCATCCGGATGGTGCTGAAACGGTGGGCAATAATGAACGTCGTGCGGCCGGAAGCCAGCCTCTCAATCTCCTTCTGAATCTGCTCCTCGCTCTTCATATCCAGGGAAGCCGTGGCCTCATCCAGCACCAGGATGGGAGCGTTTTTCAAAAAGGCCCTCGCCAGGGAAACGCGCTGCCGCTGGCCGCCGGAAAGGCCCTCCCCCATTTCCCCGATCATGCGGGAATACCCTTCCCCCGTCTCATTGATAAAACTGTCCACAGCGGACATGCGGCCGGCTTCCTCCACCTCCGCGTCGGAAGCGTCTGGACGGCCGATGCGTATATTGTCCGCTACGGAGCCGCGGAACAGAACGGGATACTGGGAAACCAGCGCTATGTGGGAAAGAAGTTCCTTTTTACTCATCTCCCTCACGTCGATGCCGTCCACCTTCACGCTGCCGGAAAGGACATCATAAAAACGGCACAGCAAATTAAGGAAAGTCGTCTTCCCCGCTCCGCTGGGACCGACTAGGGCCACCACCTGCCCGGACGGAATGCGGAGATCAATGTTCCTCATGACAGGAGAGTCCTGCTGGTAACCGAAGCAAACGTTGCGGAACTCCACTTCCCCCTTCCATGCCGCCGGGCTCCTTGGGTTTTCCGGTTCGGGAACGTCATCAGGAGCATTCAGCACGTGGTTGATGCGTTCCAGACCGGCATTAAGGGTTTCCGCCTTGTTATGGACGGCCCCCAGCTTTTTGACCGGCTCATAGCAAAGATACATGGCCGTAGCCAGCGCGGCAAAATCCCCCATGTTCATGCCGTTCATGTTGCCAACCAGCAGGGTGGCGGCCATGGCTATGGCGCTGACGAACTCAATCAAAGGGGTCAGCAGGCTCTGCCACCTGACCGCGCCGATGGATGCCTGGATGTAACGGCGGATCCTGTCCCTGAACAGCCTTATCTGCTGCTGTTCCAGTTCAAAGGCCCGGATATCCCGCTGGGAAGAAAAATTCTCCTGGAGCGTGGAGGAAAGGTCCCCCTGGCTGGACTGCACTACCCGGGCGCGCGCAAGCATTTTTCTGCCGATGTACCGGATGGGAATCACGCAAACGCCTACCAGGAGCATATTCGCCAGCAGAATAAGAAACTGCTCGCTGACGGAGGCCCTGTAAATCAGAAACCCTAACGCGGCCAAAAGAGTCAGGGGCTGGATAATAAGGTCATTGGCAATCTGCACCAGGCCGCCCTGGAGAAACTGGGTATCCTGCATCAGGCGGCTCAGCAGGTCTCCCTTCTGCTGCCGGTCGTGAAAAGCCAGGGACAAATCCTGATACTTTCTGTACACCTTGAGCCGCAATGTCTCCAGCACTCCCAGCCCTATTTTGGAAAGCAAATAGACATTGACAAAAGAAGACAGGCCGCGCACCACCACCACCAGCGGGAGCATGGCCGCCGTGGCCCACACCGTCACCAGGGGCAGGTTTTCCGGGCTCACATACCACAAGAGCACCCGTTCCGCCCACGGAGGCAGCGGTTTCCCGTCAAAAATCACGGGAAACATCTCCTGTAAAATCACCGGAATGCCGAAACCGCTGGAAACAGCGGCCACAATGCCTCCGACCACAGCCCACACCAGCGTACCCTTATAAGGAAGAAGATACTCGCGCCACAATGCCCTGGCGCGCTGGATGGAGGATTCCTGCCCCTCTGTTGACTGTTTCCTCATAAGTATTCCGGATGGCCGCGCCCGGGAACGGACGGCGCGCAATCGGCAGGGATCATATCATGAAGACCGTGAATGACAAGCTCCTTGCGATAAAAACTGCATGGGTAAATGCCTGGCGGGCGGACCTCCGGGCATCCCGGCTTGCCCGCCGCCCCGTAATGGTTTACCTTTCCGTCGCATGCTGAAAGCAGGATTCATCCAACCGGAAACCATTCCCGGCCACTTTCCCAAAAACCTCAGAACCATCGTGGAACTGTACCGTTCCTGCCTGGACGCAGGTGCGGAGCTCGTCCTCTGTCCGCCGCTGGCCCTCAGCGGCGTGCATACCGGTGAACTGGCTCTGCGCAGCGGCTTCCGGACCCAGCACCGGGCGGCCCTGGCCTATCTGGCACGGGAAATAGCGGACGTCCCCCTGCTGCTGGGAGCGGCGGACGCGGAAGGCATAAGATTCCACCTGTTGAGGAACGGCCTTTCCTTTCCCCGGCAGGCCGTTATCCCTCCCTCCCCGCATGGAAAAGAACGCGTTCCCGTCTTTGGCATCCGGAGAACGGAGGATGAGGCAGTTTTTTCCGTCGCCCCGTGGGGAGAAATTCCTCCGCCGCACGTTTCCGCCACATGCCTGCTGCTCCGCACGCCTGCCAATGCATGGCATGAGGGATTGCTGGAACAGGATGAAGAAAAAGCCTGCCTGACGGCGCGGGAAACAGGCCTGCCCGTATTCACGGCCCGCCTGGCCGGGGGAGAAGGTCCGTTTCTGCTGCCCGGTGCATCTTCCGTATGGTCCGGCAACGGACATCTTCTCAAACGGCTGCGTCTTTTTGAACGGGATTCCGCCGTCATTTCACCGGAAACCCCCACAGGAACGGACTCCCCCCTGCCCTCCCCGGAACAACAGCTCCGGCACGCCCTCCGCAAAGGAATGGAAGACTTCATTCTGAAAAGCGGGTACGGGGCCGTCTGCCTGAATTTGCTGGAAAATTCCGCATCCCTCCTGTTGGCGGAACTATTGAAGGAAACGTGCCCCTCTCTGGTAGTGACGGGGTTCCTCCCCTCCCTGCATTCCGGAAGAGACACGGGAAAGAGTCCAAGCCTTCGCCGGCACGGCTGGCATTGGCGTACGGACGGTTTCTTTCCCTGCCAAAGCCGGAGGGCTGGACGAAAAAGCTGCAATCGCGTGGCTCATGCGCCAATGGGCGGAAGAAGAAGGCGCCCTGCTGCTCTCTTCTCTGACGGGGACGGATATCATGACGGCGCCCCGCTTCCTTCCAGCCGCTTTAGCCGCGGATTTCATACCGCTGGGGGATTTATACGAAACGGAACTGGCAAACCTGTTCCCCGGTTTTATTTCTCCCGCTCCGGAGGCCGCCAGGCGCGACGGGTTTCTCATCCGCCTGCACCGGGAACATGAATCCGCCACGGAACTGGTGAATCGGTTCCCGGAATCGGAAAGGGAAATCCGTCGTCTACAGCGGCAGGCCCGCGCATCCG
>ERZ1503814.611-NODE-611-length-9888-cov-7.430184_pt1 | contig 9888 bp, 7 predicted proteins | sample MGYA00571768_ERZ1503814 | MGnify/ENA primary metagenome ERZ1503814 (study PRJEB39906, sample SAMEA3182075) | gut metagenome | biome: human; feature: gut; material: Stool; isolation source: human stools | place: Canada | collected 2012-03-14 ... | reverse complement strand
GACCGACAAAACAGCCCGTCTATTTCACGACAGAACAGGCCGTCTGCGACACCCTAATATCTTGGGGTTTTTTCTTAGTGTATGAAACTCCAGGATTAGATCAAACTTTGTCTCGATAATGGTTTCGATTGGCACAGAACATGGTTGCCCGGATAGCAGAGAGGGATCATATTCCATCAGGATTTTTCGCCCTACCGCCTCGATTGCTTCTGTACGGATTTGTGGAATTGACAAAGCTATCCCCCCTATCGTTTACGCTCCTTTAGCATTTTCATAAATGTCTGCCATTCTTCATCGGTAGCGTCTACTTCTTTTGCCACACGCAAGGCTGCCCGAACAATATCTTTTTCCATGATATAGTCTGGCAAATCAGCAGATACTGTATTGCGTGATTTTGCAGCCAGATCCAAAAGCAACTCATATTCTGATTTATCCAAATTCAGAAAGGCGGAGATGCGTTCCACAAAATCTCCATTGGGTGCAGGACGGCGGCTTTGTTCAATATCACACAGATAGCCGTAAGCAATATTCAAATGCTTGGCTGTATCGCGTAAATTGAATTTGTGCGCCTTGCGTTTCTCGGCTATAAATGATCCAAAAGTTATATTGCCCACAGCATTCACCTCTCATTTGTTCGACGAACTGCGAACATCTTGCTTATATTGTATATCGAACATCTGTTCACTTCAAGGATAAAAATTTCATTTGAAAAGAGGTGTTAAAAATCAATAACACCTCTTTTGCGCTATATAAATTCCTGAGCGATTTGCTGCATTTCTATAATGCACTCTTTTGGGGATAGAATTTTTATTTTTCCCTTAAATTTGAATATCCAGCCATAAAAAGTTCCACTGGGGTTCACTTCAATTTTTGCTGTGAAGTGCGCGTCATCATATCTCTCAACAGGGGCATCTTCTCCATAATGATCTATGATTACTCTCATCAATTCGTTTTCACATAGAAGGGTTACTTCCTTCGATGACTCCGATGTAAACATATCAACCATTTTATTTGTATAGGAGGCTACATCAAATCCCTCTATCGGCATAAAGCAAGTTTCAAGATTTTCTACACTTGTTAGCCGATCTACACGGAAGTGAGCAATCTTCTGATGCTTCAGAGAAAATCCAATCAAATAGTAATGGTCATTTTTCCATTCAAGCGCATAGGGATTTACGACATAATAATATCCATCGTGCTTTAAGATTTTCTTTTTTTCCTGAGTATATTCATAGTATTGGAACCGAATTTGCTGATGGTTTCCAATCGCTGTTTGGATATTATCAATGATATAGTAAACCTTTTCATTATGCGGTTTGACACGGCTGGATAAAGCAGCAAATTTTTGAAGCTGTTCTGCCTGATGTGTGCTGGTCAGACGGCATAATTTCTGTACCAGTTCCTCGGATTTCTTGGCAGAAATGATCTTCGAGGATGCTACTGCGTCTGTCAGCATTTTCAGTTCAGGATACTCAAACGGTCGGCTTCCCATAAAATATTGGTTTTGGGTACTCTTGACCACCACAATATCAATCCCTGCATCGATCAGCGCATTGGTATCTGCGTAAACAGTCTGCCGCACTGCCTGAATTCCTTTTCCATTCAGATGGGCAATGATGTCAGATACTGTGGCGGGATGGTTTTCATCGGTCCTCTCATAGAGAAACCGGAGTAATTCCAGTATCCGCATATTTGTTGAATTCTGCATACTTCACCTCCTCGATTCTTAAAATGGCCTATTTTGTATGGTGTCCAGCCCCAAAGACCAGAAGCAGGGCGACAGCACAGAGAAGCAGGCCGATCCAATTTCGATCTATAATCAGCTTGATCACCGCCACAAGCAGAAGTCCGCCTGCCAGGAGCACAACGCCATTCATTCAGCGTCCTCCCGAAGCATAGTTTCCCATGTTGATGTCCAGCACCCCTCTGGGCGGCTGGATCAGGGAGTCCTCATACTGGCACTTCCACTGGACCTCCCGGCACATCTGGCTATCCGCCACGCCGTCTATGGTTTCCCCATCCTGAATGGGGTTATCATGCTCCAGAATATAGGACGCCACATTGTAGGCATGGTTTACCACCCAATTTGGGTTCATGTCGTGGAAGTGGTACTGGAGGTCGGGCAGGAACAGGGTGCTCATGCCCACCGTGTCGATGAGCATATCCTCAGTGCCCTCAATATTAAAGAAGCGAACATTGACGCCAAAGCGGATGAAACGATCCGAGCCTTCAATCTGGTGAGAACGCACAGCCTCCGCCAGAAACAGTTTGCCGCAGCTCTGGAAATAGAATGCCTCACAGGTGGGGTACAGCTCCGCCAGAGCCTCCAGAAAGTCGGCGTCCAGGTTGGCCCGTTCCAGCGCCGGAAGTGCCGCAGCCAGCATATCGGTGGCTACCACCTGATATTTACACTCCCGGAAGATCCGCTCCCGGTCCTCCTGGCAGTCCCACATCTGGCTCATCAGGAAGGCATCAAAGCCTTTGCCCTTGAACTTGTCGCATTTCATCACCATCAGCTGCACCGGGCATTTTCCGTCCTTGAACTCTGCAATATGCTCCTGTGCGGCAAAGCCAGCCATTTTCTTATCATAACAGAAGCACTCTGTTGATCCGATGTGCTTCTCCATTACGGCAGTCATTTTTTCTTTATCCGGCATTTCTACCGGCTCTTTGAACAGCATCTGAATGAGATAGGGGCCACCGGGCTGGGGGCCTTTTTTGTCGTCCAGATTTTGCTGGAAAGCTTTATTGCTCATTTGGTTTCCTCCTTAATAATCAAGCAGGATAGGCACCTGCTGTTCCTCGGCAAACCGCATGGCCCGCCAGAACATGGAGAAGGCGAACTTGGCCAGGGATTGGGTGTCATACTGGGTGTGTTCCGGGATGTCTGCCTTGCTGTACTGTCCATCTGAGTCTACGGTTCCGTCTACCGGGTATCCCTCCGTGTCTGCCCAGCCAAGGATGGTGTCCTCATCGGCCTGCCATGCCAGCTGGTTCAGCTTTTCCAGCTCCTTCCGCAGTCCGCCCAAGGTGGCGATCATCGTCTGATCATCGGTGGGCAGAGGGCCTTGGAATAGAAAGCTGTCGGTGAGGGGAAGCCACCAAGTCGCGCCCCGAAGCAGGGACCACACCCGCTCCTCGTCCGATGCAAGGCGGGCAATCAGGGGATGCTCCCCGAAGTCCCAGTCCTTCTCCACGGTGAGAGGCACCGGTTCCTCGTATGTATGACAGGCAGCCACCAGCAGCATAGCGCCAAAGGCATCCCAATCCGGCTTATCGGTGTAATAGGGCCGCTCGTTGTCCTCCGGCCATGGAGTGTAGTGCGGCTGGTTCGGCTGGGAAATGGCGGCTAAGATCTGATCCCGCCAGTCCTCCACTGCCGCCTGGATCTCAGCCGGGGACAGCTCCTCCTCGTTGTCGGCGGGTTCTCCATCCGGGGTGATCCGGTTAAAGGTGTATCCGTTTTCCTCCGCCCACTGCTGAACAACAGTTTTCCAGTTGTGAGAATAGTACCGGGTCAATGTTCCGGCGTAGATGTCAAGTCCCATAGTATTGCCTCCTTTTCAATCAAAATCCATCCAGACCAGGTGCTTTCCGCAGTGGAGGCACCGGAACAGATAGCATTGCAGATGCCCGCCATTGACAGATTCCCGGATCATTTCCTTCTGTTCCTCGTCCCACATGGGATCGTCCAGCACTTCCTCCAGCACACCCAGTGCCCGCAGCTCTCTGGCCCCCACATAGCCCAAATAGGCGCAGTAGTCGCCGCAGTGGGCACGCCAGTATTCCTGCTGCCAGCCACAGTAGCCAGGAGTGCGGTGGATGAGCTCGTCCAGCTTTTCAGGATCGTCTACGCCATCGTCCACAGAGAAATCGTCCTGAAAGCTGCCGTCATATTTCCGGGCCGCCTCGCCGCTGGCGATGCACTCTGGGCACAGATATGCAATATCCTCCACGGAAAAGAACGGATTTGTATAGAAAATATGGGTCATCTTGCCGCAGCAGTCGCAGACAACACCCTCTTTGGACTCCTCAAAGGCGCCGGTTTCCAGCGGGTTCGGGTGATACCGGAAGGTGGGCAGGCCCAGCTGGGCCTGCCGCTCCCTCTCTTTCTGCTTTTCATCTGGTGTTTTGGGCTTGGGGATGGCGTATTGATTGCCCCAGTTCTCCGCGTAGTCCTTCAATGTGCCCAGCCGCTTGAGAGTCTTTTTATTGGAGCGATCTCCGATTTGGCAAAGCAGCTCGTAGGCGTCCTTTTTGAAGTCCAGGAGGTCATACACATCCACCAGCACTTCCTTGGCCTGCCGGTCCTCGCTCTGCTCCAGTTCCTCCTTAAAGGCATAGAGGGCACGGACACTGTCTGGATTTCCTTCTGTCTCCCGAAACTGCTTTTGTAGTTCAATATATTGCTTTAGGTATTTGTTCATGGTCACAACCTCCCATCAATCCCACCAGAAGTACCAGACAGTGGACTGCCACAGAACATCTGCTAAATTGCCCACCGTCGGGTCATCTTGCTCCTGATCCACAATGTCTGGGCAGAACCCATACTGCTCCGCGGCCAATTCCATGGCCTTCTCCTTGGAAACGGGGACCGGGAGCAGGAACTCCAGCTCGTCATGGGTCATAGCGGCAGGGACCGCTCCATGCTGTTCAAACCAGTATTTCGCCACCGCCATCAGCTCCGGCGTGTCGGGACACTCGTTCCAGTTTCCAAAGGGCAGGTAGGCGAAGATCTCCCAGGGGTTCTTGACCGGAATTTTGGCCAGAATGAGCGGATAGGTCATGTGGCTATCCGAATCCCAATAGCAGGAGAAGCGGTCATTGTCATAGCCGCCCTCCATCTCGCCCAGGACTTCCTCCTCCCAGTCCATGTCATCGTCCTCGGCTTCTTCCTTGCGCTGGCCGGTCAATTCCTCCAGAACCGCCTTTCCGTCCTTGACGGGAGCGGAGAGCATCTTCTTTCGATACTCCATTACCGTTTTGAGGTCAAATTCATAAAAGTCCGCATCGTTCTCCGGGTCGGCGTTCATCACCAGACACTCCAACAGCGTTTCATCATCCGCCTTGATGAGCACGGGAACAAAGCCCTCCCGTACCCCCAGCCGCTGGGCGTAGCTGTATGCCGACATGATGGGGTCATCATCTGCCATGGATGGGAAATAGGTACACTCGCAGTCCAGATACTCCATGATGGCCTGAGCAACCTCGGAAGGCTCCAGCGTATCCTCGTCGAAGTCCTGTCCCTGCCAGTTTTCAAAGCGTTCCTCAATCACTTGAGCCATGGTCTGATAGTATTTCTCATCAAATGGGATGAATAAGTATGCCTCCTGTTGAAATTCATTGGAGTGGTATCGGGACGGACCAAAATATTTCAGGGCATAGTCATCAATGTCGGCAGGATAGTAGGGGCTGTCGCCCTCTCCGTAGTAATAGCCTGCAAAGGCACGGCCTTGCTGATTGAACAGCACAAAGAACAGACAGCCGTCCAGCTCATCCCGGATAAACTCCCGCAGATCCACGCTGGCAGGGTCGGCTTTGACCTGTTTGGCCACTTCGCTGTATTCTTTCAGGAAGTCCTCGCCCATCAGGTCGTGCTCCATGCACCAGCGCAAGTAGATGGCCATGTGGTTATAAGCATTGATGGGGTCAATAGGCAGTTCCTTCTCCTCAATGCTCTCAAGGTGATAGGAAGCGTCGTCCATCTCACCGTCAAAATTATCATTGGAAAGGGTGCCACGGGTGATCGCATTCTGGCGAGTGGGGTTTACAACAAAACTGATCCCCCTCATCTTGTTCAGCAGAGCGTCTACATCATGTTCCAGTTTATAGTCCAACTCGTCCTCATAAAGCGGAATGACCTGATAGAAGTTGACCTCCTCGCCGCCCGGCAGGGTGCAGACCTCGCCGCCCTCCTCTGTACTTTGGGGGCCGGTGAGAATGGCGGCACACAGCTTCGTATTTTCCGCAAAGTTCTCCTTGTTATCCATGGTATGTCCAAAGCCCAGCCAGGTATCGCTGGCAATGGGAAGGCGGGCCAAGGATTTCAGCAGGCGGATGGGCCAGTACCACTTTTCGTCTTTCATGGACTCCTGATCCAGCTTCCAGTCCGCAGGCAGGGCAATGGCCAGCTCCGCCCGCTCCAGCTTATATTCCGCCAGTTCCTCCGGCACATTCATCCGGTGAGCGCCCATGCCCATGGTGACCAGGGTGCAGTAGTCCCGCTCCTCAGAGGGCGGCACCACGCAGATGTCCACATGGATGTCGGGAGAAACCAGCTCATGGAACACATTCTCGAACTTGCCGAAATACTGCTCAATGTGCTCCTCGACGGCTTCCATCTCCTCCTCGGTGTAGACTTCGGGATTACTGAATTCTTCCTCATCCTGCGTGTCATCATTGTCTGAGTGGTCGCAGCTGTCATCCTCCGGATCTCCCTTTATAGGCTCGTAACCGATCTTCAGGGTCATCTGTTCTTCTGGCAGAGAGATGCCGGGGCTGCGGGTGATGGTGTGCTTATCGTCCGCAGAAAAACCGATGGTCTCGCCGTCTTGCAGCGTCACATCACACGCCAGCACATAGGAGGCAAGGCTGGCCAAAAAGTCCCGCAGTTCCTCCGGCTCAGCGTCGGTGTTCAACACCTCCATTTCCTCCTTGCCAAACACATCCATGCCGTAGGTGTAGCCGTTTAGGCCCCCCTCGCTCCGGTACAGGCCGAACCAAACCCAGTTGAAGATGGGCAGTTCGTCCTCTTTGAGCATATCGGCAAGGCCCTCATAGAAACGAGGCTCAAATACCACGCCGCTGGTGTAGACACCGGTGGCGTATTTCTGCTTGCAGCACACTGCCATCGCCTTGGTGAACAGCTTACCTCGTTCCAGCAGTTTTTCCTCCTCGCCCAACACAGCCACCATGATATGGGCCTTGTGCGCTTTGGCCACTTCTACGGCCTCTGGCCACATATAGTTGTTTTCGGCGTTGATCTCTGCTTCATTGTCCGGGATGTGACCGTGGAATAGTGTCACAATCAGCATCATATTGCCGACCCGCATTACCACAGCGTCATTGCTGTTCTCAACATCTTCGTCGCCCTCATCCGGCTCCTCATCTACGATACCCCATTCTTCCCGCAGATCTCGAATCAACTGCTCCTTGTCCCACTCTGCTTTGGAGAGGAGCACAGATCCGGCAAAGGAACCCTTATGGTCGGTTTCCTCCTCGTCGGCGTCATCCTCAAGACCCCCTGCATCTTCATCCGGATCATAGAGGGATTCATGCTCCAGTCTGCGGATAAATTCCTCAAAGCTATCTGCCAGATGGGTAATTTTATAGTCATTTTCCTGATCCACATGGACTACCGCAGGCTCTCCCTGGGAACCGCAAGCCCGGTAGTCCAGGAAAATCATATCGTGTCCGGCGCTTGGACAGTCGCAGATGGCCACACCGATGGCAGGATACTCCCACTCATCGATCATAAACTGGCTGCCCAGCTCTCCACAGAGGGAGCAGCTCTTTTCTCGTCCGATGCCGAAAATGCCGGTGATGGCCACATGGTCATCTGCCCAGCAGGTAGGTTCATCGCAGGGATAGCAGGTGTTCACCGGAATGCCGCCGTTGTGCTGCTTCATCAGCCAGATGTAGGCGGCGGGCAGCTTGTAGCCCAGTTCCTCCTCCACGCTGGCAATCAGCTCATCGGAAGGCGGCTCACTGACATATTCTTTCAGTGCATACCAATTATCATCCCAGAAGTTGGTGAGGTCGAAGCCCTCAAATGGGGTATCACCGGGCACGAATTTGGCCTTCTTCTTCCGGCTGCGCTGGTGTTTCCGGATCTCCGCCTTACACTCCCGAATCACCGCCGGAGCATTTTCATCCTCCGGGTCCAACTCTGCCCACCGCTGGGCGTAGGGAATGGCCTTTTCCTCCTGGCCGTAGAGATACTGATAGCCATAGGCCATCCGCATATTCCACTCCGCCTTGTCCTGGCCTTCCTCCCGGACGGACTCCAGCACCTCAATGGCCCTCAGAAGGGCTTTGTCTCCCTTGGATTTCAAAGTACCTTCGTCATGGTCCCCGATGATGGCGTAGTTCTCCAGTGCACGGGCCAGGGCGTAGGCGGTGCGGTAGTTCCTCCAGTTCTCCGGGATGGCATTCAGTGCCTGGATACAGCGGGTGTACTCGTCTTCGGCGTTCCACTGCTCCAGCTGAGCGAAGAATGCTTCGGCGTTCTGTTGGGTATAAGGAATATAGTCCATGCCCGTCAGCGTTTCGTCCAACTCGTCATCCTGATTCTTAGTTTCTGGCCCATCATCTTGTTGCTTTAGGGGTACAGAACCTGCTTCACGGCGGAAGGTGTGGAAGATGGCCCAGGGGATGTCCGTGCCTTCAAAGAACTCTTTCGCCATGTTCAGCGCCTCTCGGATGTCCCAGGCGATGAAGTCCACATAGCCGCAGTAGAGGCCGGTTGCCCCGCCGGTGAGAGTGAGCACTTCCGAACCATCCCCGCCGGTGAGCACTTCCTCCAGTTTGTCCCGGAAGTCGAAAATTTTCTGACTGCCTTCCTCCTCCCGCAGGGTATCCAGGGGATAGCAGAAGAAGCCCGCCACCGCGCCGTCGGCATGGAGATCGTCCATAAAATCATTGTCGGCATTCAGATAGCCGTTGATGAGCGGCACACAGCAGGTGGAACCGGCCATTACATCCAGCCGCCAATCGGCGTCCGGGTCCTGTTTGGGTTCCATTTTGTAACCAAGGTAGCTCTCCAGATAGGCTTCCGGGTCGGTGGAGAGCTCCAGGCCCTGCTCCCGCAGTTTGTCGGGCAGCTGGGACAGGAGGAAGGACGGCTCTGCCTTGGGTTCCTCCAGCACATCAAAGCTGTCTATGTATCTCATGTGGGGGATCTCACCCAGCACCTGATCGGTGAGGGTGGTGAGCATCCACCAGGCCCGGCCTTCTTCCTCCCGGAGCATAGGCAGCAGCTTTTCGCAGTAAGCGGAGATGGCGAAGCTGTTTTCACCCTGCTCCTCCAGCCAGATCTGCACATCCTCCCCGGAGATATCCCAGCCGTCCTCGGTGCGCAGGCCGATGTTCTGGAGGGGCTGACGGCCCACCAGGATGTTCCAGTGCTCCAGCACCTCCTTGGGGGCGTGCTTCTGGAAGTAGACCAGCTCAAACAGCTTGACCTTGTCGCCCTCCGGGGTGAGGATCAGCTCATGCTTTTTGCCGTTGAAGCCCATCTCGAAGGAGATTTCGTCAAACGCCTGGTTCAAAGCCCCTTCCATTGGGGCCACGAGTTCTGCGCCGCGGGTGTAATCTTTGTCCTCATCCATCATCTGGCGCAATTCTGCTTCCATCTCGGCAAAGGTTTCCCACCAGTTCTCTGTCCGCTCCCGGAAGCACTCCCAGAACTGCGGCAGAGAAATACCCTGCTTGCACCGTTCGATAAACTCTTTGGTGTCATCGTCACCAGGGCGGACTTCCAATGCCTTTTCAAAATATCGCAGAGCCCGGCCCTCCTGATCCAGATAAAAGTAAGAGTAACCCATGCGGAAGTTCCAGTAATAGTCGTCCTCGAAGTATTCCTCATGGGGCTTTAGCAGAGCGAGGGCCTTTTTGAGCATTTCTTTGCAAGTTGGCTTATGTGTGTCTGCCAGATTGTTATAGGCGCGGGCCAACTCGCTGTCCATCTCAGGGGTACGCTCCTCGGCGGGGATGGCCTCCAGCGCATCAATAATTTTATGTTGTTTGCTCTCCTCATGCCACTTCTGGCACTGCTTCAAAATGTCCATATCAGGGTCCTCCTCGTCCTCATCCGGCTTCCAGTCTTTGATCTTCTGGAACACGCCATTTTCATCCCGCTCAAAGGCGCAGGGAGCGGGGGTGTTCAGC
>ERZ1503814.610-NODE-610-length-9890-cov-2.814032_pt1 | contig 9890 bp, 7 predicted proteins | sample MGYA00571768_ERZ1503814 | MGnify/ENA primary metagenome ERZ1503814 (study PRJEB39906, sample SAMEA3182075) | gut metagenome | biome: human; feature: gut; material: Stool; isolation source: human stools | place: Canada | collected 2012-03-14 ... | reverse complement strand
AAGAGCAATAATTTCCCGTTCTCGGATCTGGAGAAGTTGTTGGAGCTGACGGCGGTCAGTATCGCCTCGGATATCGTCCCGATTACGGGAGAGAACCGCATCCTCGCCTATTACGGGCTGAAGCAATTGAACAGCAACCCCAGCCTCGGGCTGAAAGGGATTATCGATATCTGCGGATTGACCGGAAAGGAGATCACGATCAGTGATATCGTCTTCAAGATCGGTCCCCGTATCAACGCTTCCGGCCGTATGATGAACGGGAAGGAGGCGGTGGAACTGCTACTGTCCAAGGATAGCGCCAGTGCCCGGGAGAAGAGCGAGAGCATCAACCAATATAATGAGGAACGCCGGGAATTGGACAAGAAGATCACCGACGAGGCTAACGCTGTCATCGACGAAGTAGAGAACATGGATGACCGGAAGGCGATCGTGGTGTATAACCCGGGATGGCACAAAGGCGTGATCGGTATCGTAGCGTCCCGTTTGACCGAGAAGTATTACCGTCCGGCGGTCGTTCTTACCAAATCGTCCGAGTTGATCACCGGATCGGCACGTTCCGTAACAGGCTTCGATATTTACAAGGCGATAGAGAGTTGCCGGGATTTATTGGAGAATTTCGGGGGACATACCTACGCCGCCGGGCTTTCCCTTCGGGAGGAGAACCTAGAGGCATTCACCGAGCGTTTCTTGAAGATCGCATCCGAGGAGATCATACCGGAGCAGATGATCCCGCAGATCGATATCGACGCTATCTTGGATTTGAAAGAGATCAACCAGAAGTTCGTGAACGACCTAAAGAAGATGAGCCCGTTCGGGCCGGACAACCAAAAGCCCGTATTCTGTTCGCTTGGCGTAAAGGACTACGGCACCAGTAAGCTCGTGGGTAAGGAACTGGAGCATCTCAAGCTGGAATTGATCGACGGAAACTCAAGCACCCCCATGCACGCCATCGCTTTCGGCATGCACAGGTACAACGACCATATCAAGGGTATGAAGCCTTTCAACATCTGCTACACGGTGGAGGAGAACACCTACAACGGCAACACCTCTATCCAGCTGATGATCAAAGACATCAAACCCGACGATATATGAGGAGGACAGGTGGACGTTTACCATAAGATATTAGAGAAGTATTGGGGATACCCTGCTTTTCGCCCCTTGCAGGAGGATATTATCCATTCCGTCTGTGCCGGAAAAGATACGCTTGGGCTGATGCCTACGGGTGGTGGTAAATCCATCACCTTTCAGGTGCCGGCATTGGCGATGGAGGGGATTTGCATCGTCGTCACTCCCTTGATCGCATTGATGAAAGACCAAGTGGAGAACTTACGCCGGGTCGGCATCAAGGCTACGGCCGTTTATTCGGGCATGAGCCGGCAAGAGATCATCACGCAACTGGAGAATTGCATCTTCGGGGGGTATAAGTTCTTATATGTCTCCCCGGAGCGGCTTAGTACGGATATTTTCCGGGTCAAGATGGAGGCCATGCAGGTTTGTCTGCTGGTAATCGACGAGAGTCACTGTATCTCGCAATGGGGATATGATTTCCGTCCTTCTTATCTCAATATCGCTGAGATCCGGGACTTATTGCCGGGTGTTCCGGTATTAGCCTTGACCGCCACGGCTACCCCGGAAGTGGTGAATGACATACAAGAGCGTCTGCGGTTCAAGGAGAAGAACGTATTTCAAAAGAGCTTCGCCCGCAAAAATCTGGCTTATATTGTCCGGAAGACGGAGGATAAGTTAAATACACTCGTTTATATATTGGGAAAAGTTCCGGGTACGGCCATCGTATATGTCCGCAACCGGAAACGCACCAAGGAGATCGCCCTCATGCTGCAACAGGCGGGTATCTCCGCCGATTTCTTCCATGCCGGGTTAAACCGTGACGAGAAAGAACTGCGTCAGGCCCGTTGGAAAAACAACGAGTGCCGGGTAATCGTATCGACCAACGCTTTTGGTATGGGTATCGATAAGCCGGACGTGCGATTGGTCGTGCATATGGATATGCCGGGATCGTTGGAGGAATATTATCAAGAGGCCGGACGCGGGGGGCGTGATGAGAAGAAAGCCTTCGCCGTGGCTCTTTGTTCCTCCACGGATAGCGCCAAGCTAAAGAAACGGCTGGCGGATGAGTTTCCGGACAAGGAGTTTATCTATCGGGTCTATGAGGCGTTGGGTAATTATTACCAGATCGCCGTAGGGTACGGGCTAGATACGGTACACGATTTCTCATTGACGGATTTCTGTTCCGCTTATAAGTTCTCTTTATTGCAAGCGCATCATGCCTTGAAGATCCTTGGGCTATCGGGCTATATCGAATATACGGAGGAGGTAGACAACGCTTCCCGCCTGATGTTCACAGCTACCCGTGACGAGCTTTACAGGTATTTAAGTGAGAACAAGCGAACGGATGAGGTGATTCAGACAATCTTGCGTTCTTACACCGGGTTATTCGCAGATTATGTTTATATAGATGAGAGCGTAATCGCCACCCGTGCGAGAGTGACACCTCACGAGGTGTATGAGACCTTGGTAGGTTTATCCAGATACCGGATCGTAAACTACATCCCGCATAAGAAAACCCCGTTGATTATCTATACCCAGACCCGGGAGGAACAGCGGTACCTTTCCATACCCCGCTCGGCGTATGAGGAACGCAAGGAGCGTTTCGGGAAACGGATCGAGAAGGTGCTGGAATATATCAACGAGGAGCGGGTATGCCGTAGCCGCATGCTCCTATCCTATTTCGGCGAGGAAGATTCCGCCCCTTGTGGCTGTTGCGACGTATGCCTATCGAAGCATGAATCACAGCTTATGAATTGGGAATTCAACGCTATCCGGGAAAGTCTCATAAAGATATTGGCCGGGGAATCCCCTATCCCCGTGAAAGAACTTATTGAGAAATTACCTTTCCCTCAAGAGAAAATCCTCACGGCCATCCGCTTTCTGGCGGATCAAGATCCCCGATTCACATTAAGCGACGGCTATCTATCGCACGAGGATTCAGCAAAATAGCACGATGCCCATCGTAAGCTCCTTAGAATGCCCATTGTTAGCTTGCTAGAATGCCCATCATAAGGAGCTTACAATGGGCATTCTAATAAACCATGTATCACCGCTTATAATTACTCCGATTAGATACTTGTTTTTCCGTCGGGAAATCAGCGGGAACCTTTTGGGTTACCTTGCCGGTAGCGGCCCATTCCGCACCTCTTAACAAGGTAATCTGGAAGCCGGCGCATTGCATAGCCGGACAATTCTCTACCGTTTCCCCCGCGTGCCCTAACATCGTATGAAATATACGGGCATTCCCATAATCAACCGTAAAGATCAACGGCTCCTCACGGCCGGAACCTCCGGTCTCCTTATCCGAATAAGCCGTATACAAGCAATCCTTTATATTTCCCGGGCCACGCATACGATCATATAACTCATCCTGCGCATGTTTCCATTTATTCGGCAGCCCCTTCATGATCGGATGCTCATGGTTCCGGGCATTCAGCACATACTCATGCTGCTTGCCATGAGAGCCACCCACGCCCGCCGAGCTATCCTTTATCAACTTACCATCGCTCCAATATACATAGGGTCCCGCTTTCTCATCCCGGTTCTCCCAACCGCCCAAGGCACAAATCTTATTGTATTCCGGCCAGTTCACGAAGGCGTTATCAGCGGCATGATAGACCACGACACCTCCACCTCCTCGCACATATTCCAAGAAACGACGGTTTGTCTCCTCCGGCCAAGCATCCCCATTATAATCCAGCACCACCAGCTCGTAAGGACTGAAATCCAAGACAAAGCCGGACATATCCTTCCCTGCCTCCGGAGAGACCGCGAAATCCACGGAGAAGCGTCCCGAGTTCTCCAATATCTGTTTAAGCACCACATGGCTCACCTGCCAATTATGGTTATTCTGCCCCGTTATTAATAACGTCTTGATCGGCTTACGGGCCGACATGCCGCATACAACCAGTAAAGCGGCCAAAAGGAAAACGACCTTCCTACAAAATACATGTCTCATGGTATGAATCAGATTTAAGTAAACAATTGATTATCCGTCTTTATTTATCATAACAAAGGGAAGCGGCACCGAATAGCCCCGGATTCTCCAGCTTAGAGAAACGTATCTTCAAGTTCTTGATAGAGTTCGGATAAGCGAAATCCTTCAAGTCCTCATACATGCTCTCCTCAAACAACTCATGGGCGGCGGTCACCGAGCCTCCGAAGACGATCATCTCCGGATCTACCGTCAATACCACGATCTTGATAGCGGCGGCCACATGTACGCCCAACTGCCGGTAAGCCTCCAGCGCCTGCTCGTCCTTCCGCATCGCACGGGTGTACATCTCCTTCCCATCCACGCCCCATACGTTCATGAAATAGGAACCGCTACAGAAATATTCCAAGATCTGTCCTTGGTAGGGAATCATGCCAAATTCTCCCGAGCCACAATTAGCGTCGGCCAACAGCTTGCCATTCTGGATAATTCCACCCCCCAAGCCCGTACCCAAGGTGAGGCCCACGAAGTTATCAACCGTCTTTCCTTCGCCAAAGATACGCTCACCCAGAGCGAAGCAATTCGCATCGTTATCCACATAAACCGGCACGGAGAAGCAAGCCTCCAAGATCTCCTTCAAATGTACCTCCTCCCAATGCGGGATATTCACCACGTTATATACGATCCCCTTCTCACGATCCACCACGCTCGGCACACCGATACCGATAGCTACCACACTCTCGTCCCACACGGAACGGATCACCTCTATCAAAGCCTCCAATGTCTCCTCGCAATCCGCGGCGTCCTTGGGAGTCGGGGCGCTCCCCTGAGCCACTAATCGATCCCCTACGATACGGCCGGCACGCATATTCGTCCCCCCTAAATCCACTCCGATATAAGCGTTTTTCTTCTCTACACTCATTCTTTCCACGATATTAATTAGATTATACTCCCACAAAGCTAACAAAAAAGGCAATGTTACGAATAACATCACCTTTTAAACTGATAAATTTAATACATCTATGCTTTTTATTTTCCCCGGCGTCAACTCCATCCAGCACGTATACCGACATCGCCTCACGCCTACGCTCGCATAGGCCAACGTCGATATACGTGTGAGGCAATGCCGATATACGTGTAAGACGGCACCATTATAACTACCGCATCAAGCGAAGAACAAGATCAATAATTGCGCCGTAAGTACCCTCAAGAACATGGTCAAGGGGTATACCGTAGCGTAACCTACGGAAGGAGCGTCGTTTCCAGCCGTAGCGTTCGAGTAAGCCAAAGCGGGCGGATCCGTCGTACTACCGGCGATCAAGCCCATTAAGGTGAAATAATTGATCTTATAGAAATAACGGCCTACACAACCGATGATCAGCAAAGGAATCGTTGTGATAATGAAACCGTAACCGATCCAAGCGAATCCACCATTGTTCACGATCGTATCCACAAAACCATCGCCGGCACTGATACCCACACAAGCGAGGAAGAGGGTGATACCGATCTCACGCAACATCAAGTTAGCGCTCTGGGTCGTATAGGTAACCAGCTTATAACGGTAACCAAAACGGCTAATCAAGATCGCCACGATCAACGGACCTCCCGCCAAACCTAACTTAACCGGTTGCGGAATGCCCGGGAACGTGATAGGAATACTCCCCAAGACAATACCGAGGGCAATGCCGATAAAGATCGTGATCAAGTTCGGCTCGTTCAAGCGTTTCAAGGAGTTACCCAATACCTTTTCTACATTCGAGACAGCCGTCTCGGTACCCACCACATTCACACGGTCGCCCACCTGCAACGTCAGACCCGGCGTAGCTACCAAGTCCACGCCCGCACGGTTGATACGGGTGATATTGATACCATATAATTTACGCAGTTTCAACTGTCCCAGCTTCTTGCCGTTCAACTCCGGTTTCGTGATCAAGATACGGCGGTTGATAAACTGGCTCTCCATACGAATCCATTGCTTGCGCTCCATATCGATCTCCTCGCCAATGAATGTCTTTACGGACTCGGCATCTTGATCGGTCGTGATCACGAAAATCTTATCATCCTCATTCAAGATCGTACCGGCGGAAGCGATCTCGATCTGCTTGTTATCATTACGCCATACACGGGAAATCACGAAATCCAGATGATCCATCAAACCGGATAACTCCCCTACCGTCTTACCGAAAACCGCCGGGTTCTTTACGACCAGAGAGATCGGTTTCGCCTCATTCGTATGCGAGGCATCCTCCTTATTCAAATCGTCATTCTCCTTATCGAAATTCACACGGAATACGTAACGTACGAAAATGATCGAAAGAATAATACCGATCACGCCCAGCGGATAAGCCACGGCGTAACCCAAGGCGATCGTATTATCTGAAACCCCGTACATATCGGAATAAGCCTGCTGAGCCGCACCTAATCCGGGGGTATTCGTCACCGCCCCCGATAAAATACCCACCATCGTAGGCATCGGAATACCTGTCACGAAATGCAATACCAAAGCCGTAGCCACGCCAAGGAAGACAATTCCACAGGCTAGCATATTCAACGTGATTCCCCCCTGCCTAAAAGACGAGAAGAAACCCGGCCCGACTTGCATACCTACCGAATAAACAAATAAGATCAATCCAAATTCCTTAAAGAAATGAATCACATTGTGGTTAACCGTAAACCCAAAATGCCCTAAAATAATACCTACAAACAACACCAAGGTAATCCCAAGCGAAATCCCAAACACCTTTATCTTTCCCAACTGAATGCCGGCGGCAATCACGAAAGATAGTAAAAGGATAGAATGCCCGATACCTTCTCCCCATAATAAGTCGTTTATCCAATCCATGCTAAAATCTTTAAAAATCTTATTACCTATTAATAAAGACGCGAAGTTAGGCATTTACTTTGTGTTTTACAACATAACACCTATATTTACCTTTTAAATTAAAATCTCATGAAAAAGATATATTACATTTTATCAGCATTGTTCCTTTGCGTGGTACCCACCTCGGCGCAAGAAGCTGGAAAAACGGTAGTTATTAAAACCAATGTAGGTACTATGAAGGCCATCCTGTACGATGATGTGCCTAATCACACCCGTACTTTCATCGAACGGGCAAAACGGGGGGATTTCAACGGGACCTTATTCACCCGTGTCCTGCCGGAGTTTATGATCCAAGGAGGAGCCCCGGATTCCAAGAACGCTCCCGCCGGTGCTAAATGCGGCTTTGGCGATCCTTCCGCCGAGATACCGCCCGAGATCAACGAGAAATATTTCCATAAGAAAGGAGCCTTGGCCGCTCCCCGCCAACCGGACGATATCAACCCGCAAAAGAAATCGGATATGTCGCAATTCTTTATCGTGCAGGGGAAGGTCTATAGGGAAACCGAACTGGATACGTTAGAGCGTACCGCCAACTATCCGGCCCGGCAAAAGGCCCTGAAGGAGTTTTATGCGCCGGTACGTGCGGAGCTGAATATGATAAAGATGAGTAACAAACGGGAGTACCAGAAGCGATTGAGAGCGATCAACGCCCAGATAGACTCCGTTATTCAAGCAACTCCCGGGCATTTGCTATTTACGGACGAGCAACGGAAGGCTTATACCACCGTAGGCGGTTGCCATCATCTGGACGGCACCTATACGATCTTCGGGGAGCTGACGGAGGGATTCGACGTTTTGGATCAGATCGCCACCCAGCCGAAAGACCAGAATGACCGTCCGAAGAAAGACATCCGCATCCAAAGTATAACGATCGAATAATTCACCACTCCTATGTTAAAGAGAGATTTCATCATGGTACAGATCGAGGAACTGGGCAAAGTGATCGCCCAGATCATCTTCAATCGTAATTCCAACGATGGGGCACGCAAGAACCCCGAGTTAATCCAATCCGTCTACACATTCTTAAAACTGGATAACGATTTCTTGCTGAACACGCCTATCGACGGTATCCGCACTTATCTGGACGGTGATGATTCGTGCGGCCTCCAACGCATGGAGCTGGCGAGCAAGACCTTGCTGGAAGAAAGTTTCCTTTTGCCGGAGGCGCAAGGTAAAAAACTCCGGGCAAGAGCGAAAGAGCTATTGGAATATATCCAACGCAACGACACTACGTTCTCGTTGGAACGAGTGGCGTTGCTGGAAGAGATAAATAACTATTGAATAGATTGCGGATCGGTGGTAGGGCCTTCCACGACTAGAAGGCCATTCTCATTGATTCGCATTTTATCGATGAATACGACCCGCTCATCCCCTGTCTTCTGGGTACGCCCGTGGTAAACGCAATACATTTGTTTTCCGTCCTTCGACCAAGTAACGCTATTATGTCCGGTACCCGTGACGATACCGCCTTTTTCCACGTTCTTCTCCAGCACCGGATTATTAGATGCCTTCTCAAACGGTCCTAACGGATGTTCGGACACGGCATATCCCACCGCATAATTTGCCCCGCCAAAATAATTAGCGGAATACATCATATAATACAAGCCGTTGTGACGTAGCATGAAAGAGCCTTCCGTCCAACGACGTCCGACCTCCCCTTTGGTAACCGAGCGACTTTCCCACTCACTTTGCGCATCATCCAATTTTACGGGTGGACGCAGCAGAAGTACGGGTTCCCCAATTACGTGCGTAAGATCCGGAGCGACCTCCACCCCGTAAATCCAGCTTTCCTCAACGGAGTCGAACATGCCTTTCTTCTTTGCCTCATCGGCGATCTCGCTTTCTACCGGATGCTTATAGCAACAACGGGAATAATAGAGATAGGTACGGCCATCCTCATCCTCGATCAAGTTTCCGTCGATTACAGGATATCCCGGATCAAACAAAGGAGCATCGGCCAATTCCTTAAATGGTCCGGTCGGCTTATCCGACACAGCTACGCCGATACGGAAATTTTCCTCCTCGTTGGTCGGATTCTTCCGCCAATCCGCACTGAAGAACATATAGAACTTCCCGTCACGCTCGTACACTTCCGGCGCCCAGAAATTAGCGATTGCCCAAGAATCGGGCGTATTGCCCCGATAAACCTGCCCTTCCGACTTCCAATGGATCAAATCATCGGAAGAATAGGCGCAAAAACCGTCTACAGCCCCGGCACCGGTACCATACATATAATAACGTCCGTCCGAGGCCAACAATACGTATGGATCGCCAAACTGGACCGACAAAGGATTACTGTACGTTAATTCCGGCTCTTCCGCAGCAGACTTCTTTCCCGTACAACCCGCATTCAAACACATAAGAACTCCCAGACAAAGGGATATTCCTATTTTCATACCACTTTTCATTTTTCTTATTTATTGGATTCTAAATTATACACTCCTTCCGCACAACGTTCCCCGTCGATGGCAGCGGATACGATTCCTCCCGCATACCCCGCTCCCTCACCGCAAGGGAAAAGACCTTTTACCGTGACGTGTTGATAGGTATCCCGATCACGGACGATACGAACCGGAGCGGATGTACGGGTCTCTACGCCGATCATGGTTGCCTCGTTGGTCAAGAAGCCTCTAGAGACCTTACCGAAATAACGGAAACCTTCCCGCAGGCGACTGGTCACGAATTCCGGCATCCAAAAATGCAACGGAGAGGCCAGCAGACCCGGCGTATACGAGGAAACCGGTAAATCGAAAGAGTTCTTCTTCCGCATGAAATCATCCATGCGCTGGGCGGGAGCCGTTTGCTTCATGCCTCCATTCAACCAACAGACCTCTTCCAGACGTTCCTGAAAGGCCATCAACGCTAATGGGGAGTCCGCATCCACCTTCTCGCCATTCCGAAGATAAAGCTCCTCCTGCCCTACCAGTTCGGAATAATCTTCCGGACGGATCTCTACCACCTGTCTCTTATACACATCTCCGAGCCCACGAGACTCCTGAGCATCTC
>ERZ1503814.584-NODE-584-length-10203-cov-3.022467_pt1 | contig 10203 bp, 7 predicted proteins | sample MGYA00571768_ERZ1503814 | MGnify/ENA primary metagenome ERZ1503814 (study PRJEB39906, sample SAMEA3182075) | gut metagenome | biome: human; feature: gut; material: Stool; isolation source: human stools | place: Canada | collected 2012-03-14 ... | reverse complement strand
GATAGTGGCTTTGGGGGAATATTGGAAATTTCCTTTTAAAATCTGCAACCTTTTTCGGGCTTGGCTCGTCTTATAGATAAAAAAGTATGGGAACAAACGAATTTACGACAAAGATATTGCCGCTGAAGAATAACCTTTTCCGGGTTGTTTTCCGGATTACCGGAGACGTGGAGCAGTCTGAGCAGATCGTTCAGGAAGCCCTGCTTAAGGTTTGGGAAGATCGGGATAGCTGGATTGTCATTGAGAACTTACCTTCCTATTGCATGATGGTAGCGCGTAATCTGGCATTGAGGGAAACCTATTCCGGAGATAAGGAAAGGATGGAGCGGTATGCGGTAAGGTAATCTGTTTATGGATCGTGTATGGACTATCAACGAATAAATAAGTTGCTGGATAAATATTGGGAATGCGCCACATCCGTGGAGGAAGAACGGGAATTACGCCGGTTTTTCTCCTCAGCGGTGATACCTCCCGACTTATTGCCCTATAAGGCTTGGTTCGTATCTCATGAGGCCGAGACATTGCCTCCCTTGGGGAAAGATTTTGATGCTCGTATATTGGAACATATCTCGGAAGATCGAAAATTAATCACTACATTTGGAACGTTATTTAAATCTATTACTCATTTAATACATAAGATTATGGGAACGAACATGAAGAAAGCCTTTACCACCCTTTTATGCCTTTTGTTTTGTATCACGATCTCGGCACAGGATAAAGCCGCAGATCTCAGTAAGCTCGTAGGCGATTGGTCCTTCTCTGCCCCCGACGCTCCGTATGGATATCAAGATGGAAGTTTTCAGATAAAGCAAGAGAACGGCAAGTTGACCGCTAAAGTGAATATACAAGGTAGTACCTTGGAGATAAATGATATCAAGGCGAAAGGAGATACCTATACCAGCTCTTTTTATGTGGATGGAACGCCTGTAGACTTAACTATGACCCAGAAAGGAAATAAGTTAGAGGGAATGGCCGACGCCGGAGGTATGCAGATTCCCGTGAAATTCAAGAAAACGAAGAAGTAACCGCTTTGTGGTACTGTGAGTTTCTGTTAACTTCGCGGCAAAAACTACAAAAGGATGTTTACAGTAATCGGAATCATGTTCTGCGGCATTGCCGTCGGGTATTTCTTTCGTAAAGTAGAATTGCTGCAAAAGATCGGTAAGCCTATTTCTTATACGATTCTTCTTCTTTTGTTCCTGCTGGGAATTTCGGTAGGGGCCAATGAGTCTATCGTGAATAATCTTACGACGTTGGGCGGGCAAGCCTTGTTGATCGCTTCGGCCGGTACGTTGGGTAGCGTCTTGGCGGCGTGGGGAGTTTATCATTTCTTTTTTAAGGAAAGGAGCCGGGGATGAAAGGGAGTTTGATCGTCGTGGGCTTCTTTGCCTTGGGGTGCTTGCTGGGATGGAGCGGTTATCTGCCCGGGGTCGTTATCGAGAATGATATAACGGTTTATGTACTTTACCTCTTGATGTTTCAAGTAGGGATTAGCATCGGAAGCGATAAGAAACTGAAAGAGATTTTGTCGAGCATACGGCCGAAACTCTTATTGGTGCCTCTGGCTACTATTATCGGGACGTTGAGCTTCTCGGCCTTGATCAGCCTTGCTCTTAACAAATGGAGCGTGTTCGATTGTTTGGCGGTCGGAAGCGGTTTCGCCTATTATTCATTATCCTCCATCTTGATAACAGAGCTAAAAGAACCGACGCTGGGGGCTCAATTGGCGGCGGAGTTAGGAACGATCGCCTTGATCGCTAATATTATCCGTGAGATATTCGCCTTGCTGGGCGCTCCGTTGTTCGTTAGATATTTCGGAAGGCTATCTCCGATCTGCGCGGGAGGAGCTACTACGATGGATACGACATTGCCGATCATCACCCGTTATTGCGGAAAGGATTTGGTCTTTGTCTCTATCTTTCACGGGATCTTGGTGGACTTCACGGTTCCGTTTTTCGTTTCTTTCTTCTGTTCGATGTGAGTGAAAGAGGCTTCCGAGATCTCGGAAACCACCTTGCAAGGTTGAAAAGTCATTTCCGAGGCCTCGGAAGGCATTTTACAAGGTTGAAAAGTCATTTCTGAGGCCTAGAAAAGCTATTTTACAGTTTGCAGCATCACTTCTACCGCTCTTTTTAATTGCGTGTCCTCGCCGGAGAGCTGCGCCTCGGGAGTATTGTACACCTCGACATCCGGTTGCAATTGTTGGTTTTCCAGATAATTGCCTTGCATATCTTTCACGCCTACTTGCGGGATACCGAACACCAAGGTCGGATCGATTTGCGTTTCCCACCATACGGCTGTCATGGTTCCCGGAACCGGGGCGCCGATCAGCTTGCCGATGCCTAAGGTCTTATAAACCCAAGGGAAACCATGAGCGTTCGAATAATTATCCTCGCACATCAAGACACAGGACGGTTTGGTCCACTTATTGTAAGGATCGCTACCGATGTATTGTCCGCGAGGCTCGAAGCGCTGATACTCCTTGCCGCTCAATAAGGTAGCCAGATCATCATGCAACCAGCCCCCTCCGTTATGGCGGGTATCCACGATCACGGCTTTCTTATTCCGGCAACGGCCTAATAAGGCGGAATAGACCTCGCGGAAACTCTCGCTGTTCATACCTCTTACATGTACATATCCGATTTGCCCGTTCGATAATTTATCTACGGTTTCTTGGCAATTCTCGATCCATCTTTTATAAAGGAGGTTCGATTGCTCTCCGTTACTGATCGCTTTTACCTGTTCCTCGAAACGCTGTTTGCTGGTAGGATCATAGACAGAAAGCATTACTTTCTTACCGACTTTACCGCTTAGCAGTGGATAATAATCGGCGTCTTTCTTTATCGGTGTTCCGTCTATCTTCTCGATGATACAGCCTTTCTTTATCTGGCTGTCGGCCAATGTCAGCGGGCCCTTGGCGATGATTTCCTCGATCTTCAATCCGTCGCCCGTGTATGCGTTATCGAAGAAAGCGCCTAAGCTGGCGGTTTCCGGCCCGGTTAGTCCCGGATTGTAACGAGCGCCCGTATGGGAGCCGTTCAACTCGCCCAATAGCTCGGAAAGCATCTCTTGGAAATCAAAATTGTTGTTGATATGCGGAAGGAAACGGGCGTAAGCGGTCTCATACCCTTTCCAATCCATGCCCCGGAGTGTCGGATCATAGAACTTATCCAAGACTTGACGCCAAGCGTGATGGAAGATATAAGCACGCTCCTCTGCCGGACGATAAGCGAACTCGGCCTTGAAAGCGATCGGTTTTTCCTTGCTATCCTTCAACTCTATCTTTTTCAGTTTACCGCCGGCGGTAAGATAAAGGTTCTCTACTTTCTTATCGGCGAATAGAGTGCCTCGACCGACATTCTTGAGCAGTAATTTAGTGGACTTTTCCTTCAAGTCGTGTTCCCATAAATCAAAGCCTTTCTCGAAAGCGGCGCAATAATATAGTTTATCTCCTTTCGGGGCGAGTACGGCGTCTCCCAATGAGGATGAATGAGCGGTCAGGCGAATAATCCGGTCCTTGCGGTTCTCCAAATCAAACTTCAAGGGGGCTACAGGCTTATCCTTATCCTCTTTTTTCTTATCGGAATCTTTATCGGATGTCTTATCCTCGTCCTTATCTTTGTTTTCATCCGCTTCTACCAAGGCCAGTTCTTCTTTACTGAGGCGGAATTTATCGTAAGCCTCACCGTCGAAGAACATGATGTACACATCCCGCTCAGCACCCCAGCTACCGTGGCTGCGGAAACCGGCACGGTCGGAGGACCAGATCATGGCCTTACCGTCTAATACCCATTTCGCGTCGCCATCCGAATAACCGCTTTCCGTCAGGTTCGTTACCTCGCCGCTACCGTCCGCTTTCACGAGGGCGATATCCGTATTGTTCCATCCTCCGACGGAGATGTAATCTACCAAGAACCACTTGCTGTCTGGCGACCATTGGAAATGCTGGTCTCCATCGCTATACGAATAGAGGTATTTCCCGTCCAATACGGTGCGGACCTGCTTGGTCTTTCGGTTGATAACACGTAAGGTGGTGCGGTTCTCAAGGAAAGCCACCTCGTTACCATCCGGAGAGTATAAGGGTTGGAACGAGGTTTGTCCGGAGACGACAAGAGGCTCCTCTTTCAATTCCGGGGCGTACGTGAATTGCTTATCTTCGTCACGTGTAAGTTTACTTTCGTAGATTCCCCATGTTCCTTCCCGTTCGGCGGAATATACCAATGAACGTCCGTCGGGGCTGAAATCTATATTGCGCTCTTGTTGTGGCGTGTTCGTGATTTGACGAGTCGTCTGGTATTCAATAGAAGTTACGTAAACATCGCCACGAGTGATAAACGCTACCTCTTTTCCATTCGGGGAGACGGCGATATCCGTAGCTCCATCGGTCAGAAGACGATGGATCACGTCGTTCTCGATCTTATCCGCGACGATCAGGATATTCACCTTGGCAGGTTTCTGGCCTTCCTTAACGGTATAGATCTCGCCGTCGTAACTATAGCATAGAGTCCCGGAATTATCGGAGGTAAGGAAACGCACGGGGTGGGTGGTATGCGTCGTGATTTGTTTCTCGCTGTTGCCTGCCAAATCCTTCTTGAAGATGTTAAAGCTTCCTTTCTCCTCGCTTAGGTAATAGAAAGACGCCCCATCCGCGGCCCATACAGGATTACGATCCTCACCGCCAAAAGTGGTTACTTTCTGGAAAGAGCGATCTTTTCCAAGCGTACATAACCAGATATCACGGGTGATAGAAGATTGATGATGCTTGCGCCAAGGGTCCTCGTAACCTTTGTAGTCATTGTATAATAATTTACTGCCATCTTTGCTGAGGGCTATATTTTCCATGTATAACGAAGAATATAAATCCGGCCTTCCTCCGTCCGTGCTTATCTCATAGACTTGCATAAAGCGGGTGCCGGGGAATTGGATATCCTTGGCGTCTTGCAATACGTTGGCCAGATACAAGATGTGTCCGTTATCCTTAAAGGTAGTGGGATATTCGTTTGTGGAGTGGGTGGTGAGCCGCTTGGGTTCCCCTCCCTCCTTGTTCATGAGAAATACATCGAAGTTGCCGCTACGGTTGGAGGCGAAGGCTATTCTCTGTCCGTCGGGCGACCAGACCGGACGGGTATCATGCGCCGGATGTGTTGTCAACTGCCGGGCTTTTCCTCCGGAAGAAGGGACCGTGTAGATATCCCCTTGGTAAGAAAACGCGATCGTCTGCCCGTCCGGGGAGATCGCACAGTAACGCATCCATAACGGACTGTCGTCTGCTTGCGCCGCCGCCGATAAAAATAACGCCAGCGCAGGAATCATCAAGTTTTTCATGTGTACTCTATTTTAGATTTACAAATGTAATCGATTTTCGATATTTATTAGGAGAAATAATTGCGTAGATTAAATTTTTAAATATTTTTGCATATGAACTTTAAAACCGCCAAGATGATGACGAAATATAGGGTGTGTATGACTTTTATGTCCATTTTATTATTGCTATTTCATTTTGTGTTTCTGTTTTCTTGTGGAAAGCTACCGGAAAAAACATTTGCTTTTTCTGATAACCTGCGGATTGACTCTTTGGAACATATGGCTATGGATTCGATTTACCGGAATCCTCGATATGCTCATTCCGCATTGGATGAAGCTTTAAGTCTAACTAAAGATAGCGATAAATATTATAAATTACTTGCGGTTAAAAGCCAGATTTATTTTGCAAATAGTGTATATGATTCCGGGTTTGTTTTACATCGGTCAATTATAGATTATTGCGACCGTGTACCGATGTCTCCCAAGATACATGGACTCTTAGGGACGTTGAAAAATACGGTTGGCAATTATTATTCATTTTTGGATAAAACGGATTCGGCCCTCCTTTGCTATTCCGAGGCGTATCAAGAGATCCGGCAGAGTGAGATGGAGCATAAAATCCCGGATATTTATATCAATATAGCGGATATATATACCCGGAAAGGAGCTTACGATCAGCGAGCCCGCTACTTTCGCCAAGCTCTTTTCGTGAGTGATTCATTGGGTATTATGGATCGGATGTCCTTTCCTATTTATTTTGGTTTGGGCGAGACGTATATGGAATTGAGGGACTTTGACTTATCCGATCACTTTTACCGTTTGGCGGAGAAAGAACTGGATTCTCGTAACTTGAGCGAGAAATTCACCTTTTGCAATAGCCGGGGAAATTACTATTATTACAAGGAAGAGTATGCGAAGGCGCTTCCTTGGTTCTTGAAAGCCCGTGAGGTGGTACGTCCTACTCATATGGATTTCTATACTAACGTATGCGAGATCAATTTAGGGGAGATCTATCTATGTCTGAATCAGTTGGATTCCGCTCGTTTTTATCTGGAAAAAGGGTTTAGGTACTTCCATATCTATAATAATAAGACAGCCTTGTACCATTTGACGACCTTGAAGGCTTCGCTAGCTTTAAAAGAGGGGAACTCCGGGCTGGCTTATCAATTGTTGAGGAGTTACACGGATACGGTAGGCATAGATCCCAAGATGGTAGCGATCCGTAATAAGAACTTGCAGAATTACTTCGCTACCACGGGCGATTTTAGACGTGCCTATGAGTACCAAACGAAGAATAGCGTCATTGAGAACAATATTCGTAGCGAACGAACCCAGATGCGTGTCGCCGAGATCGATATGCGTTATAGCCAAGATACGACTTTACTCAAGCGGGAGGCTATTATTAAACAACAGGCCGGCCGGATGGAATACTTGGAAATGAGCCGTTGGGTTTGGATCTTGCTTTTTGTGATCTTGTCCATCGTCAGCGGCATGGCTTATTACTTTATGAAACGTAAACGGCATGCCCAATGGTTAAGCCATGTCGATCAGGTGACGAAACTGAAGATGGAGAGTATTCGCAACCGTGTATCCCCTCATTTTATATTCAATATATTGAACCGGGAGATTAGCTCGGAGGAAGAAGGAAGTTCCCGCCGTACGCAACTTTCCGGATTGGTGGAGTTGTTACGTAGTAGTTTGGAGATCACGGAAAAGCTTAGTATCACGTTGGAGGAAGAATTACGCTTTGTCCGGACTTACTTGAATTTGCAGGCGCAAGGATTAGGGCCGGACTTCCGTCTGGAATGGAATCTCGATCCCTCCCTTGACACGGGCGCAATCTATCTCCCGGCCATGCTGATCCAGATACCCGTAGAGAATGCCGTGAAACATGGCTTGTGTGCGATCGAGGGCGAGAAGCGATTATCTGTTTTCGTGGAGCGCGACGGGAAAGGCATCCATATCCGTATAGAGGATAATGGACCCGGGTATCGTCTGTTTACGAATGCGGGACATACGAACGGTACGGGGATGGGAACGAAAGTCCTTTACCGTACGATCCTATTGTTGAATAGGAGAAATAAAGAGAAGATCACCTATTCGGTCCAAAGCAAGGAGAAGGGGATGGGGAGCGGAACAATCGTCAGTTTCTTTATTCCGTTGGATTTTAATTACGCTTTCTAGGTATCGTGAATGTACGAAAGTAATCCGGGCTGTTTCCTCCGGATAGTGGATGGAAGCGGCCCGGATCGAATTGAATCGAATCGGTTGATTCGGGTTATAGTCGCTCAATGTCTTCAACAGAAAGTCCGGAGCATTGGGCGATAAGTTCGGAGTCAAGTCCTTGCTCCTTCATCTTTTGGGCTATCTGGAGTTTTTCCTCTTGACGGCCTTTCTCGATCCCTTTCTCGATCCCTTTCTGCATCCCTTTTTGCATTCCTTCCTGCATTCCTTTTTCAATCCCTTCCGTTTGTGCGTAATCGATGGTCGCATACTAATCCCGATAATTCTTTAGGTTTTCCTCGTAGATCGCACGTTCTTTTTCGCTGAGTGAGTTGACGTTCGCCACGTCCAGCAAGCGAAGGAAGGTCTCCTGTTCCTCCTTGAAGGGAGATTGTTCAAATAGGTTCATATTCTTCAATGTATAAATCCAACGTTCGAAGGAGCTCTTGCACTCCTCCTTGCTTAAACTGAATAACGGGAACGATATGTAGATCTGCTTCATCTTGATCTCATTGAACACCTTTCCCGTCCTCTCGTTAGCGAGGACAACATCCGTACGGAAGTCTGTGAACTCCGGCAACTTGAAATTCAAGAAATAAACTCCGTAGATGGGTAGCAACCGATATTGCCATTGCTTGCCGATTTGTCCTTGCCGGGCCACCATGCGACAAAGATAATAAAAACCTCTGTTAAAGAAATAGTGCTGGGGACAATTCTGCATCTCTAGGATGAACTTGGCCCCGGACACGTCCTCGCAGAGCAGGTCGAATATGATGGTACGGTTCTCGACGGTCTCTGGCTTGATCTCCTTGTCGAGGTAGGTGATGTCCTTGATCTGCCGTTCGCCGGCTAGGGCGGCGTTAAGGAACTTGATGGTAACTTGCTTGTCTTGGAAGACAGCCTTAAATCCAGCATCAGTCATGATGTCTACGTATTGTGCCATAGTTAAATGGTTTTAGGTGATTACTGCTCCAAAGGTAAGGTTTATTTTCGTATCGCGCATCCTGTTTATTGTATATTTCTTAAAAAGCAGATTCATGGTAGTCAGCTTTACTATTTATAGAAAGTACGATTAGTATTAATAGTAGTGCAAAATACTATGGATAGTAATCGGCTCCCATTTTGATCAATTTAAGATACCTTGTTTTTATATTTAGAAGTAAGATTTGCAACTGACCTGAAGTTCTTCCTATTTCGCATGGCATAACTGATATGCCTATCCCCATTGAGATTCTACTACTTCGTAAGCTTATGGCTTGACAAGCCTTGGATTATACGTTTGTGTATTCGCTATGATTGCATGTGAATGTTTGTGTTTTGTATTTATTATGCGGTTATGGATGGATACCATATATTAATGTACATGCGTACATTATATAATAGATAGAAACGGCTAGTCTAAACGATCGATTCTTTTAGTCATTTGCAAAGGTACGCGTTTCTTCGATACTTGCAACCCTTCTGAGCTATTTTTTTTACCCCTTATCCTCTTTCTTATCAATCAAATAGGCTATCCGTTACGAAACTGCCGATTCCTTTCACGAACCATTCTTTTTACCCCCTTAAAAAACGCAAGATCTAGACGATCGTTTAGACTAGTCGTTTTCGGGTAAAACAAGGGTGCTAAACGACGGGATGGACTTTAATTAACACTATTATTAATATTAAATTTTGAATTTATGAACAAGAAGTTTTCTACTCTTTTGGCAGGTATGGCGCTGTTAAGTGTTATGTCTGTTAATGCACAGACTACACCAAGTCGAGTAGACCCGGAAATTGTATTGGGTCAAGAATGGCGTTTAGGTGGTTTGAAGGAGGGAGCTAATTCTGGTCTTTATCAGTTGAAGGTCATGGATGGCACTACTCCTGCTTATCTTGCGATGGAGCTAAATCGTGGAACAGGTGATTATGAACTACGTGTTTATAGTGCAAGCGAAGCTAAAAATAACTTAGAGGCTACATTGTGGTGTGTTTCTGTCTCTAATTATAATCAAGGTCAAGCTCCTATTTATGACTTCCAGAATAAATTGTCTGGAACTATGTTGGATTTGACAATGGCTGGCCATGAGAAGACTGAGAATGGTACGAATGGTGCTTGGAAACCTGTTTTAGGTGGTGAGATCGCAGGTTGGGCATTCTCTCGCTCATACAAGGATTTGGAAGAAAAGAGACCTTTGTATTCTTATTTCTCAACGGACTCAATTGTTGGTTTGAAAGCGGATCCTACTACCGGAGCTGTTAAGGTTGCCAAGTGGGGTGCTAATCAAATAGATGCCACTTCAAACGCCGCTGATGTGACTAACTTTGCTTTGGTTGGCGCAGCACAAATCGCATTGAGCGAAGATCAAGTAAATACGAAGTTGGGTCTTCTTCAAGATAACAAGGCTGGAGTACAATTGACTTTCACTCCGGACGTGAAAGGTACTAGCTTAAAGAATCCGTTCAATGAGCAGAAGTTTATCGCAGAGGATAAAGATAATAACAAATGGCTTTTCATCAAGCAAAAGGATAAAGACGCTTATTTGAAAGTTGATACGGCTTATACGAATGAGACAGGTACAAAGTTCTTAGCTTACGGTTGGACAGAGAAAGCAAAGGATAAAGCTGATGCTTACAGTTCTATTAGCTCTGAATTACGTGCTCAGCACCAGTTCAAATTTATCTATTCTCCGAGTG
>ERZ1503814.581-NODE-581-length-10292-cov-3.079027_pt1 | contig 10292 bp, 7 predicted proteins | sample MGYA00571768_ERZ1503814 | MGnify/ENA primary metagenome ERZ1503814 (study PRJEB39906, sample SAMEA3182075) | gut metagenome | biome: human; feature: gut; material: Stool; isolation source: human stools | place: Canada | collected 2012-03-14 ... | reverse complement strand
TGGTGACTTTCTATCCCGGTCTGCGCCAGATGTGCCCTGGAAAAAACCACATCCGCGTATGCCGCACTCTTTCCTGCGCCATGGCGGGGGCGGACAGCCTGTTCGACGCCATCTGCACGCGTCTGGGCATTGACAAAAACGGCATCGACCACCACCACCCCATTGGAGTCAGCCCGGACGGCCTGTGGAGCGTGGAAGGAGTGGAATGCCTGGCCAACTGCGGCTTTGGCCCCAACATGATGGTCAACGATCTCCTGTACGAAAAAGTCACTCCGGAAGTGCTGGAAGAAGTGATTGCCAAATATCAGACAGCCTAACCCTTTCCATTTCCCACGCACCAGATTTTCGCCATGAGCATCACCTATCTTCCCGGTAAAGAACCCCACCCCAGGGAAACGCGCCGCATTCTGAAAAACGTCAACCGCGAGGGCTGGAATACCTCCATTGACTGCTATCTGGCCGACGGCGGTTATGAAGAACTGAAAAAGGCGCTCGGCATGGAGCCCAGGGCCGTCATTGACGAGGTGAAAAAATCCGGTCTTCGCGGCCGTGGCGGCGCGGGGTTCCCCACCGGCGTGAAATGGACCTTCATTCCGCCGAACAAGACGAAGCCTGTTTACCTGGTTTGCAACTGTGACGAATCCGAACCAGGCACGTTCAAGGACCGCTACATTGTCCATCAGGATCCCCACCAGCTCATTGAAGGAATGGTCATCTCCAGCTACGCGGTGGGAGCGCATCAGGCTTACATCTACATGCGCGAAGAATTTCCCATCGCCGCGGAAATCATGCTCAAAGCCCTTCAGGAAGCTCGCGAACGCGGCTTCCTGGGCAGCAATATCCAGGGGTCCGGCTATAATCTGGAAATCCACCTGCACCGCGGAGCGGGAGCGTACATTTGCGGTGAGGAAACGGCCCTGCTCAACTCCCTTGAAGGGGATCGCCCCTATCCCCGCATCAAGCCCCCCTACTTCCCGGCCGCCATCGGCCTGTACGGATGCCCCACCATTGTCAACAACGTGGAATCCCTCTGCCAGGTGAAACACATCATGGCCATGGGAGGAGAAGCCTACAGCCAGGAAGGAGCCAAACGTTCCCCCGGCACCCGCATCATCGGGGTTTCCGGCGACGTCAAACGTCCTGGGTTCTATGAAATCGTCTCCGGCTCCATGACCTTCGGCGAACTGCTGTATGACGTCTGCGGCGGCCCGCGGGACGGGCGCCAGTTCAAGGCCGTGATACCCGGAGGCTCCTCCTCCAAGGTCATGCGCACGGATGCGGAATACAAAGTGCAGAATCCGGACGGCACCATGGGAAAAATCACCTTCTTCGACATTCCGCTGGATCTGGACAGCATCGCCCGGCACGGCTCCATGTCCGGTTCCGGCGCGGTCATCGTCATGGACGACTCCCGCTCCATGCCCTGGGCCATGAACAACATCAACCGTTTCTACGCCCATGAATCCTGCGGGCAGTGCACTCCCTGCCGGGAAGGCTGTCCGTGGATGATGAAACTCAGCACCCGCATCCTGGAAGGAAAAGCCGCCCCGTCGGATGTGGATCTGCTCATTGAAGTGGCCAACCAGATTGAAGGAAAAACGGTCTGCGCCTTTGGTGAAGCCGCCTCCTGGCCCACCCAGGCCATGGTCTCCAAATTCAAGGAGGAATTCGTAGCCCTGACGGATCCATTCAACGCCTGTCTGCCCCACACGGAGGAAGGCAGGGAGCAAAACCGTTTCCTCACCCGCTAAACAGCAGCACGCAACACCAGTTCTCAAAACCATCCCTCTCCCATCCGTCATCATGAGTGAAGAAGCTTCCAAACTCCCCAAAGACATTGCCGCCGCGGAAGGCAAGGTGAACGTCCAAATCAACGGAACGTGGCACCGGTTCCCGCGCGGCACGCGGATTGCAGACGCCTGCCGTTCCGTGGGCGTGCCCATTCCGTGCTTCTGCTACCACCCCAAGCTGGCTGTCGCCGGCTCCTGCCGCATGTGCATGGTGGAACAGGGGATGCCGCCCAGGCTCGCTCCGGGACAGACACCCTCCTATGATGAAAACGGCTATCAGCGCATCCAGTGGATGCCCCGCCCCATCATCTCCTGCGCAAACACGGTGGCGGAAAACATGGGCATCCGCACGGACAGCCCCCTGGCCAGTGAAGCGCGCCGCGGCGTAATGGAATTCCTGCTCACCAGCCACCCTCTGGACTGCCCCATCTGCGACCAGGCCGGGGAATGCAAGCTTCAGGAATACTCCAACGACTACGGCCAGGTGGAAGGCCGTTTTGAAGAGAAAAAGACCAAAAAAGGAAAAAACCTGAGCATTGGTCCGCGCGTGAACCTGGACCAGGAACGCTGCGTGCTCTGCGGCCGCTGCGTGCGCTTCATGCGCGACATCATGCACGATGAGGTGCTCACCATGTCCCAACGCGGCACCTTCAACGCCATCACGGTTTACCCCGGCCGCGAGCTGGACAGCAACTACTCCATGAACACCGTGGACCTCTGCCCGGTAGGAGCCCTTACTTCCAAGGATTTCCGCTTTAAAATGCGCGTCTGGTTCCTGAAGGAAACAAAGACCATTGACGTGGACTGCGGAACGGGCACCAATATCACCCTCTGGACAAGAGAAGACAAGGTATACCGCATTACCCCGCGCCAGAATGATGCCGTAAACTCCTGCTGGATGCCGGACTCTCACCGCCTTAACTACAAATACATCAATGCGGAAACCCGCATTCCCCAGCCCGTCATCCGTACGGATGCGGAAGCGCCCCACCGCCCCTCCACCTGGGAACCGGCTCTGGCTTCCGCCGCGGAAGCCGTCAAGCGCATTGCTCCGAACCAGCTCGCCATCATTGCCTCCGGGCGCATGACCAATGAAGAGCTTTACATGGTCCGCCATCTGGCCGCCCAAATCGGCACGGATATGGTGGACATCGTTCCCCGCATGGGAGAAAGCGACGGCATGCTTATTTCTGCGGATCGCAACCCGAACACGAACGGGGCCAGGCTGGTGCTGGATATCGAACCCGGTTCCAGGCTGGACGCCATTCGCGAAGGAGTGCGCAGCGGCTCCGTCAAGGGCATCCTCTCCCTGGGGGAAGACCTCATCTCCCCGGAAGCAGGCTTCACGGCGGAAGATCTGGACAAGCTGGACTACCTGTTCATGACCGCCCACAGCGCCAATGAAACGGCGCGCCATGCGGACCTGGTTCTGCCGGGCGTCACCTACGCTGAAAAATTCGGCACCATGATTAATGTCACGGGCCGTATTCAACGCCTGAACCGCGCTATCCAGCCCATAGGATACGCCCGGGACGACTGGCAGATTTTCAGAGACATCACCCTTCTGCTGGGAGGCAATCCTGCTCTGAAAGACTTCAACTCCGCCCTGGACATCCTCACCGCCATGAGCACGGAATACGGCGCACTCAATGGAGTCTCCTGGGGTTCCATCGGAGACGGGGGCCAGCCCATTCTGGAAACCGGCGTCACCATTCCCGTGGTGGAACGCGAAAAAAACCAGGGCCGCTAATCACACTTCACACGCATACAACCTGTTAATCCGCCATGATTGATTCGATTCTAACCTTTTGCGACGAGGTGCTCAGCAACCCTGTGTGGTTTTATATCATCACTCTGCTGATCAAAATCGTCATCTGCTTTGCCATCACCATTCTGTTCATTCCGGTCTGCGTGTACATTGAACGCCGGGTGGCCGCCTGGATCCAGGACCGCGTAGGCCCCAACCGCGCCGGCATTCCGTTAAGCATCTTCCGCCGCTTCGGCATGAAATCCGACCTGCCGTTCAAAAAGACGCTGGACTACTTCGGGTTGCCCCATGACGGCAAAATCGCCAACCTGTGCCGTTTTTTCCGCCTGGACCGCGACATCCCCATCTTCGGTCTCGTGCAGCCCATGGTGGACGGCGGCAAACTGTTCCTGAAACAGGATTTCACGCCCCCCTTCGTACGCCGCGTATACTTCTGGATCGCTCCCATCCTAGTGCTTGCGCCACCGCTGATGACGGCGGCCGTGGTTCCCTTCGCCGGAGACCTTCAAACCTCTTACGGAAACGTCAACATGGCGGTGGCCAACCTCAGCGTAGGCCCCCTCTGGATGTTCGCCATCTCCTCCCTCTCCGTGTACGGACTGGTGCTGGCCGGATGGTCATCCAACTCCAAATTCCCCTTCCTGGGCGGCGTGCGCTCCTCAGCCCAGATGATTTCCTATGAAATCAGCATGGGTCTGTCCATCATCCCTGTGCTGATGATTTACAGCACGCTGGACCTGTCCAACATCGTGGAATACCAGGCCGCCAACGGCTGGCTCCTGCTTCCCGTGTGGGGCGAGGGCCTGAGCTGGCAGCGCTGGATACTGCTGGTGCCCGTAGCTATCAGTTTCATCATATTCCTCACCTCCATTTTTGCGGAAGCCAACCGTACGCCGTTTGACATGTCCGAATGTGAAACGGACCTCGTGGGCGGCTACCATACGGAATACTCCTCCATGAAATTCGCCCAATTCTTCATGGGGGAATATGCCGCCATGGTGGTGGGATCCTCCCTTGTCATCACGCTGTTCCTGGGGGGCTGGTCCATCGGCTTCGGCCTGGACGGCTGGCTCAATGAAAACGTAGCCAACTGGGTGGCGGTCCTCTGCCAGCTCCTCGCATATGTGCTCAAGCTTCTCTTCTTCGCCTTCTTCTTCGTCTGGGTGCGGTGGACGCTCCCCCGCTTCCGCTATGACCAGGTGATGAAGCTCGGCTGGATGGTCTTCTTTGAACTGGCCGTCATCAACATCTTCCTTACAGCCGCCATCCTGTACTTCGTCAAGTAATCCCCCCCTTCTTCATTCCGACAACATTACTATTATGGCCTTCAAAACGATCAAGCGTCCGAAGATTTCCCTTGGAGAGCGGTTCTATCTGCAATCCATTCTTGGCGGTCTTTGGCTCACTATCAGGCACCTCGTTCTGGCTCTGCTGGGCAAATCCCGCAACAAAAAAGAACTGGCCGGTTCCGGCATCGGCGTTACGATGCAATATCCGGAAGCCAGATGGGACAAACATCTGCCGAAATATTACCGCGGAGCTCCCGTGCTGGTGAAAGGCGAAGACGGCCGTGAACGCTGCGTTTCCTGCCAGCTCTGCGAATTCATCTGCCCGGCCCGCGCCATCACCATCACCCCCGGCCCCATACAGGAAGGACCGTGGGGCAAAGTGGAAAAAGCCCCCAGGGAATTTCAGATTGACATGCTGCGCTGCATCTACTGCGGCATGTGCGAGGAAGCCTGCCCGGAACAGGCCATCTTCATGAGCCATAACTACCTGTTCACCCCCACGGATAAAACCCAGGCCATCCACAACAAGGCCAAGCTCTACGAACTGGGCGGCACCCGCAAGGGGCTGGTCAACAAGTGGAACCAATACAAATAACCCCCGAACACTCCATTTCCCGTACGTTATGAACATCTTTGCCAGCGACATACTTTTTTACGTTTTCGGGGCCCTGGCCGTGGTCCTGTCCCTGATGGTCGTCTTCATGCGCAACCCCGTCTCCTCCGCCATGATGATGGCTCTTTCCTTTGGAGCCACCGCCGCCGTCATGATCGGGCTGGGAGCCCACTTCCTGGGCATTCTCCAAATCCTTGTATACGCCGGGGCCATTATGGTGCTCTTCGCGTTCATCATCATGCTGCTGAATGTGAAGCAGGAAACATCCCCCTTCAGCAGGCCTTTCTCCGTCGCTATTGGCATCATCTATTCTTTGCCCGGCGCCAAAGAAACGCACCGCTGCCCGATGGCCAGCGCGGAACAGGCCTGGAACGATTTGAAAATCGGGCAGGAGGACGCAGCCCCCTCCAAAACCGGAATGGAAACTCCCGCCTGTAGCCTTCGCAACGACGGCGCCCCTTCCGTCATTCTCCCCCCCCTCTCCCCCCAATGTTCCGCCCACCTCTATCCGGAAGGCACCACCATCCGTGAGGAGATAGACAACGGAGAATTCCCGGACACCGCCCTGCTGGGCCGTACCCTGTTTGACAAATACAACCGGAGCCTGGTCATCGCCGGTCTGGCCCTGCTGGTGGCTTCCATCGGCGTCGTCGTGCTGAGCCGCCGCCCTTCCGGAAAATAAAGAACCCCTTACCACAGCCATCACCATGATACCTCTTACGCATTATCTGATCCTCTCCGGCGTCCTGTTCGCCATCGGCCTGATGGGGGTGATTGTCCGGCGCGACATCATCGTCATCTTCATGTGCCTGGAAATGATGCTCAGTGCTGCCAACCTGTCCCTGGTAGCGTTTTCCCGCGCCCAGGGCACTATGGGCCTGCCCAACTATGACGGCCAGGCCCTCTCCATCTTTATCCTGACCATCGCCGCAGCGGAAGTGGCTATCGGCCTGGCCCTCATCGTCTCCCTGTACAGGGCCAGGCGCACGGCCAGCACGCAAGATCTCAACACGCTGAAAGACTAAGAGCAACACACTACTCCACGAACATGTTCAATATTGATATTCAATACACCTGGCTTCTGCTCTTCCTGCCGCTGGTCGTAGCCGCCTTTGACTGGTTCCTGCTGACCAAACGTCCTGACGTCGCGGCGCTTACCTCCACCTTCTCCTGCCTGGTGACCTTCGTCCTTTCCCTGGGTCTGCTGGACCGGACCGGATCCGATTCCTTCTCCTGGCTCCCGATTTCCGACATCTTTTCCGTGGACCTGGGTTTCGTGCTGGATCCCCTTTCCTCCCGTATGATGCTGGTGGTCACGGGCATCGGCCTGCTGGTCCATGTTTTCTCTCTGGCTTACATGGCGGACGACAAGGCCAAAACACGCTACTTCGCATGCCTGAGCCTTTTCATGTTCTCCATGACGGGCATCGTCCTGGCGAACAACATCGCCATGACCTTTATCTTCTGGGAATTGGTGGGCCTCTCCTCCTATCTGCTTATCGGCCACTGGTACACACGGGACACTGCCGCCAACGCCGCCAAAAAAGCCTTCATCTGCAACCGCGTCGGGGACTTCGGCTTCCTGATCGGCATTCTGACTCTCTGGGCGCTGACCAACACGCTGGATTTCAGCCTGATGGAAATACCCGCAGGAATCAGTGAAAACCTGCTGAACATTACGGTACTGTGCCTCTTCTGCGGAGCGGTGGGCAAATCCGCCCAATTCCCGCTGCACGTCTGGCTTCCGGACGCCATGGAAGGCCCCACCCCCGTCTCCGCCCTGATCCATGCGGCCACCATGGTAGCCGCCGGCGTTTACATGATGGTGCGCGTCCAATACTCCATCGGCATTGAGGCCTTCCCCGCCCTGGCCTGCAATGTCATTGCCGGCATCGGAGCCATTACGGCCGTCATCGCCGCCTTCATGGCCACCCAGCAGAATGACATCAAACGCGTCCTGGCCTACTCCACCCTCTCCCAGCTCGGCTATATGGTCATGGCCCTGGGACTTCTGGCCGGGGAGGCAGCCATGTTCCACCTCTTCACCCACGCATGGTTCAAGGCTCTGCTCTTCCTGGGCGCCGGTGCCATCATCTTCGCCTGCCACCATGAACAGGACATCTGGAAAATGGGCGGCATCATGAAGCGCATGAAGCTGACTTCCCTCACCTTCATCATTGCCACCATGGCGCTGATTGCCATTCCGTTCACGTCCGGCTTCTTCTCCAAGGAAGCCATTCTGGAAGCAGCCCTTCGCAAAAACCCGATCTTCTTCTGGATCGGCGCGGGCGTAGCCCTGCTGACAACCTTCTATATGATGCGTGTCATCTTTGTGGTCTTCTTCGGCAAGAGCCGCAGCCACAGTTCGGAACACGCCTCGGAAGTTGGCGGCCTCATGCTGGTGCCCCTGCTGATTCTGGCTGTCCTGGCTCTCATCTCCGGCTACGGGTTCATCGCAGACAGGCTGGTTCCTTTCAACGGATTCGTTTCCGAAAGCTTCCACATGGGCATGCCCTTCTACGTCTCCATGGGGGCGCTGGTGCTCGGAATCCTGCTGGCGGCTGCCTTCTACGCAGGATCCCCGGCTTCTGACAAACTCTCCGGCAATGCCGTTTCCCGGGCTCTCGCCAACCGCCTTTATATTGATCTGTTCTATGATAAAGTGCTGGTCAGGGGAGTCCAGGGCGTTCTGGCCGCCATCATCGACTTTATGGACCAGTTCATCATCTCCGGCCTCATCGTTGGCGGACTGGCGCGGTTGACCTCCGCCATAGGCTCCCTGCTGCGCCGCCTGCAGTCCGGCAACATGGCCGCCTATACGGCCCTCTTCGGCATTGGCCTGCTCCTGGTCATCTACTTTACCGTCTTCTATTCCTGCTAACCTAACCAACCAATCACATACCATGCTTATCTGGCTTGTTCTCATTCCTCTGATTGCCGCGGCCCTCATCGGTCTGTGCAAGGCGCCCGCACGCCCGACAGCCCTGCTCAGCGCCTCCCTGACGCTGGCCCTCGGCATCTGGGCCCTGGTTAGCTTTGACGGCTGTTCTTCCTGCTGGTCCCGCTTTGAAGGGATGGACCTCCAGCTCACGTTGGCCCCGGCCCTGTCCAAAGTAATGCTGCTGCTGACCATCCTGGTTACCTTCGCCACCGTGTTGGGCACCAACCCGCCCCAGGGGGGGGAAGCTTCCTGGTACAACTCCGCCCTTCTGATTTCCGCAGGCGCCACCGGGGCGTTCCTGTCCGACAACATAATCTCCTTCTTCGCCTTCCATGAACTGGCTCTTATCCCCACCTTCGTGATGATCGGCCTGTATGGACGCGGCGACCGCCGCACCACGGCCTGGCGCGCCACGCTTTACCTGGGGCTTGCCTCCATGGTGCTGCTGGCAGCCCTGCTGATGATCGGCACGCAGGCTGGCTTCACCTTCTCCGGCCTGAAAGACTTCATGGCCAGCGGGCGCGAACTTGCCCACGCGGAACTCATCGGGGCCCTGCTCATCGCCGGATTCGGCACGCTGATTTCCCTCTTCCCCTTCCATTCCTGGGCAGCCCCCGCATACGCATCCGCTCCCGCTCCGGTAGCGATGATGCATGCCGGAGTGCTTAAGAAATTTGGCCTGTACGGGCTCTTCATGTTCCAGCCGCTGATGGAAACAGGATTCCTTCCCTGGACGAATATCCTGCTGGTCCTGCTCGTCTGCAATGTCATTTGGGTGGGGTACGTGACCGTCAACCAGAAAAGGCTGGACCTGCTGCTGGGCAACTCTTCCGTGATGCACATGGGCTATATCTTCCTGGCTTTCGCCGCCCTGGTAGTTTCCGGTTCCGCGGAAGCCAATCCCTGGGCGCTGAAAGGGGCTGCTCTGCTGATGCTGGCCCATGGCCTGACAATCGCCCTTCTCTTTCTGCTCTGCGGGCAGATTGAAAAGCAAACAGGCACATTGGAAATCAACTCTCTGGGCGGACTGAGCACCAGGCTGCCGCGCATGGCTTTCGTTTTCGGCCTAGCGGGCATGGCTTCCATCGGCCTCCCCGGCCTCGCCAATTTCCCGGGGGAATTCATGGTCTTCTTCTCCGGTTTCGCCGGTTTCAGCAACGGCTTCGGCCCCGTTCAAATCGCCACCATCCTGTGCCTCTGGGGACTGGTCATCGGCGCGGTATACATGCTGAGGGCCTACCGCAATATTTTCCAGGGAGATTTGTCCAAAGCCTCCGCCTACGCCACGGGACTGCAGCCCTCCGAACGGGCGGCCAACTGCTTCCTGGTCATCGCCCTGGCGGTCTTCGGCTTCTTCCCCACGCTGGTGCTCCAGTTTTTCTCCTGATTTCCTCCCTTCCGAATACTAGACTAACCTGATTCTCTTTTACCCATGCAAGCGTATATTCCGGAATTCATCCTGGCCGGCCTGGCAATGCTTTTGCTTCTGGCGGAGACCTTCTGCAAAAAAACGCCCAAATTTATTTTCGGGCTGATTGGCGCGGCGGGAACCCTGGCGATGCTTCCCTTCTACATGGAAGGGCTCTATGACAACATCTACATCATCCTGGCGCTCGTCGCCACAGCAGTCACCCTGTTGCTTTCCGTAGATTTCCGGGCCGTCATCAACCTTTCCTCCAATGATTCCAAATCCCAGGACGGAACGGGGGAATTCTACATCCTGCCCCTGCTGGCCTGCGTAGGCATCACCTCCCTGTGCAAGGCATCCAACCTAGTGGAACTGTTCGTCTCCCTGGAAGTGCTCACCCTGAGTTCCTTCATCATGGTAGGCTACTTCCGGCGGAACCTGGGTTCCACGGAAGCGGGCATCAAGTACCTGATTCTGGGCGCC
>ERZ1503814.578-NODE-578-length-10326-cov-2.763801_pt1 | contig 10326 bp, 6 predicted proteins | sample MGYA00571768_ERZ1503814 | MGnify/ENA primary metagenome ERZ1503814 (study PRJEB39906, sample SAMEA3182075) | gut metagenome | biome: human; feature: gut; material: Stool; isolation source: human stools | place: Canada | collected 2012-03-14 ... | reverse complement strand
CCTCATACACCTTGAACATGGTGTTAAAACCGGAAACGCCGCGAGCAGCAAGCGTCTGCATGGGGCCTGCACTGATGCAATTGACACGGATACCGCGGGAACGGCCCAAATCATAAGCCAGATAACGGGTGCAGGCTTCCAGGGCAGCTTTGGAAACTCCCATCAGATTGTAGTTAGGAACCACTTTTTCGGATCCCAGATAGGACATCGCCAAAATGCTGCCGTTGTCGGACATCATGGGTTCCACGGCGCGGGAAAGAGCTACCAGGGAATAAGCGGAGATATCCAGGGAAATCTTGAACGCCTCGCGGCCCGTTTCCAGGAAACTGCCGCCAAGAGCCTCCTTCGGGGCAAAAGCCACGGAATGCAGCAGACAATCTACTTTATCCGTATGTTGGCGAACCCTTTCAAAGAAAGCGTTAACAGATTCATCACTGCTGACATCCAAATCATAAACGGGAACATCCTCTCCGAAGTTCTCATGGATCAGCTTGAGAACTCCGTCCTTGAGACGTTCTCCCTGATAATTGAAGATGAGCTTTGCGCCCGCTTCATGCCACGCCTTGGCAATTGCGAACGCGATACTGCGCTTATTCGCTACGCCGACTACGACACCAACTTTGCCTTCGAGTAATTTACTTGACATAATGGTAACTGAATACTGCCTTACTTTCTTTCATTTGACAAGAAAAACGGACGTCACGGCATTTTCGTCAGGCTCCCGTCTGCTGGCGGCACGCTTTGACCGTATTAGCCATCAACATGGCGATAGTCATCGGCCCCACGCCGCCAGGCACGGGAGTAATGGCCCGGCACTTGGGAGCCACCTCGTCATAGGCTACGTCCCCCACAATCCTGTAGCCGCGCTTGGCGGAGGCATCTTCCACGCGGTTGATGCCCACATCCACCACTACGGCGCCGTCTTTTACAAAATCAGCCGTCACAAAAGCGGGCCGGCCTATGGCTGCCACGATGATATCAGCGGAACGGCAAAGTTCCGGCAGGTTTTTCGTACGGGAATGAGCCACGGTTACGGTAGCGTTTGCCTGTTTGGACATCAAAAGATGCGCCATCGGTTTGCCCACAATCATGCTGCGTCCAATGACCACGGCATTCGCTCCCGCCGTTTCAATTCCGGCGGCCTTTAACAACCTCATACAGCCCAGAGGGGTACAGGGTACAAAACCGGTCTCATCTTCCAGCACCAGCTTGGCGACATTCTCCGGATGGAAGCCGTCCACATCCTTGGCGGGGTCTATTTCCAGGACCACGGCCGCCTCGTCGATATGGGGGGGAGGTGGGCTTTGCACCAGTATGCCGTGGACGGCAGGATCCACATTCAATTCACGGACAACCTGGAGCAGTTCTTCCTGGGAGGCGTCGGAAGGGAGAACTATTTTACGGGAATTCATCCCCAGCTCCGCACACTTTTTCACCTTGGAATTTACATATACCTGGGAAGCGGGATCTTCCCCTACCAGAACCACGGCCAAGCCGGGCGTTATTCCCTGTTCCCTGAGCCTGGCAATATCCCTTTCAACCTCTTCCAGCACCTGGGAAGCTACCTGTTTTCCATCGATGATTTGCATAATAATGATTGGTTAAGAGGCGGGAAGTCCGGAAGCCCCTCGCCAAGCAGCCCGGCCAGAAGACGGGCATAATCCGCCACCTGTTCATCCGTTGCGTCCGGAGGAATGAACAGGCGCTTTTTCCATAGAATATTTACGTTGGAACACGGTTTGGGAATGGCATAGCGGTCCCAGGTCTTGTTCAAACGCCAGCAGCTTTCATATTCGATGCATACGGGAACGATGGGCAGCCCTGACTGGGAGGCCAGCTTGACAATACCGTGATGCACTTCGTAAATAGGGCCTCGCGGACCATCTGGAGTAAAACAGAAGCAGACGTCCCCTTCCTGGACCTTTCGCATCATTTCCATGTAGGCCAGAGCCCCCCGCCGTCCGGAAGATCCCCGGACGGCACCCAGGCCAAAATGCCTGCATACGGCCTCCACCAGGGCGCCGTCCTTGCTGGCGCTGGTAAGCACACTCATCTTGAGCGGCTTCTGGGCCAGGGACCACGCATAACCCGGCACCATCGTGCGGTTGTGCCAGAGGGCTACCAGAAAAGGCGCCGTATAAACATCATCATGCTCCTCCTTGATGGAACGGATATTCAGGCTCATGCAAATGGGCTGGAGTACGGACCACAGGCCAAATCCGGCCAGCCTGGTCCACCAGCGGGAACGCTTTTCAGAGGTTTTCCGAACAATAGGATTGAGCAACAACATGGAGTCCTGGCAATATCACATGAATCCGTCTACCGTAATCCGGGAAGGGGAGGAAGTTGACGGAACTGGAAGATCTATTCCACGGGAAGGAGCGGTATGCATTTCCGGACGGCCCGTGCGCGGCGCCTCTTCCCGGAACATTCCGGCAGAGTTGTCCTGTGGAGACTCCGGAGTACCGGAAATTTTCACAGGAAGAATCATTTCATGCCCTTCCTGCGTCACGCCGGAAGGCAGTTTCCGGCCGTCCACCATGTAGGAAGGAATTTTAAAAACCAGCTTCCCCGTCAAGGAAGTGCCGTTGCTGTACAAAACCCCGGTCACTCCCAGAAAGCCCTGCTCAAACAGGGAAATTTCCTTCAGGGAGGCGGAACGTCCCGTTCCATCGCTTTCCAGCAGGAAAGAACCGGACGTAAAGACGGGAGAAGAGTACGGCAGCCTTATTTCCGTATTCCGGGCAGTCATGGCCGCCAGCAGGCGCAAAACAGGCAGCCTGATCATGGTCGCCTTGATAACGGAACCACTGTATCCTTTTAGGGAGGGCCTCTTCTGTTCAGTTGTTACAGGCAAAGCAAAATCCAGCTTCAATTCATGCTTTTCATCCCCTTCCTGTTCTCCCGTCTGCACCTTAAGAAGGGAAGAGAAATCATCTCCCAGCAGGGAAGCGAGATCGAAATTTTTTCCTGTCAACGTCCACGCCTGGTGACGGAAATCCGTACCCAGAAGGAAATTCCCCGTAATCATGAAGGGGCTGAGATCCGTAGGCTTATTGAGCAGGCGCCCTTTGTCCAGAAAACCGGAAAAAGTAAGCTGCTTGACACCGCTCCCGTTTAGAATAACGGAACCGGAATCAACCCCCATCAGCGGCCAGCCCTTGATTTTCAATTTTTGCTGTGACAGATCCAGCACGTATTCCGGTTCAGGTCCGTTTCCGGACGTGCGGATGTAGGCTTCCGCCGTCATATAAAAGGGAGCGCCATTCCTCTCCAGAGTAAATTCTTCCGCCCCATGGGCATACCCCACTTCCAGACGCGGCGCTGTGTATCGCCGGAAAACGAACGGCAGTTCCCGGTTCGTCTGCGGTACGGCAAATTTGACGAATCCGGGCCGCAAACCGACTACCGCCCTGGACACATTAAGGCTTTCCCCCTTGATTTTCCCCATGAACAAGGGCACGGCGGAAATTTCCCCGGAGATGCCTTCCATCGCCACAAAGGACAGGCAGGAATCTTCCGGAAAGGATACCCTGATGCGTGAAGCCTTCATGGTAAGGCCATCCACCGCCATTCCGGAAATTTTCACATCTCCGCCCCAGGCGGCGGAAAGATCAGCTTGCAGACGGCCGGCAAATTCCTCCGTATTGAAAGAAGTAAGGCGGTACATATACGTCCCCGCCAGCGCACCGGCAACCAGCAGAACCAGAATGCAAAGGCCTATTAAAAAACGCTTGTTTTTCAACATGGCCCTGTTTGGCTCCCGCTGGTCGTCACTGTAAGTCCGCCGGCGCTTTTCCACCCGGATCACCTTGCTGCCGTCCGGGCGCACTACTACTTCCCTTCTCCGTTCTACTCCGTGGGAATCCGACGCATGCAGCTGACGCATGATATTATCAGCCCCCTGGGAAGGAGAAGACTCAAAATCGGAACCGCTGTTTTTCAATGGTCTTGATCCGGTTAAAGGTTACTGGACATTGCTGAGGGCGGGGAGAGAAGCGTCCCCTGCCGGGACCTCCTCGTCCGGAATGGAAGTATCCGGCGTATAAAGCTTCTTGCCGCCCGGATCCACCACTTCCGCCTTTACCATGATGATGATGGCCTTGCGCTGTTCCTTGGACCCCTTGGAACGGAAAAGGCGCCCCACCCAGGGAATATCCCCCAGAACGGGAATTTTATCCGCATACGTAATGGAAGTGGATTTTTTCAAGGCGCCGATGACGAGCGTATTGCCGGTGGCTATGCGCACCGGAGCGGTCAGGCGCCGCGTGGAAAACACGGGCTGAAGGATGAAGTTGTCTGAAGTTTTCACCATGACGACATCTTCCTTTGCGTCCTTTTCCTGGGAGACCATGGGAACGAAAAGCGACGTACCGTAATTGATGAAACCGTCAAAATCCACGATTTCCGGCACTACGGTCATTTCCACGATGGATTTGTCATCGCTGATGCCGGTCACTTCCACATTGAAGATCGTGCCGAGCTGCCTGGTTTCAAAGGCAGTGGGATGGGCGGGAGTCATGGGCATGACCGGAATACCGCCGCCGTTATTGTCATTGTCGCCCCAGTCATTATTATTGCCCGTGCTGTTGGGAACTTCAGGCGGATCATATTCCGTAGGGTAAATCAGTTCCCTGCCGCTGAAAAAGGTGGCTTTTTCACCGGGGCGCACAATCACGGAAGGATGCTGCATAATGTCTGTGCCTTTTTTCTGGCTCAGGCCGCGCATAATCATCGTGATATCCGCGTGACTCCACATGCCGCGCAGAGTGACGATGCTGGGAGCGCCGCCGGGAACATAGGTCGCATCAGAACTTCTGGCGGAAGTGCCGCGTTCTATCATGCTGTCAATGCTATCTTCCGTAAAAACCTGGTTGCCGGAACGCAGCCCGCCCACCACTCCTGCGGGAGCGACGGCCCCGGCCACATTGGCGGCACTGTCCAGCACGGAATTGTTATAGTCATTTTTATCGGTTCCCGCGCCGCCCATGAACCACTTGGTAGGGTCCAGGTTCAGATTGACGATCCAGTTAAAGCCCAATTCCTCCAAGTCCGTCTGATTGACTTCCAGAAAGGTCGCGCTGACCACCACCTGGAGGGGCTGTTCCGCAGTCCTGGCCGCTACCAGCTCCTCCAGCATGCTCAAATCTCTGGGCGTGCCATGGAAAAGAAGAGTGGAGTTGCCCGAGTTGTATTTAATGAAACTGCCTTCCGGGAATTTCACCCCCATGGAAGCCAGCGCCTTTTGCGGATCCACCCGTTTCAGGGTCATGCCGGAAGAACCGGAATCACCGGAACTGAAGGGGTCTGAATTTTCGGCGCTGGAGTCCTCCGACAATCCGGAAAAGAAGCCCGGCGGAAGGGTAATGGACTTGGTGACCATGTAGGAAGTTCCGTCTGAACTGGATACCAGTTCCGCACCAAAGGCATTTGTCCGCAGAATAAGGCCGGATGCGCGCGCCACGTATTCCAGAGCCTCACGAAGAGGTACATTCTGAAGATTAAGCGTAATTCTCTTGGCGGCGGCGTCCCTGGCGGAAACGCTGTCTGCAGGACCGGGATCCACGGAAATATTCACGCCGCGTTCCGCCGCAGTCATGGCCGTGGCATCATGCGTCCTGGCCTGGCTGCGCAGATAGTCCACGGCTTCCTGCACCGTCGCTCCATCCAGCTGCACACGGGGCAGACGGATCATGCCCAGTTTCTGGTCCACATTCACCACCGGGTTATCCAGGGGACGGGAAAATGAAGCGGGTTCTTCCGGTGTTTCCGTCAAAGGAACGGGCATCTCCCACTGTCTGGAAACATCCGCCAGGGCACTGCTGCGGGTTTCATCCCTGGCAGCGCTAAAATAGGCGGTTCTGGGGCGGTTAACCAGTTCCATGCCGCGCCGCGCCGCCGTATTGTAAGGGTCCGTCTTAAGGACGGACGTAAATTCCTTCAGGGCCGCATCATACTGGCCCAGTTCATAATAGCCGAAAGCCAGGTGAAGCAGACGGTTGACTTCCTCTACATTTTTTACGTGTTCCGGAGACAATGCCGGATTCGTACGCACCGGGTCGCGGGCTATTTCCAACGTGCGCCTGGCCAGGGCATGGTCCGGAGTGGATTTCAGGGCATCTTCCAGCAACTTGACGGCCTCATCGTAACGCCCCGCCTTGATATATTCCTGGGCCACGGCCACACTGGCATCCGCGATGCTGGTTTCCAGGAAACGGCGGCGCTTCTCCATATTGGGGGATTTGGGCAGCGCAGTCAGGCTTCTGCGGTAATTGTCCAGAGCTTCCTGGTACTTGCCCTCGGAATATTGCTGACGCGCCTGCCCTAACAGCAGCATGGAAGCCTGAGCCTGCTCTTCCATCCGGGCTGCTGCCCGGCGTGCGGCCCCTGCCCCCTCCTGGGCCAGCCCCTGGCCGGCTCCAATACCGGCAACGGCAAGCGCCATGGCAATTTGCTGAATGGCAGACATGGAGTGAGGGAAACGTCTAGTCATAGGAATTTCCGGGACTATACCGAATTAAAAACCGCCCGTCATCATAAAAACGCCCAGCAGAGTAAAAAATATCGGCAAAGGCTGCAGCTTCCCTCCGGAGGGAACGCTTCTCTAAACGGCAGACAGTTCCAGCACGCCCACATGTCCCGGTTTCAGGGGATGGGACAGACCGCAGTCCATCAATTCCCGCCGCTCAAAAATCCTGTCCTCACCCTCGGCGTCCATCAGGTTTCTGACGCGTACCCGATCCGTCTGGATGCCGCACCAGCCGAAAGCGTGCTGGGGAATGGAAATGCGCAGGTTGTAGAAATTGATATTTGGAGAAAGGTTCCCCACCACAAGCACGGTGGCCCTGGCGCGGGCATCATGCCGGAGCATGGCATATACCCAGTGGCCGGAAGTGTCTTCCGCCGGTTCCCTGCCGAAAGTGGTGTTTTTCATATTAGCCCAGTTCAGGCCGTAAAAATCTCCCCGGTCCAGCGCCGGATGCTGCATCAGAGGAAGAAGCTTCCGATGAAAATTTCTCAGTTCTGCGGACTCTTCCGGCAACAGGGAAGAGTCAAACCGGCCATTCGCCACCCAGGGCTGGAGCCGGGGGAGGCAGGTATAGTCAAAAATGCTGGTACGTCCGTCATGTCCGCCGAAACCGCCGGGCCCCTCCGCCCGTTCCCCCACTTCCTGCCCGTTGTACACCAGCACGGGACCGCTCCCGGAGGCATACACCAGCGTCATGACCGCCGGCAGAACAACGCGTCCCACGCCGCCCCAGGAAAGAGGGGAGCACACGCGCGTTTCATCATGGTTTTCCACGTAGCGGACGCCGTGGGTCATGTATATGGGATTGCTTCGGAAAAGCCGGTCGAAGTCATTGGCCCAGTTATTTTCCGTGTACATATGGAGCGCCAGATGATAGCAGTCGGAATCGTAAACGGCATTAAATCCGGCATCCAGAAGGGCGGCGCACGGATCGCCGGGTGTGGTTTTCTTGTATGCCTCCGCCATGAAAAACACGTCCGGCAGACGCACCCGGGAACGGGAAATGGCCCATTTCCAGAAAGCCATGGGGATCATTTGGGCCATGTCGCACCTGAAACCGCCGATGCCCAGGCTTTGCCAGAAGGAAAGGATATCGTCCATGATGCGCCATGTCTTGGGCACATGCTGCTTGGGGCTGGTCCACCCCGGCAGCAGGCGGAGGGCAGGAAGACCGGCCATAAAGTTATAGCCGTAGTTGAGCTTGACCGTTTCATACCAGTCGTACTTGCCGGGATTCCATGTAACGGCATTGTTGCCCGTCACACGTCCGAACGTCATTTCCCCTTCAAACAGGCCGTCCGGCAGACGCAGGGGTGGACCGTCCCCAGGGCTGTTGGAGGTCAGGTAAAAGTACCCCTGCTCCGGAGAAAAAAACGTATGGGGATCATCTCCTTCTCCAAAATCGTCATGCCCGTCCCAGTCCGCCAGGTAGGCTCGGGAAACATGGTTGGGAATAAAATCCATCATCGGCAGCAGCCCCACCGTCCGGCAACGCTTTACCAGAGCCTTGAACTCATCCATTCTCTTCTCCGGGGAGGAGGCCAGATCCGGATCCACGTCAAAATAATCCACCACGGCATAGGGACTTCCTGCCAGGCCTTTTACGATGGATTTCGGCTGGGCGGCTAGCCCGGGATGGGACGTCTGCGTAGCGTGCCTCAGCACCCCGGTCAGCCAGATGTGTGTGAAACCCATCCGTGCTATTTCACGTAAGGCTTTATCCGTCACTCCATTAAAAGTTCCGCACCCGTTCGTTTCCCGGCTCCCCCAGTCAACTCCATGGGTCTCCATATTGGAAAAATGACGAACAAATAGTTGATAAATGACAGGACGCATGAGTTGAAATAATCAAATTTTGACGCTTATAATGCTAACTTTTTCAGGTATTCTGCAAGCGCATTCTGTTCCACCGGGGCAATTTGTTCCAGCTGCAGCAGGGCTTCCTCCCTGGTCCGGAGCGTTCCCTCCAACTGAAGCTCCTGCAGACGGGACAGCCATTTCCCGAAATCAGGCCCCGGGGACAGCCCCAGATTCACCAGATCACGCCCGGTCACCAGAGGAGGAGGCACCAGAGGGGCATTCCGGTAGGAATCCATGAAGTCCCTGACAAATTGCCAGTTGTCCATCAGTCCGTTGGAGGAAAGGCAATCCAGGCGGTGGAGTTCCAGTTCATCCCGGAAATGAGGAGCGTTCATGAACATTCGCAGCGTAGATTTCCTCATCTGCCTCACGTTGATGAAGCGCATATGGCGCTCCACCATGGAACACACCGCATCCACCACGGCATTGGAATATTTCAGCCTTCTTAAAATGACCCTGGCCATGGAAGAGCCTTCCTTGTCATGACCGGAAAAACGGATGCGCCCCGTTTCATCCACCTGACGGCAGGGAGGTTTCCCGATGTCATGCAGCAGAACCCCCAGGGCCAGCTCCAAAGACACGGGGGAGCCGTCCCTTCCCAGCGCATCCAGCATCATCAGCGTATGGGTGTATACGTCTCCTTCCGGATGCCATTGGGGAGGTTGCGTACAGCCTATCATATCGTATATTTCCGGAATGACATGCTTCATCAACCCCGTTTCCACCAGCATTTCCACACCCCGTTTCCTTCCGGGAGACAATAAAATCCTGTCCAGTTCCTCCCGGATGCGTTCCGGGGAAATCCGGGCCAGCAGCGGAGCGTTCCTGAAAATGGAGGAGCAAGTCTCCTTCTCCACCTGAACTTCCCTGGTAACGGCAAAACGTACGGCGCGCATCAGCCGCAGGGAATCTTCTTCAAAACGACGGTCCGGCTCCCCGATGCACCTCAATACGCGGGCCCGGATATCCTCCACTCCGCCTACATAATCCACCACACGGCCCGGAGGCAAAGAAAACGGATCTTCAAAGAGGCCGTTCATGGTAAAATCACGCCGCCGGGCATCTTCTTCCGCATCCGTGAAACAGACGGCCTCCGGCCTCCGGCCATCCCTGTAGCTTCCGTCTCTGCGGAAGGTCGCCACCTCAAAGGAAAAACCTTCGCGGCGTACCAGCATCACGCCGAAGGCGGCGCCCACTTCCCAGGCATCCGGAAACAGGCGCAACACTTCATCCGGGCGGGCGGAAGTAGCAATATCGATATCCTTCACGGAATATCCCAGCAATCTGTCCCGAACACAGCCGCCCACAAAATATACGGTGTGTCCTGCTCCGGAAAGAACCCGGGCCACGTCCTCCGCGGCCTTTCTCAACAGAATCCCCTCCATGAAACGGATCATTCAGGCATGGGCCTCAAAGGAGGAGCGGAAAGAGAATGGTCCTCCGCACCGGAGGGGGCGGAAGGGAACGCGGGCCGCGGCCTATCAGGCCGGGAAACAGAGGGAACGCGCGTATCCGGGGAATTAATCCTGGCCGGCGGAGAAACAGGCTTGGAGGAAGCAGGGGAGGAGGGAGACTTTTTCCCATCCGGCTTTTCTTTCTTTTTTCCCTCAAGTTTGCCCATGACCGCGTACAGGTTGGCGTCAAACAGCATATCCGGCGTGCCGCGCATCAGGATTTTCCCCGCAGGGTCCAGCAGATACACCCGCGGGGTGAGCCTCACCCGGTAATCCTTAAACGCCACCGCTTTTTCATCCACCAGGGAGGGCATATCCATTTTCAAGTTCAATAGGGCCTTTTCTATGTTCTCTCTCTTTCCGGGAGCCACCGGCATCACCGTCAAACCGGGAAATTCTTTCCGGAGAGACGCGGCTTTTTGCAAAAACTGAACGGAACGCATATCCTGCGGATCCCAAAAAACCACCAGCACGGGCTTATTC
>ERZ1503814.575-NODE-575-length-10377-cov-3.776497_pt1 | contig 10377 bp, 10 predicted proteins | sample MGYA00571768_ERZ1503814 | MGnify/ENA primary metagenome ERZ1503814 (study PRJEB39906, sample SAMEA3182075) | gut metagenome | biome: human; feature: gut; material: Stool; isolation source: human stools | place: Canada | collected 2012-03-14 ... | reverse complement strand
CGATCGATGGACATGACGTCGCGGCGATCTCCGACGCGATCGACCGCGCAAAGGCCGAGACCGGCCGCGCGAGCATGATTATTGCCAACACGGTCAAGGGTAAGGGCGTGAGCTTTATGGAGAACACCTGCAAGTGGCACGGCCGCGTCCCGACGGACGAAGAATTTGCCGCGGCTTTCGAAGAACTGTATCAGCGCAAAGCGGAATTGGAGGGCTGAATCATGGCGGAAAAAATTGCAACCAGACATGCGTACGGCGAAGCGCTGGCCGAGATCGGCAGCGATCCGAAGATCGTTGCGCTGGACGCGGACGTATCGAGCTGCACGATGTCGTGCATGTTCGCGCAGAAGTACCCGGAGCGCTTTTTCAATATGGGTATCGCAGAGGCCAATATGATCGGTGCGGCCGCCGGTCTGTCCACGTACGGTTTTACGCCGTTCGTCCATGCGTTTGCCATGTTTATGGCGGGGCGCGGCCATGACCAGATCCGCAATTCCATCTGCTATCCGAACCTGAACGTCAAATGCGTCGGCACGCACGGCGGCCTCTCCGTCGGCGAAGACGGTGCGACGCACCAGTGCGTCGAGGATATCGCGCTCATGCGTGCGATCCCCAATATGACGGTCATCTGCCCGGCAGACGCGAACGAGACCCGGGCTGCGGTCCACGCGATCGCGGCGCACGAAGGGCCGGTCTATCTTCGCCTCGGTCGTGTCCCGGTCGAGACGGTCACGGACTTCCCAGGCTATCAGTTTACGATCGGCAAGTCCGTCACACTCCGCGAGGGCACGGACCTGACAATCATTGCGACAGGCATGGTCGTTGCCGACGCGCTGGCCGCAGCGGAGGAGCTGGAAAACGAAGGCATCCACGCGCGTGTGATCGATATGCATACGATCAAGCCGATCGACCGCGAAGCAATCCGGAAGGCGGCGAAGGAGACCGGCGCGATCGTCACGGCAGAGGAACACAACATCCTCGGCGGTCTTGGCGGCGCAGTCGCTGAGGTCGTATGCGCGGACTGCCCGGTCCCGGTCGAGCGTGTCGGCGTGAAGGACTGCTTCGGCCGTTCCGGCAACGCGCAGGCCCTGCTGGAGCTCTACGGTGTCAGCAAGTCCGCCATCGTCTCCGCTGCCCGGACGGTCCTGAAGCGATAATTCCCGGCAGATCACAAAAATACCGCCCGCCAGACAGGATCTGGCGGGCGGTGTTTTTTATGGGAGATCCGGCCGGGATACGGACCGGTGCTGTTGGTTTATGCCTGCTTCCATTTGCGGCAGCGGCGGGCTTTTTTGCGGCGCTTGACGATGCCGGAGATGATGAAGAACGCGGCGACGGCGGCAATGGCGATGAGCGTCAGGATGAGATAGGTCGTAGTATTGGCGGTCGAGGTCTTGACCGACAGCCACAGATCGTTCATCGTCTGCGTGGCTTCGACACCGAGCTCGGCGAACGATTCGCTGCGCGCGAGCGTCTCGTCATCCGGGTAGGAGACAGGGCTGGAGATGACTTCTTCGTCCAGATACTCCTTCGCGGCGGTCTCCGGCGTAGAGTAGCCGATGTAATCGAGATTCGCGGCCGAAATGTCCGGGCGGCACAGGAAGTTGATGAAGGCCTCTGCGCCCGCCTTGTTCTGGCAGCCCTTCGGGATGCACATGGCGTCGATGAAGATATTGAAGCCCTCTTTCGGGTGGCTGAAGCCGAGATCGGGGTTTTCCTCGACCATGGTCAGATAGTCGCCCGCGTAATAGGGGGCCGCCCAGGCTTCGCCGCGCTCCATGCGGTCAAAGATCTGGTCCATGACGTAGCCCTGCAGGACCGGGGACTGCGTGGCGAGCAGATCGGCGCAGTTTTTGAACTCCTGCTCGTCCTCGGTGTTGAAGCTGTAGCCCAGCATCGACTCGGCAATGGCGAACGCGTCGCGCGGATTGTCAAACATCAGGAGCTTGCCCTGGTACTTGGAGTTCCACAGGCAGGACCAGCTCTGCGCGTCTTCTTCCGAGACGTAGTTCTTGTTATAGATCAGGCCGACCGTGCCCCAGGTATAGGGGACGGAATAGGCGTTCTGCGGATCATAGGCCTGATCGCGGAAGGCCTCGTCAATGTATTCGTAGTTCGGGATGTTGGCGAAGTCCAGCGGCTCGAGCATATCCTCGGAGATCAGCTTGGCGATCATATAGTCGGACGGGATGATGACGTCGAACGTCGTACCGCCGGTTTTGAGCTTGGTGTACATCGACTCGTTGGAATCAAAGGTCAGGTAGTTGACCTTGATGCCGGTCTCCTCCTCAAAGGCCTGGATCACGTCCAGACTTTCGTCCGTGCCGTCGGAGATATACTGGCCCCAGTTATAGACCGTGATCTCGTTGGCTGCGGCGTGGACGGGCAGGGGAAGGGCGAAGAGCAGAAGCGTGAGTGCCAGCAGAAGGGAAAAGACTCTCTTTTTCATGCGCGGGCCCTCCTCGGCTGCTGGCGGTTTTTCTCGGACTTCGCCTGCAGCAGGTTCATGACGACCATCAGGACCAGGATCACGATGAACATGAGCGTAAAGAGTGCATAGATCTTCGGCTGGATGGGCTTTTTCGTGTAATTGTAGATCTCGACCGGGAGCGTGATGAAGCTCGAGCCGGTGACGAAATAGGAAATGACGAAATCGTCCAGACTCATTGTGAACGCCATCAGCGCGCCCGAGATGATGCCGGGCATGATCTCGTGGATGACGACCTTGGTGAAGGCCTGCATCGGCGTGCAGCCGAGATCCAGCGCGGCCTCGACCAGATCCTTGTCCATCTGCTGGAGCTTCGGCATGACGTTCAGGATGACGTAGGGGAGATTGAACGTGATATGCGCGATAAGAAGCGTCCAGAAGCCGAGCACGGAATTGGTCTTCAGCACTGTCCCCGCGAACGCAAACAGCAGCGCCAGCGCGACGCCGGTGACGATATCCGGGTTCGTCATGGGGATGTTAGTCATGGTCATGACGGCGGAGCGGAGCCGGCCTTTCATGCCATGGATGCCGACGGCGGCCATCGTGCCGACGATGGTCGAGATGAGCGTGGCGAGCAGCGCGATGATGACCGAGTTGCGCAGCAGCGTCAGGAGCGTGCCGTCGCGGAACAGATTTGCATACTGCCGCAGCGTAAAGCCCTTGAAGCTGGCGATATCCGTGCCGGTATTGAACGAGGCCACGGCCAGAACGATCATCGGGATATAGAGGAAGATGAAGACCAGAATGGTAATGGTACGGTTGACGTGCTTCATACCTTGATGACCTCCTCTCCGTCGCCTTCGCCGAAGCGGTTCATCACGGCGACACAGATGAAGATCAGGATCATGAGGACCAGACTCATGGCCGCGCCGAGATTCGGGTTATAGGCGGTCTTGAACTGGGATTCGATGACGTCGCCGATGAGCGTCGTGCCGGTGGAGCCCAGCTTCTGCGAGATATAGAACGTGGACACCGCGGGGACGAACACCATCGTGAGGCCCGACAGGATGCCGGGGCCCGACAGCGGCAGGATGACCTTCGAGAACACCTGCGACGGGCGGCAGCCGAGGTCGAGCGCGGCCTCGATCAGGCGGTTGTCGATCTTCATGATGACGGAATAGAGCGGCAGGATCATATACGGCAGGTAGTTGTACACCATGCCGAGGATGACAGCGCCGTTCGTGCGGATGAGCGGCAGCGGGCCGATGCCGAGCCGCTGCAGGATGGTATTGAGAATACCGGTATCCTCCAGCATGCCGACCCACGCGAGCGTGCGGAGCAGGAAGCTCATGCACATGGGCAGCATGATGAGCATCTCCAGAAACCGCTGCGTGAGCGGCTTGCACTGGGCGATGAAGTAGGCCACCGGATAGCCGATCACCAGGCAGATGAGCGAGGCGAACAGGCTCAGCCAGATCGAGCGCAGGAAGATCGGCAGATACGTGCCCATCCCGGCCAGATTGGCCAGCGTGAACTGACCGGTGATCGAATCGGTCAGCGCGTAGTAGAAGACGATGCCAAGCGGGATGATCGTAAACAGGATCATCCAGACGATATACGGGCAGGCAAGCAGTTTGTTATTCTTCATCGTCTTCTTCCTCCGAGGCGTCGGCAATCTCGTCATATTCCGCGCTGTAGGAGGAGTAGTCGCCGTAAAGACCGGAGTACTCGCTCTTGTGCATGATATGGATATCCTCAGGATTGAGGCGGATGCCGATATACGCGTCAACAGGGCAGTAGTCCGTGGTCTGGATGAGCCACTTGAAGCCCTTGAAATCGACGATGGTGTCGTAATGGACGCCCTTGAAGGTGACAGACGTGACCGTGCCGCACAGATGACCCTGCTCCGGCGGGACGATGTCGATATCCTCCGGGCGGATGACGACGTCGACAGGCTCGTTGGGCGCGAAGCCCTTATCGACGCACTGGAACTTCCGGCCGAAGAACTTGACCTGATAATCCCCCAGCATGACGCCGTCGAGGATGTTGGACTCGCCGATGAAATCCGCGACAAACGCGTTCTTCGGCTCGTTGTAGATATCCTCCGGGCGGCCGATCTGCTGGATCTTGCCCTTGTTCATGACGACGATGGTGTCGGACATGGTCAGCGCCTCTTCCTGATCGTGCGTCACATATATAAATGTAATCCCCATCCGCTGCTGGATGGTTTTCAGCTCGTTCTGCATGTCCTTGCGCAGGCGCAGATCGAGCGCGCCCAGCGGTTCGTCGAGCAGAAGGACCTGCGGCCGGTTGACGAGCGCGCGGGCGATGGCCACACGCTGCTGCTGACCGCCGGACAGGCTCGTCACCCTGCGGTTCTCGAAGCCCTTGAGACTGACGATCTCCAGCATCTCGGTCACGCGGTCGTCGATCTCCGATTCCGGCACCTTTGCGATCCGCAGGCCGAACGCGATATTGTCATACACGTCCAGATGCGGGAACAGTGCGTAGCGCTGGAAAACGGTGTTGATCTTCCGTTTATAGGCCGGTACGTCGTTGATGCGCTGGCCGTTGAACAGCACATCGCCGGAGGTAGGCGATAAAAAGCCGCCGATGATCCGGAGCATGGTGGTCTTTCCGCAGCCGCTGGGACCCAGCAATGTGAGGAATTCCTTGTTGTTGATGTACAGATTGATGTTGTCGAGAATCGTCTCTCCGTCCTCGAATGTCATAGTGAGATTCGTGAGGCGAATGAGCTCTTTGGACATGTATCCTCCCCCATTTCGAAAAAAATTCGTATGCGTCGGAAGCTGACAAAAACGCCCGAAACATACTGGATTGAATATATCCGGCAGGGGGTGTTTTGTCAATAACAAAACGAAAAAATGTGCAAAAAAGTTGGAAGAACTTTTAGAAAGTTCTTCCAACTTTGGAGAAAAAACAGAATAAAGTACGTTATGTAAAGTATTCCTGCACGAAATCCACAGATTCGACCTCGAACGTCTTTCCGTCTAAGTACGAGAGGCATCCGGCGTCGGTCGTGAAGCGGAAGGTGAGCTTGTAGGAATAGAGGGCCTGATATTTGCGGTCATAGCGCTTGTCGAGCCGGCCGTATTTCCCGTCGCCCAGCAGCGGCCAGCCGGCGGCGGCCATCTGCGCGCGGATCTGGTGGGTGCGGCCGGTGATGAGCTCGCATTCGACCAGACTCAGCCCGCCGCGGCTCTGCAGCGTCTGATAGAGCGTGATGCAGGTCTTGGAGCCCTTCTGCGGGGTCTTGGTGACATAGACGCGGTTTTCCTTCGCGTCCTTGAACAGCTGCCCCTCGAGCCGTCCGCTCGCCGGACGCGGCGTGCCGTGGACGATGCACAGATACCGCTTGTCGATCTCACGGTCCTTGATTTTCTGGTTGAGGATGCGCAGAGCCTCCGCATTTTTCGCGGCGATGACGATGCCGCCGGTATTGCGGTCGATGCGGTTGCACAGGGCGGGGGTAAAGGCGTGCTCCTCCCGCGGCCGCCATTCGCGCTTGGCGTAGAGATAGGCCTGGATATGGTCGATGAGCGTGCGGCCGTATTCCGCGCCGTCGTGCGGGTGGACGGCCTGGCCCGGCTTTTTGTCGACCAGCAGGATGTTTTCATCCTCATAGACGATGTGCAGCTTCGGCGCGGCGACGGTCAGATAGGCATTTTCTTCTTTGGGGGTATCAAAAAACTCGTCGTTGATGTATAATTGCAGCGTATCTCCGGCGGTCAGGCGCGTATCGCGCTCGGCGCGCTTGCCGTTGAGCTTGACGCGCTTGAGGCGGATGTATTTCTGCGCCAGCGAGGCCGGGAGCAGGGGAACGGCCTTGGCCAGAAAGCGGTCGAGCCGCTGCCCGGCGTCATTCTGGGTGATCGTGAATTCTTTCATGGCAGTCTTGACGTCTCCGATCTTGTTCTGCGCCTATTTTACCACGCGGCCCGGTTCCTGTAAAGAATCCGCGGCTGCGGAAAAAGAACGAAAAATTTGTGAAAAAGTATTTGACTTCCACGCGATTATTCGATATAATATCCATCGCACGATTATGGATTGGAGGGCGCTATGCTGCTGGATTTAAAGCCGATTCTTGTCACGCCCGGCGCAAGCCTTCCGTTCGAGACGAGCGAAGATCTGTCCGATCTTGTTTTCGGCAGCTGCAAGCCTGCAGACGAGCCGGTCCTTGCGCGCGGCAAGGTGCGCAACACCGCCGGTGTGCTGGAGCTGACCGGTGAGATTTCCACCACGCTGCACGGCGTGTGTGACCGCTGCGCCGCCGCGTTTACGCGCGCGATCACGATCCCGGTCCACGCGGTCCTGGTCCCGGAGCAGGAGCTCGAGCAGGCGGAGGACGAATGGACCTTCGGCATCCATGACGGCTGCGCGGATCTGACCGATATCGTGACGACGGCCTTCGTGCTCGGCCTTGACAGCCAGCTTCTGTGCAGGCCGGACTGCAAAGGCATCTGCTTCCGCTGCGGGAAGAACCTCAATGAGGGGCCCTGCGGCTGCAAGCCTGAAGTTGATTCCCGTTTTGCTGTTTTACAGCAGTTACTGGATAAATAAGTAGATAATGTGCCCTCGGGCATTTGAACCAAGGAGGTGTACCACATGGCAGTACCCAAGAGAAAAGTATCCCGTGCAAGAAGAGATAAGAGACGCAGCTCCCACTGGAAACTGGCGATCCCCGGCGTCGTAGCTTGCCCGAAGTGCGGCGAGCCCCGCCTGCCTCACAGAGCCTGCAAGGCTTGCGGCTACTACAATGGCCGTGAAGTCATTTCTGTTGAAGCTAAGTGATTTCGCTGAAAGAGATGAGAGGGAGGCCGTGCGCCTTCCTCTTTTCTTGTCTATGAAAGGAGGCAAACCGGTATGTCAAAACCGATCGTAGCCATCGTCGGCCGGCCGAACGTCGGCAAATCGATGCTCTTCAATAAGCTGACCGGCAAGCGCATGGCGATCGTGGAGGATACGCCGGGCGTCACCCGTGACCGGATCTACGGCGAATGCGAGTGGAACGGGCGCGGCTTTGCGCTCGTCGATACCGGCGGTATCGAGCCGGGCACGAACAATGAAATGCTGAAATTCATGCGCCGTCAGGCGGAGATCGCCATTGAGACAGCGACGGTCATCATCATGGTCGTCGACGTGACGGTCGGCCTGACCGCCGCGGACGCGGAGGTCGCGTCCATGCTCAAGCGCTCGAAGAAGCCGGTCGTGCTGGCTGTCAACAAGTGCGACCAGACCGGCCACGCCAACCCCGACGCGTATGAATTCTATGCCCTCGGCCTCGGCGACCCGATCGAGGTCTCCGCGGTCCATGGCCACGGCACGGGCGATCTGCTCGACGCCTGCGTCGCCAGCTTCCCGCCCGATGACGGCGAGGAATACGACGAGGACGTCATCAAGGTCGCCATCATCGGCAAGCCGAACGTCGGCAAGTCGAGCCTGCTCAACAAGATCCTCGGCGAAGAGCGCGTGATCGTCTCCAACATCGCGGGCACCACGCGCGACGCCATCGACAGCTACTTTGAAAACGAGTCCGGCAAGTTCCTCTTTATCGATACGGCCGGTATGCGCCGCAAGTCGAAGGTCGACGATGCAGTCGAGAAGTATTCGAACCTGCGCTCCATCGCCGCCATCGAGCGCGCGGACGTGTGCCTCATCCTGATCGACGCCAATGAGGGCGTCACTGAGCAGGATACCAAGGTCGCAGGTCTGGCACATGAGGCAGGGAAGGCCTGCATCATCGTCGTCAACAAGTGGGACACGGTCGAGAAGGACACAAACACCATGGACGAGAAGACGGCCGAGGTCCGCCGGGATCTCAGCTATATGACCTACGCGCCCGTCGTGTTCATCTCCGCGCTCACCGGCCAGCGCGTGGACAAGCTGTTCGACATGATCGTCGCGGTCTCCAACCAGAACAGCAAGCGCATCACCACCGGCATGCTCAACAACATTCTCGAGGACGCCACCGCGCGCGTCCAGCCGCCCACGGACAAGGGCCGCCGTCTGAAGATCTACTATATCACGCAGGTCGGCGTCAAGCCGCCGCACTTTGTCTTCTTCTGCAACGACAGCCGGCTGTTCCATTTCTCGTACCAGCGTTATCTGGAAAACCAGATCCGCGCGGTGTTCGGCCTGACCGGTACGCCGATCCGGATCACCATCCGCCAGAAGGGCGACAAGGAAGACATGTGACCAAATGATCCCGGTGGAAGGTGCTTTCTGCCGGGATTTTTGCAAAAGGAAGGGCTTTTCATGCAGATCCAGCCATGTACCGTCCGGTTGAAGGACGGCAGGGAAGTCCTGCTGCGCAGCCCGGAAGCGGCTGACGCGCAGGCGCTGCTCGATTATATGCGCGTGACCAGCGGAGAGACGCACTTCATGGCGCGCTATCCGGAGGAATGCCAGGCGACGGTCGAGCAGGAGACCGGGTTCATCGAAGCACTGACCGGGCATCCGCAGAATTTCATGATCGTCGCCATGCTAAGCGGCGAGCTGGTCGGCGGCTGCTCCGTGATGGCGGTGAGCGGCCACATCAAGACGCGCCACCGCGGCAGTCTCGGCATTTCCGTCGAGCAGAAGGCCTGGGGCGGACTCGGCACAGCGATGATCGAAGCGGCGCTGCGCCAGGCGAAGGAAAACGGCTTTGAACAGGTCGAGCTCGGCGTGTTCGAGGACAATCCCCGCGCCCGGCACCTCTACGAAAAGCTCGGCTTTCAGGAGCAGGGCCGCACGCTGCGCGCGTTCCGCCTGAAAGACGGCACCTACCGCGACGAGATCCAGATGGTAAAATTTCTTTGATTGAAAAGGAGACAGGACGATGGAACAGAAGTATGCAGAATATGCCGCCCAGAAGGCAGTCGAGCTGCTCGCGATCGACAGCCCGACGGGTTTTACCGACCGGGCCGCGGCCTGGGTGCAGGACGCGTTCGGCGCGCTGGGCTTTGCGGCAAAGAAGACCGCCAAGGGCGGCGTGCTGATCGACCTCGGCGGAGCGGAATCGGAGGAGGGCGCACTGCTGCTGCAGGCGCATACGGATACGCTCGGCGCGATGGTCGCGGAGGTCAAGGCTAACGGCCGTCTGCGCGTGACGAACCTCGGCGGTATGCGCGCGGAAAACGGCGAGACGGAGAACATCCGCGTCTACACGCGCGGCGGCAAGGTCTATGAGGGGACGCTGCAGCTGTGCAACGCGTCTGTCCACGTGAACGGCGACTACGGCAAGACCGAGCGGACCTTCGACACAACGGAGGTCCTGCTCGACGAAGCCGTCACCTCCGCGGACGAGACCCGCGCACTCGGCATTGAGACCGGCGACATCGTCTGCTTCGACCCGCGCACGCGCGTGACGGCCTCGGGCTATATCAAAAGCCGCTTCCTCGACGATAAGCTGTCCGTCGGCATTCTGCTGGGCTTTGCAAAGTACCTGCGGGACGAAAACAAACAGCTGCCGCGCCGGACCTATGTCCATGTGACCGTCTATGAGGAGGTCGGCCACGGCGGCGCTGGCTCCGTGCCTGCGGGCGTGACGGAGTCCATCAGCGTCGATATGGGCTGCGTGGGCGACGGGCTGCGCTGCACGGAGCGGCAGGTGTCGATCTGCGCAAAGGACTCCGGCGGCCCGTACAGCTATGAGGTCGTCGGCAAGCTCATCGACGCGGCCAAGCGCGAGGGCGCGGACTACGCGGTCGACGTCTACCCGCACTATGGCTCCGACGTGGAGGCCACGCTCAGCGCGGGCTATGACATCCGCCACGGCCTCATCGGCTCCGGCGTCTACGCCAGCCACGGCTACGAACGCAGCCACAAAGCCGGCGTCCTCAACACCCTGAAGACACTCAAGGGCTACCTCTTTGTCTGAGTCCTTCCGGTCAATGGCTTCCCCTATGAGGGGAAGCTGTCGCCGGAGGCGACTGATGAGGTGGACA
>ERZ1503814.571-NODE-571-length-10422-cov-2.926594_pt1 | contig 10422 bp, 8 predicted proteins | sample MGYA00571768_ERZ1503814 | MGnify/ENA primary metagenome ERZ1503814 (study PRJEB39906, sample SAMEA3182075) | gut metagenome | biome: human; feature: gut; material: Stool; isolation source: human stools | place: Canada | collected 2012-03-14 ... | reverse complement strand
GATTGATGCGGAGAGTCGCAGCGCCGTCGGCAAAGATATGGCCGTATTCGCCAACCACGGCATAACCATCGCAATAATCGGAATTAAAAGGATTGTATCCGGAATCGCATCCCGTGCGGGAAACGGCAACCATCATGTAATTATTGCGGTTGAGTTCAACTTGCAGAATACCGCCAATATTGCTGTCCACCAAAGGCAGGATAGTGGAGTTCACAAACCCGTGATTGGTGAAAGAGGAGAAGGAGTCATTGGCAATGCTGACAGCATCAAAGTAGTTGGTGAGATTCACCATACCTGCGATGAGGCAAGCGCGCTTCCCTGCAAAGTATTGCATCAGCGCCACTTCAGGGAATATTCCTTCATGAGGCCCCATCGCGTCAGCATGCAAGCCGGAAGCCGTGGCATAGGCTTCAGTGAAAAACGTATCGCTCTGAGCGGATTCACGATCCAGCCCCCATGAACCGGAAAATTCCACACGCAACCAGGTTCCCCCGTTGGCCTTGTCTTCAATAAGGCGCTGATTAAGCTGGGCATGAAGAAGAGCCAGGTTGTTATGGCGCTTAACATCGGAAACCTTTTCCGTATTCCAAAGTCCGTAGGCCATATCCACACCCCATTGGGTGCCGTATTTCTCATTGGCCTTCACCTTGTAGGCAGGATCGCCTTCTTCCGGAGTGAACATATTGATGCCCTGCAAAATATCACCGACAGCAGGGGTGCTGTCTTGAGCGATTACAGGAAGCGCCATGAGGCTCGTCAACGCCATTGCTATTATGTTATGCTTCTTCATAGAAAACGGTTAGTCTTATCGTTGGATGTTTGTGGTATAATACTTATATGATTGATCCAGAGGTGGAGAGGGGCGCTTTCCTTTTACAGGGAAAGAGCTCCGCTTCCGTTCTCCCGGGCTTGCTCTTTCACAGCTCTGCCGCATGCCCCCATACAGAACCCACAGTCTCCGCAGAGCAGACGGTATCTGGGACGCCGGATGAGCAGCCCGGCCAGTTTCCTGTACCGGCAGACCCGGCGGAAGAAACGGTGAAGTCCTGTATGGGTCAAGTTCATGCAACGCGGCAAAGTTAGATTAAACTAACTATTCAGTCAACACTTTTTCTTCCCAATGCCCTTGCCCTGCTCAGTACAACATTATGTTGGTTCATTATATTTTATTTGTTTTCAACGTATTAAAAATATCGCAAAAATATTTTCATGTCTGCTAAAAATTAGTTTCAGCTAATTCATCTTGACCAGAATACGGGGGCACGCTAAAAAAATGCAGGCTGGATTGGATATAATCCAATCCTTCCGGAAAAGAAGCGGCTGCATGCCGCCAAGGCCGGATGAACCCAATCAAAACATTACCATGAGTTACATGAACAACAAAGGCCTCTGGGGCTTCGTCGGAGGAATGATCGCCGCCGCCATCGGAGCGAAAGTAGTAAAAAGTCCCGTTGCCAGGAAATTGGCCGTCCAGGGCCTTTCCAAGGCCATGCTCATCCAGCAGAAGGCCATGGAACAACTGGCAAACATCCGGGAAGAAGCCCAAGACCTGTGCCATGAGGCCGCCGCGAAAAACAGCAGGCCGGAACAGTAGCAATCTCATTGTCCATCACCAAACAGCGGGGTGCCCGTTTCCTTCTCCGCCAGCGGAATGGACCGCCCCCAACGGGGGAAACGCACGGAGAAGGGCGTTTCCCCCTTTTCTTTTTCCTTATCCATGCATTACCAGGTTATCCATCATACGCCCGGCAGGCTCCGTGTACGCAGCGGCCGCTGCGCATTCAATCATGATCAGGCTTACGGCATCGAATGCAGGCTCCTGAAACAGAAAGGCGTATACTCCGTCAAGGCCACCCCCTGCAACGGAGGTGTGTTCATCCTGTATGAAGGAACCAGCCCCCAGGCCATTTTCCGCACGCTGGACAGGCTCAGGCCGGAAACACTCCGCAGCCACGAACCGGAAGAGCGCGCGGAGGCCAGGAAACTGGCCCGGTCCTTTTTTCTCCGCATAGCGGGGAAAGCTTCCTCTTTCCTGTTTTGCAAGGTGTTTCTGCCGCCCCCGCTCAGAATGGCCAAAGTATTCTGGAATTACAGTTCCTATTTACGGCGCGGAATGGCCGGCCTGGGAAGCGGACGGCTCAACGTAGCCGTTCTGGACGCCGTCTCCATCGGGGTTTCCATAGGCACGAAGGCTTACGGAACGGCCAATTCCATCATGTTCCTTCTTTCCATTTCAGACCTGCTGGAAAATTACACTCGGAAAAAGACCCGGGCGGCGCTTGCGGCCAGCCTGAGCATAAATATAGACCGCGTCTGGCGGGTGGAAGAAGGAGGCATGTGCCAGGTTCCCATGGAGCAAATCCGCCCGGGGGAGAAAATCCGCGTGGACGCGGGGAACGTCATCCCTGTGGACGGTACCGTGCTGTCCGGAGAAGCGGAAGTCAACCAGGCCGCCATGACGGGGGAATCGGAAGCGGCTTCCAAACGGGAAGGGTCCGTCGTCTTTGCCGGAACCACGCTGGAAACGGGTTCCCTCGTCATCCGGGTGGACGCCGCAGGAGACCAGTCCCGCATTAACAATATCATCGCCCTGATCGACCATTCGGAGGAACTGAAAGCGCGCATCCAAAGCCGGGCGGAAAAGCTGGCGGATTCTATCGTTCCCTATACCCTGCTCACGGCAGGGGCGCTGTTTCTGTTCACCAGGAATATCTCCAAGGCTCTCTCCGTGCTGATGGTGGATTATTCCTGCGCCATCAAGCTCGCCACCCCCATCTCCGTCATCTCCGCCATGAAAGAGGCCGCAGCGCGCAAGATCATGATCAAGGGCGGGAAATTCATGGAGCTGTTCGCCAAAACGGACACCATCGTTTTTGACAAGACGGGCACGCTGACCTCCGCCTGCCCTCAGGTAACGCAGATCATCCCTTTGAGCGACTGCAGCAGGGAATATATCCTGAAAACGGCAGCATGCCTGGAAGAACACTTCCCCCACAGCGTGGCGCGGGCCGTTGTGCGCAAAGCGCTGGAGGAGGGCCTGCACCATGAAGAAGAACACGCGGAGGTGGAATACATCGTGGCCCACGGCATTTCCTCCCGCCTTCATGGAAAAAAGGTTCTTGTGGGCAGCTACCATTTTCTCTTTGAAGATGAACGCATCCCCCTCACGGAAGAGCAAAGGCTGACCATACGCAATCACGCCAGAGGAAAATCCAACATCTTTCTCGCCATAGGCCGCAGAGCAATCGGCATGATCGGCGTCAGCGACCCGCCCAGGCCGGAAGCCGCAGAGACGATCGCCCGGCTGAAACGGCAGGGCATTTCCTCCATCATCATGCTCACGGGGGACAGCGAATCCGCAGCCCGCGCCATCAGCCGCCAGTTGGGCATCACGGAATACCGTTCCCAGGTTCTGCCTGAAGATAAGGCCCGCTTTATCCAGCAATTGAAGAAATCCGGCAAAACAGTGTGCATGGTGGGAGACGGCATCAACGATTCCCCCGCTCTTTCCTGTGCAGATGTTTCCGTCTCCATGAAGGATTCTTCCGATATCGCCCGTGAAGTGGCGGATATTTCCCTGTTGTCCAGCTCTCTGGCTGAACTGGTTGTTTTAAGGGAATTGAGCTGTGCCGTCCTTGAAAAAATAGAACGCAACTACCGCTTTATCATCGGGTTCAACTCCTCTCTGATCCTGCTGGGCATGTTCGGGCTGATTACCCCGGACCTTTCCGCGTTCCTCCATAACGCTTCCACAGTGTACGTCAGCGCGCGCAGCACACGCCGATGCCTTCCCCCGGTTCGGGTTCCGAAGTAAAAAAGAGAGGGATGAGCCATTCCCTCATGAACCGTCCCCCCGGAAAATCATGAGGGAGTATTTTATTCTCCTCTCTCCCTGCAACGATCCGTCAGAAGCTGGAAACGGGAGATTTCCTCCAGAGTCATGATATGTTCAATGCAACAGGCCACTTCATCGGCGCGTTTTTCCTCCATCTTCAGCACCGTAATGAGGAACTCCTTCACCATGGTATGGAGAGACAGGACCCGGTCCGCGTAATAACGGCCTTCCCTGGTCAGGACAATGGGAGAATACTGCGTGTATTCCACCAGGCCGCGTTCCTTCAACTGCTTCATGGCCAGTGAGGCGGAAGGTTTTTTCACGTTCAGGGCTTCCGCAATTTCCCCTACGGTGGCGCATCCCTTTTCCAACTCAATGTTGCGGACGGCCTCAATATAATCCTCCAGGCTGTTGCTCAACTCCGGAGTGGAAAATTTTTCATGTATCATGATTGATGCTTATTAGGTTTAACTAACAAAAAAACAATAACCAAGGCTCTGACCAAGTCAACCTCTTCTTGAAAAATATTAGGTGAAACAAACTTTTTTCTTGCAACATGAGTTAGGTTGCACTAACTTTGCTTCATGGTCAGCCCCAATTCGGAAAGAAACGGTGAAAGAAAGTGCTCCGGCGGCGCACCCGCCAGAATGGAGTCCTTCTTTTCCAGGTTTTTTTCCTCCTCGCGCCCCTGCTGCTGCCGGGGCTGCGTCCTGAAAAGCTCCGGGAAAAACTGTCCCGCCGGCTACCAGGGAAAACAGGCGCGGCCAAATTCTATGGGGAACGCGTCCACAAACTGTATGGACTAGTCATCCGGTGCTCTAACACATTATCGCCTAAACACGGACGCGTTCCCCTCACTTTTTTTCCGTGGGCATCAATCAGCGGAGAATTGCCTCCGGGCCATCATATCCTCCGGGCGTATAACTGCGGATGGAGACTCCTCTTTCCGGCGTTACGTCCGCCGCCCAGCATCTGGCATGGCGGAAACAGGCGCCCAGGTTGACGTACAGCCGCCGCCCCTTTTTCCCGCTCACCGCCCGTCGGTGAAGATGGCCAAAAATGACGACTTCCGCTTCCGGAAAAAAACGGTCTGCAAATTTCCCCATGCGCCGCATCATCGTCAGCCATGCCAGAAGAATCCGCACGGGCCGTTCCGGCGGCCAGGCAGAATGAGCTAAAAAACGCACCAGTTTATTTTGATGTGTTCCGGAACACGTATAAACAGGAGGCACCAGCACACTCATGGTACGGGCCAGCTCCAGCCGCCGCAGCAAATCTGCCTCCGCCTCCGGGAACGCTGCGATCAGTTCGCGGGAAACCTGCTTGTTTTTCAAATATTCCCATCCCCACGGAGCCACCTCCCTGAACAGCGCATGGCCGTGCAAAGCGCAGATGCGGCCGCCCTGCAATTTCAGCAGGCCGGCTTTCTCGTCCGGATCATGGTTACCGGCCAGCAGAACGGGCTGCACCCCGGCATCCCGGCACATCCGCAGGAAACGGGCCCGTTTTTCCAATCCTTCCTCCCGGCAGGGGCTTTCACGGGTTTCACTGAGGTCCCCGCACACTACCAGATGGGAGCACCCCTCCAGAAGAAACCCCAGCTCTTCCGGCTCCCGGGCCAGCGCCTTGGCATGGCCGAAATGGATGTCCGAAATAAACCTGGCGCGTTCCCCCGGAGCAAGATCAAGTTCCTGAATCATAAAGACGAGGGAAGGAGAAAAACAGTCATGGAATCAGGAACGCTGCCGCACCATTTCATAAAGGCATAAGCCCGTAGCGACAGATACGTTCAGGCACGGAATGCTTCCCTTCATGGGAATCCTCAGCAGGAAATCGCAGTTCTCTTCCGTCAATCTTCTCATCCCTTCCCCTTCCGCCCCCATCACCAGTGCGGCCGGCCCCGTGAAGTCCGTTTCATACAGGCCGCGGTCTCCTTTGTCCGACGTGCCGAATATCCAGATGCCGCGGCTCTGGAGCTGCTTCATGGTGCGCGCCAGATTGGTCACCTGAATAAAAGGCACCTTTTCCGCAGCGCCGACGGAAACGCGCAGCACCGTCTCCGTAATGCCCACGGATTTGTCCCGGGGGGCGATGACGGCATCCACTCCCGCGCCGTCCGCCGTCCGCAGGATGGCTCCCAGGTTGTGGGGGTCCTGCACGCAGTCCAGAATAAGCAGCAGAGGGTTGGAGGATTTGTCCAGAATCCCGTCCAGCACCTCCTCTCCCAGCGCCTTCACGGCAATTTTGGACGGCGCGCTGCGCACATGCTTGTTCCGGCGCGCTTCCTGTTCGTTCCCTTGGGGTCTCATGCCCATGAATTAGCGTGTTTCACACTTCTTTTCCAGACAAATATGCCCTGCCGCCCCATCATTGGGCGTGACTTGGCAGCCCGCGTCATGGTACAATTCCGTACCATTCAAGATGAAGACGAGCGACTTTTTAGTCATTGGGGCAGGTGTTGCCGGATTGAGTTTCGCCTTGAGAGCGGCGGAACACGGCAAGGTTGCAGTCATTACAAAAGGCAAATTTCTGGATTGCAGTTCCGCCAAGGCACAGGGCGGCATCGCCGCCGTATGGGACCGCAACGATTCCTTTGAAGACCATGTTGCGGATACGCTGGACGCCGGAGCGGGCCTCTGCAACGAACAGGCCGTGCGCACTATCGTGGAGGAAGGCCCGGACGCTATCCGGGAACTGCTGGAATGGGGAGTGAACTTTGACCCCGGCAACCAGGGAGAGGATTATGAACTGGCCAGGGAGGGCGGCCACACCAAACGGCGCATCCTCCACGCCAAAGACGCAACCGGACTGGAAATTACCTCCAAACTTCTGGAGGCGGCCAAGCTTCACCCCAACATTGAACTGCTGGAAGACCATTTCGCCATTGACCTGATTACGACCACCAAGCTGGGCCTCGTCACGGAAGACCGCGTTCTGGGAGCCTACGTGCTGGACCGCGTCTCCGGGGAAGTGGAAATCTTCCGGTCAGACCGCGTGCTGCTCGCCACCGGCGGCTGCGGGCGCGTATATCTGTACACTACCAATAATGATTCCGCCACGGGGGACGGCGTAGCCATGGCCTGGCGGGCGGGGGCCACCATCGCCAACATGGAATTCGTGCAGTTCCATCCCACCTGTTTCTTCAACACCCGCGCGGAAGGCGCGGAAGCGCGCTCCTTCCTCATCTCCGAAGCCGTGCGCGGGGAAGGCGGCGTGCTGATAGGCGCGGACGGGAAGGAATTCATGCACAAGTACGACCCCCGCAAATCCCTAGCCCCGCGCGACATCACCGCCCGCGCCGTAGATTCGGAAATGAAGAGGACGGGCAGCATGTGCGTTTATCTGGATATCTCCCACAAGCCGGAAGGGTTCGTCCAGGAACGTTTTCCCCTGATTTACGAGACATGCAACCGCTACGGCGTCAATCCCGCCAGGGAACCTATTCCCGTTGTTCCCGCAGCGCATTTCCAGTGCGGCGGCGTGCTGACGGACGTCAACGGCCAGACCAGCCTGGACGGCCTTTACGCCGCAGGGGAAACCGGCTGCACCGGTCTTCACGGCGCCAACCGGCTGGCTTCCAACTCCCTTCTGGAATGCGTGGTGGTCGCCAAGAGGGCGCTGAACTCCATGCTCTCCCTGCATCCCCTGAGAAAGGATTCCCCCACTCCTTACGACATCCCCGCCTGGCACCACGGAGATACAGCCCTGCCTGACGAACTTTCCGTCATCTATCATAATTGGGATGAAATCCGCCGCCTGATGTGGGATTACGTCTCCATTGTGCGGACCAATAAAAGGCTGGACCGCGCAGCCACGCGGCTCCGGATGCTGCACCGGGAGGTAAAGGACTTCTACTGGGGATACCGCATTACGCCGGACATTCTGGAATTGCGCAACCTGGTGGCGGTGGCCTCCCTGATCGTGGACTGCGCCATGCGCCGCAATGAAAGCCGCGGCCTTCATTTCAATACGGATTATCCCGGCAAGCTGGACCACCGCTTCGTCACCCAACTGCACCGATGGTAAACTACCGGCAGCGTCAACAGGCATTACGGAAGGGGTTCTTCGGGAGCCCCCTCCTGTCCGCATGCCTGCTCACGCTGCCGATTCTGGTTTCCGCAGAAACCGCCAGGGCGGACATCCAGACAGGCCGGAGCGCCACCCGCGCCCTGACGAACAGTTCCGGACGGCCCAAAGGCCCCGTCATCGTCACCCCAACGCAACGGGACCCCCTGCCCCGGGTCATCGTCAAATCACCTGTTGCTGCAGAGGCAGGGAAACGGCCCACGCCCCGCATCCTTCCCAGGACGTCCAGGCAAAGCCCCGGCACCTATCCCTGGCGTCTCAACATTACCGCCACGGTCTTCTGGGTGGGGGAAGAACCCACGGAACGCAATCCGGTAGCCAACCACAAAAGTTCGTGGGATTCCGCATGGCGGGAAAACTTCGGCGGCTTCGACAACCCGGATCCCGTTTGCCGCACGAGGGACTTCCGCCCGAAAACATTCATCCCCCGGCAAAACCCCTTTTACGTGGCGCTCCCTTATAATGACGTTTCCAGAGGGGAGCATAAGGCGGAGGCGTCACGGGTCATCCCGTGGTTCCGCCGCGAATATGCGGGAAAGGGACAATCCGTCTGCAAGGGCAGATGGGTGCAAATCGTTTACAACAAGCGTTCCTGTTTTGCCCAATGGGAAGACTGCGGCCCCTTCACCACGGAAGACTGGCCCTACGTCTTTGGAGACAAGCCTCCCGTCAATACCCAGAACAAAGGGGCGGGCATTGACATCTCCCCTGCCGTACGCGACTATCTGGGCATTACGGGAGGAACAGCCATTGTCCACTGGCGCTTTGTGGAATTTTACCGCATTCCCCGCGGCCCGTGGTCCAAATACGGGGACAACAATCCCTTTGTCAATGCCGGGCTGGGAGCCGGGAAAAAATCCCTTCAGTCACGGGAAGACCGTCTGCGCCGGCAGCAGGAAGCCATTCAGCGGGAGCTATTGAAGGATCCCGCGAAACTCAGAAGGGAACTCCAGGGATAACCCCTGTGCCGCCGCAGCCATGCAACGTCCACGCATTCTACATATTTTCAGCCGTTACGGCGAGGTTGGGGGGGAAGAAATCTGCTTCCATGCCATTACAGAGGCTTTGGGTGCCATAGCGGATGTCACGCCCTTTGTCTATTCAACGGAGGAGCTGTTCCATAGCCCCCACGGCGCCCTGACGAAAATGGGTTATTTGCTCCACAACAGGGATGTGGAGCAAAAACTGCGCAAATGCCTGCGTGAAAACCGCTATGACGCATGGATCATCCACAATACGTTCCCGGCCATGTCCCCCTGCGTCTATGAACTGGCCCTGCATCAACCCGCTCCCGTCATCCACTACATGCACAATTACCGCTCCGGCTGCCTCAACGGAGTATTTTACCGGGACGGAGCGCCCTGCTTTTCCTGCCAAGGCGGCAACTATTTTCCCGGCATCATGCACGCCTGTTGGAGGAAAAACGCCGCATACTCCTCCCTGGCCGCCGCCGTCCTGTATAAAACGCGCCGCATGGGAGCCTGGAGCCGCTTTTCCTCCTATATTGCCATCAGCCGGCGCCAGCGGGAACTCCTCATCCGAACCGGAATACCGGAGGATAAAATCAGGGTTATTCCACATTTCATCCGGCAAAATCCTGCTCCTGCAGCCGGCCAGTCCCGCCGGGACGTCCTTTACGCCGGACGCCTGACGCAGGAAAAAGGAGTCCTGCAACTGGTTCAGGCGTGGGAACTCCTATCCCCCCCCGGCCGCATTCTCTACCTGATGGGAGACGGCCCCCTGCGCGGAGAACTGGAGCGTTATATCTCTTCCCGCCATCTTGAATCCATCCGCCTGACCGGGTTCATTCCCCATGAGGAACAAGGAGCCGTCCGCGCCGCCTGCGGCCTCTCCGTAGCGCCCTCCCTCTGGGAGGAAACCTTCGGTATGGTTGTCCTGGAATCATGGCTCCACGGCACGCCCGTCATCGTTACCCCGAACGGCGGCCTGCCGGAGCTCATCACCCACGGCAGGAATGGCTGGATTGCACAGGAACCTTCCGTGGAATCCCTGGCGGAGACGCTGCACACCGCCCTGAAGCAAGAAGAACGCTGGCCGTCCATGGGCGCGCACGGGCAACAACTTTTGTCCTCCACATACTCCCCCGCCGCATGGCTCCGGTCCATGGAAGCCCTTCTTGGCGAACTCCGCGTTTTCCATTCATCTTCCACCCCACCAACATCATGAAATGGTACACATGCACTCCGGTGTCCTTCAAGGGAGACCATACTTTCTTTTCCCGTGATTCAGGCGCTTTCTGCAAGGCCTTTCAGAGAATCGGGGTGGAAAGCAGGGCCATCATGCCCACACCTGCCCAGGAAGGAGATGAACCCGACCTCATCCGCACGGAATACGCCAACCTGGAAGACCCCGCCTGGTGGAAGTCCCTGGGTATTGACGGAGTGATCCTGTACGCCTGGGGAGTGGGCAAATACCTTCCCATCGCCAGAGCCATCCATGACGCGGGAATCTTTCTGGTAGTGTACATGGATTCCTCCGGG
>ERZ1503814.536-NODE-536-length-10963-cov-5.349835_pt1 | contig 10963 bp, 5 predicted proteins | sample MGYA00571768_ERZ1503814 | MGnify/ENA primary metagenome ERZ1503814 (study PRJEB39906, sample SAMEA3182075) | gut metagenome | biome: human; feature: gut; material: Stool; isolation source: human stools | place: Canada | collected 2012-03-14 ... | reverse complement strand
TGGGCGAATATGATGTGTGCCCCTGGTGCAGCAACCATTGTAGGGTGCAGACCTAATATTGTATATTTGAACGCCTTGGGAATTTCCTATAAACTGGTTGGTATGAAAGGGAATAGCCTGCGAATTGAACCGAAAGAAGCAAAAGTGGTGCGGATGATTTTTGATATGTATGGGAAACAAGGAATTGGCTACAATACGATTGCCCATGAACTGAATCAAATGAACATTCCATCTCTAACTGGTACATGGGGGCAAACATCCATCACAAATATCTTAAATAATGAAGTTTATTTGGGAATGATCCGCTGGAAACATGAACCTACAAAGCGAGTAGTTAAAGACGGGATGCTTACTAAGAAAAGAGTTACCAGTAAAGACTATGAGTTGTATGAAGGATTACATGAGCCAATTATAGATCAGGAACAGTGGGATCGAGTAAAAGCAGTTCAGAGCAGTCGTAATCACGCATCAGTTCATAAGGATAAAAAACTTATGAATCCATTTGCAACAATTCTTTTTTGTGAAAAGTGTGGAGCAGTAATGAAGCGGAATGTTCCGGCGAAGACCCAAAACACTTCTCCATGGTACAGATGTCCAACTCGTGGATGTAATTGTCGGACTATAAAATGTGATTTTCTTGAAGCAGAAGTGGTGAAAGCCATGTCTCAATGGTGGGGTGAGTACACTATTAAAATAAAGGAAGATAAGGTAGCACAAACGGACTCTACGGAGACGGCATTGAGTATTGTAAGAGAGCAACTTACAGAGCTTCAGTTACAGCAGGATAAGATATGTGAATATCTGGAGAAGGGTATTTATACAATAGAAATGTTTACAAAGCGAAATGATACCTTAACCAGAGAAATACATAAAGTTCAGGCAGCTGAAAATGAGTTGCTGAAAAAACAGGGGGCTCAAAAAGATATTCATGATGTAGAGAAAGAAATAATTCCGACAACACAGCACATTCTCGACAGCTATCCACAGCTTTCTGTTGAAGAAAAGAATCGTTTATGGAAGATTGTTATGGAACGGATCACTGCTTACCGTACACCAGGTGGAGAAGTTAGCATTCACATCTATCCTAAACTTCCTATGCGATAAGTTTATATTGAACCGAGTGCAACAGCATCTCGACCAACGCCTCCTTTTGTGGTATAATTCAATATTATGCCATCAGAAGGGAGGCGTTTTTATGGGCGAACAGAAGCCTGAAAAAACGAAAAAACATATATGTGCTGGTCTGTTGGCCCATGTCGACGCGGGCAAAACGACCCTCTCCGAGGGCCTTTTATATGCCGCGGGCGCGCTGCGCACGCTCGGCCGCGTCGATCACGGCGATGCCTTTCTGGACACCGAAGCGCTCGAGCGCGAGCGCGGCATCACCATCTTTGCCAAGCAGGCAGTGCTCGACTGCGGCGGCACGCACATCACGCTGCTCGATACGCCGGGCCACGTCGATTTCTCCGCCGAAGCAGAGCGCACCCTGCAGGTGCTCGACTACGCGATCCTTGTCATCAGCGGCACGGACGGCGTGCAGGGCCACACCCGCACGCTCTGGCGGCTGCTGGAGCGCTACGGCGTACCGACGTTCCTCTTCATCAACAAGATGGACCTTGCGGGCGCGGACCGCGCGGCGCTGCTGACGGATCTGCAAAAGAGCTTCGGCGCGTGCGTCGATCTCGGCGCGGAGCCGAACGAGCGCGACGAGCACGCCGCGCTGACCGACGAAGCGGCTCTCGAGGAGCTGCTGGAGCGCGGCGCGCTTTCGGACGACACGCTCGCCGCTTTGATCTCCGCGCGGAAAATTTTCCCCTGCTGCTTCGGCTCCGCGCTCAAAAATGAGGGCGTGGCGGAGTTTTTGCAGCTGCTCACACGCTTCACGCGCGAGCCGGCGCGCGGCGCGGACTTCGGCGCGCGCGTCTTTAAGATCTCCCGCGACGCGCAGGGCACGCGGCTCACGCACCTGAAGGTCACCGGCGGGACGCTGCGGGCAAAAACGCAGCTTCCCTGCGGCAAGGCCGACCAGCTCCGGCTTTACTCCGGTGCGAAGTTCCGCCCGCTCGACGCGGCAGGCGCGGGCGAGGTCGTGGCCGTCACGGGCCTTGCGGACACCTATCCAGGGCAGGGGCTCGGGGCGGAGGCGGACGGCGAAAAGCCGGTGCTGCAAAGCGTTTTGACCTACCGCATCCTCCTGCCCGGCGGCACGGACGCGCACACCGTCCTCCCGAAGCTGCGCGAGCTGGAGGACGAGGACCCGATGCTCCGCATCGTGTGGGAGGAAGCGTCCGGCGAGCTGCACGCCGAGCTGATGGGCGAGGTGCAGCTGGAAATTTTGCAGCGACTCATATCCGACCGCTTCGGCCTCTCCGTCACGTTCGGCGAGGGCGGCATCGTTTACAAGGAGACCATTGCCAACACCGTCGAGGGCGTGGGGCACTTCGAGCCGCTGCGCCACTACGCCGAGGTGCATCTGCTGCTCGAGCCCGCCCCGCGCGGGAGCGGTGTTCAGCTTGCCTCCGCCTGTCCGACGGACGAGCTGGACCTCAACTGGCAGCATCTCATTCTCACGCACCTTGCCGAGCGCGCGCATCCCGGCGTGCTGACGGGCAGCGCGCTGACCGACGTAAAAATGACGCTCCTCGCGGGCCGCGCGCACCTCAAGCACACCGAGGGCGGCGATTTCCGGCAGGCGACCTACCGCGCCGTGCGCCAGGGTCTGATGCAGGCCGAGAGCGTACTGCTCGAGCCGTTCTATGATTTCCGTCTTGAGCTGCCGCCGGAATGCGTGGGACGTGCGATGACCGACCTTGCCGCGATGGGCGGCTCGACGGACGCACCGGAAACGGTCGGCGAGGAAACGGTGCTCACCGGCTTCGCGCCGGTCAAGGGACTGCGCAGCTACGCGCGTGAGGTCGCGGCCTACACCCGCGGACGCGGACGTCTGAGCTGCACCCTGCGCGGCTACGAGCCCTGCGCGGACGCGGAGAGCGTCATCGCCGCCATCGGCTACGATCCCGAGCGCGACGCGGAAAACCCCACCGGCTCGGTGTTCTGCGAGCACGGCGCGGGCGTCTACGTTCCGTGGAACGAGGTCAAGGCCCGCGCGCACGTCCCCTGCGTCCTACAGGAGCACCCCGCCGAAGCCGCCGAACCCATGCCGACACGCAGCCGCGCGTCCTCCGGCTCCGCCGCCGAGGACAAGGAGCTGCTCGCCATCTTCGAGAGCACCTACGGCAAGGTCGAGCGCCGCGCGTTCGAGCCAAAGCGCGCGCCCGCGCGCACCGCGCTCGACGAGACGCGCTATAACATCAAAAATCAGAAGACCGGTCCCGAGTATCTGCTCGTGGACGGCTATAACATCATCTTCGCGTGGGACGCGCTCAAAAAGCTCGCCGCGCAGGACGTCGCCGCCGCGCGCGAGGCGCTCGCGGGCATCCTCGCCAACTACCGCGGCTGGCGCAGATGCGAGATCATTCTGGTCTTCGACGCTTACAAGGTCAAGGGCAATCCCGGCTCGATGGAAAAGAAAAACGGCATCTACATCGTCTACACCAAGGAGGCGCAGACCGCCGACAGCTACATCGAGCGCGCGACCTACGACCTCGGCAAAAACCACCGCGTCCGCGTCGCCACGTCGGACAACATGGAGCAGGTCATCATCCTCGGTCACGGCGCGCTGCGCATCTCCGCCCGCGCGTTCGAGGAGGAGGTCGCCGAGGCCGAGGGGCAGATCAGCGACCTCATCGAGCGCTGGAACGTGCGGGACTTCGATCTGCGCCGCGTGCGCGCCACCGCGACCATCATTGGCAAAAAAGAAGAGAAAGGGTCCTGAGACCTTTTCTCTTTTTTTCCTTGACAAATACCCCATAGGGGTATATAGTGCAGATACCCCCAAGGGGTATATCGCTATCAGGGAGGCACGGTATATGGACCGATCGGAATGCTGCCGCTGCTCGCAGCGCAAAAAGGAGCGCTCGCCGGAGGAGTACAAAAAGCTCATTCACCGGCTCAACCGCATCGAGGGGCAGATCCGCGGCATCCGCAGCATGGTGGAGTCCTGCGCGTACTGTCCCGACATTTTAGTGCAGGCCGCGGCGGTCAACGCGGCGGTCAACGCCTTCAACAAGGAGCTGCTTGCCGCACACATCCGCACCTGCGTAGCGGAGGATATCCGCGCCGGCAGGGACGAGACCATCGACGAGCTGGTGACGACGCTTCAAAAGCTCATGAAATGAGCGAAAACCGCACAACCTAACCGCAATTTCACAGAACCGAGGAACACGCAATGACACAATACAATGTGACCGGCATGAGCTGCGCCGCCTGCTCGGCTCGGGTCGAAAAGGCAGTGAGCAGGATCCCGGGCGTCACGTCCTGCTCGGTGAGTCTGCTGACGAACTCGATGGGCGTGGAGGGTTCCGCCGCGCCGCAGGACATCATCGCCGCCGTACAGGCGGCGGGCTACGACGCGTCCTTAAAGGGCGCGGGCAAAGCCGCGCCGAGCGCTGCCGAGGCGGAGGCCGCGCTGGAGGATCACGAAACGCCGAAGCTGAAGCGCCGGCTGCTCTGGTCGCTCGGTTTCCTGCTCGTGCTGATGTATTTTTCGATGGGACACATGATGTGGGGCTGGCCGCTGCCCGCGTTCTACACGGACAACCATGTGGCGATGGGCCTGACCCAGCTGCTTTTAACGGTCGCCGTCATGGTCATCAACCAGAAATTCTTCATCAGCGGCTTCCAGAGCCTGTGGCGCCGTGCGCCGAACATGGATACGCTTGTCGCTCTCGGCGCGACGGCAGCCTTCGGCTACAGCACCTACGCCCTCTTCGCCATGACCGGCGCACAGGTGCGCGGCGACACGGAGGCCGTGATGACCTACATGATGGACTTCTACTTCGAGTCCGCCGCCATGATCCTCACGCTCATCACCGTCGGCAAGATGCTCGAGGCCCGCTCCAAGGGCCGCACGACCGACGCGCTCAAGGGCCTGATGAAGCTCGCGCCGCAGACCGCGACGGTCGAACGCGACGGTAGGGAGCTTGAGGTCCCCATCGAGCAGGTGCAGAAGGACGACATCTTCGTGGTCCGCCCCGGTGAAAGCATCCCCGTGGACGGCGTGGTGCTTGACGGCGCAAGCGCCGTCAACGAGGCGGCGCTGACGGGCGAGAGCCTGCCGGTGGACAAGACCGCGGGCGACACGGTCTCCGCCGCAACGGTCAACCAGTCCGGCTTCCTGCGCTGCCGCGCCACGCGCGTCGGCGAGGACACCACGCTTTCGCAGATCATTCAGATGGTCAGCGACGCCGCCGCGACCAAGGCCCCCATCGCAAAGATCGCGGACAGGGTCTCCGGCATATTCGTGCCGGCCGTCATTGCCATCGCGGCGGTGACGACCGCCGTGTGGCTGCTGCTCGGTCAGAGCGTCGGCTTCGCCCTCGCGCGCGGCATTTCCGTGCTCGTCATCAGCTGTCCCTGCGCGCTGGGGCTCGCCACGCCCGTCGCCATCATGGTCGGCAGCGGACTGGGCGCGAAGAACGGCATTCTGTTCAAAACCGCCGCGTCGCTGGAGGAGACGGGCCGCGTGGACATCGTCGCGCTGGACAAGACCGGCACCATCACCGCAGGCGAGCCGCAGGTCACCGAGCTTCTTCCCGCAGACGGTGTAAGCGAAGCAGAGCTGCTTCGCGCGGCGCTCGCGCTCGAGCAGAAGAGCGAGCATCCGCTCGCCCGCGCCATTCTGGAAAGGGCACAAGCCGACAGCCTGACCGCGGATGAGGTCACAGACTTCCGTGCGCTCTCCGGCAGCGGGCTGACCGCCGTGCGGAACGGGCAGACGCTCTGCGGCGGCAGTCTCGCCTACGTTTCCACCGCATCGGAGGTCTCACCCGCCATGCGCGAGCGCTGCGAGGCGCTTGCGGAGGACGGCAAAACGCCGCTGCTCTTCAGCGAAAACGGCAGACTCCTCGGCGTCATCGCCGTGGCGGACGTCATCAAGCCCGACAGCCCGCAGGCCGTGCGCGAGCTGCGGAATATGGGCATCGAGGTCGTCATGCTCACGGGCGACAACGAACGCACGGCGCGCGCCATCGGCGCCGCCGCGGGCGTGGACCGCGTGATCGCCGGCGTGCTGCCCGACGGCAAGGAAGCGGAGATCCGCCGCCTGCGCGAGCGCGGCAAGGTCGCCATGGTCGGCGACGGCATCAACGACGCTCCCGCGCTCACCCGCGCGGACGTGGGCATCGCCATCGGCGCGGGCGCGGACGTCGCGCTCGACGCGGCGGACGTGGTGCTGATGAAGAGCCGTCTGAGCGACGTGCCCTCCGCCATCCGTCTGAGCCGCGCGACGCTGCGCAACATCCACCAGAACCTCTTCTGGGCGTTTTTCTACAACACGCTCGGCATCCCGCTGGCTGCGGGCGTGTTCGTCCCGCTGGGGCTGACGCTCAACCCCATGTTCGGCGCGGCGGCGATGAGCCTGTCGAGCTTCTGCGTGGTGTCCAACGCCCTGCGGCTGAATCTCTTCAAGCTCCGCGACCCAAAGCACGATCATAAGCGCAGAAAAAAGCCTGCCTCTGCAAACACAGCACCGGCAGAAGAAAAAGCTACAACGAAAAAGGAGAAAGAAACCATGAAAAAGACGATGAAGATCGAAGGCATGATGTGCGCCCATTGCGAGGCGACCGTCAAAAAGGCGCTCGAGGCCATTCCCGAGGTCGTGGACGCTGAGGTCAGCCACACCGCCGGCACCGCCGTCGTGACGCTGCAGTCCCCCGTGGACGACGCCGCGCTCAAGAAGGCGGTGGAGGACAAGGACTACAAGGTCCTCGGCATCGAATAAGGCAAAAGAGAAGGAAAGCGCGCTCGGATCCGAGTGCGCCTTCCTTCTCTCTTTTCTTTATGCCGCGATCGGCATTACCGGGGGGAGCGTGATGATCGTCGCGCCTGCGGGCGGAGCCGTGAGCGGCTTTTCGCTCGTCGTGCGAACGCTGATCGCCGCATCAAAGCGCACATCACAGATATTGCGCAGCTGGACCGCTCCCTTGACGGTCATGCGGCTGCTGTTCCCCGTGAGTGTATAGTCGATGCGGAACGCCGCCTCCTCCTTCGCGTTCATCGCCGCCGTGTACTTGAGCTCCACGCTGCCGTCGCTGCGCAGCATGAGATCTATGCTCAGCTCCTCAAGCCCCTCGTCCTTGGCGGTCTGTGCGGTAAGCGTCCCGCCGCCGGTTCTCCGACCCATCAGCTTTGTCAGCTCGTCGATACCGAGGTGCCACTTATAGCTGCCGGCGGACTTCGTAAAGGTCTCGTCGCCGAGCATCTCGACTGCATCGGAGGCAAGCTGCGCCGCGCTGCTCCAGCTCTCGTAGAACCCATTCGCATCCCCCTGCTTCATCATGGCATAGAGAATGTGGCCGACGGTGCGGCCGTCCCCTCTGCCGTACATCGACCTGTAGAGGTCGGGGAAGCTCATCACAGCGTCCGTCGCATACCATGCTCCAGAGACAGCCTGCGGCGCATTTGCCTTTGCCATCGCCGCGTCAAGGAGCGGGGACCTAAAGTAGAGCTTATCAGAGAATATAGCCTCCAGCTCGGGCTTGACGGTCAAGGCGCGGTACGCCTCCGGCAGCTTTCCGCCAAGCCCCTCGAGGAGCTCCGCCAGATCGCCGAGGTCGGCGCTCACGCTCATGCTCATACCCTCTCCACCCATCAGCACGGACGCCTTGCCGGAATACGGATAGCTGCGGTCGCCCTTGATGGAGTCGATGACCTTGACCGTGCCGGAGAGGGTCACATCCTCCTTATAATTCTTGGAGGCGTCAAAGCGCTTCGCATTTCCGGCCAGATAGCCGTTGAGAATGGTGAGACGGCTGTCCACCTTCTCCGCGAAGGTCTCCTCGTCGAGCAGGAACACCATGCGGTAGCCGTTGTCCCAGAACACGTCGTAGCCGAGCACCTGCGAGAAGAAGCGCACCGGCACCATCGTGCGGTTGGAAGGCGTCACATAGGAGTGGACGTCCATCTTCACCGTCGAGCCGTCGGCGCGCGTGATGACGTCGCTGCCGACAACATGGGTAAAGCTCGCCTTCTCACCCGTTACGATAGCGGTCTTGGTGGCCTGGTCAAATTCGATCCTTGCGCCCATGGCCTCCAGCGCGGCGCGCAGCGGCACCATCGTGCGCCCGTTCTTCACCTCGGGCACCGCGTCGGTGAAAGCAATGCATCGGTCGCCCAGCAGCACATTGACCTGCCCGGCCACGCCGCCGAGCGCCTTGATGTTCTGCTCGCGCTGTTCCTTTGAAACCGTCGCGGCAGCCTTCGGATCGGCGCTGACGAGAATATAGGTCGGACCGTCGGCTCCGCCGATGATGCCAATATCCTCGCCCGCCGCGCTTGCGGGGACGGCCAGCGCCAGCGCCAACATCAGCGCCAGCAGAAGAGCGATCAGTTTTTTCATTTTTCCATTCTCCTTCCCTGTGTGGGTCCATTGGGTATCCTGTTCCTTCAGCGTACCATAAACGCCGCTCTTTTGCAAGGGCTTTGCCCCGTTTTCCGCCCTCCTACGAAATGTCCGCCAGTTCCAGATACTTGTAGCCGTTCTCTGCGATATGGTCCTTGCGGCCCTGCAGATTGTCGCCGAGGAGCAGATCGAATACCTGCGCGGTCGCCTCCGCGTCCTCGGGCATGACCTTGATGAGGCGGCGCGTTTCGGGGTTCATGGTCGTCAGCCACATCATCTCCGGGTCGTTCTCGCCGAGGCCCTTGGAGCGGTCGACCTTATAGCGCTTGCCCTCAAGCGTTTTTACGATGTCGTTCTTCTCCTTGTCGGAGTAGGCGAACCACGTCTTGTCGCCGCAGTTGATCTCAAAGAGCGGCGTTTCCGCGATGTAGACGTAGCCCTCGCGGATGAGCGTGGGGCAGAGACGGTAGATCATCGTCAGGATCAGCGTGCGGATCTGGAAGCCGTCCACGTCCGCATCGGTGCAGATGACGACCTTGCTCCAGCGTAGATTGTTGAGGTCGAAGGCGTTGAGCTCCTTGACCGCCTTGCCCTGCACCTCCACGCCGCAGCCGAGCACCTTCAGAAGATCGGTGATGATCTCGCTCTTGAAAATACGGGCGTAGTCGGCCTTGAGGCAGTTCAGAATCTTGCCGCGCACGGGCATGATGCCCTGAAACTCCGCGTCGCGCGAGAGCTTGACGCTGCCGAGAGCACTGTCGCCCTCAACGATATAAATTTCGCGGCGGGACACGTCGCGCGTGCGGCAGTCGACGAACTTCTGCACGCGGTTGGAAATGTCGATATTGCCGGAGAGCTTTTTCTTGATGTTCAGCCGCTGCTTTTCCGCGCTCTCGCGGCTTCTTTTGTTGATGAGCACCTGCTCGGCGATCTTGAGCGCCTCGACGCGGTTCTCGATGAAGTAGGTCTCCAGGCGGGACTTCAAAAAGTCCGTCATGGCCTCCTGCACGAATTTGTTCGTGATGGACTTCTTCGTCTGGTTCTCGTAGCTCGTCTGCGTGGAGAAGTTGTTGGACACAAGCACGAGGCAGTCCTCCACGTCCTGCCAGGTGATCTTGCTCTCGTTCTTCTGATACTTGCCGCTGTCCTTGAGATATTTGTCGATGGCGTAGACGAAGGCGGTCTTAGTCGCCTTTTCCGGCGCGCCGCCGTGCTCGAGCCACGAGGAGTTGTGGTAATGCTCGATGACGTTCACGCGGTTTGAGAAGCAGCACGCGCAGGAGAGCTTGACCTTGTACTCCGGTTTATCCTCGCGGTCACGTCCGCGGCGCTCGGTCTCCCAGAAGACGGGCGTGGTCAGCGCGCCCTCGCCCGCCAGCTCGGTCACATAGTCCACAATGCCGTTTTCGTAGAGGAACTCCTGCGTCTCAAATTTTCCGCCCACCTGGTCGCGGAAGCGGAACGTGATGCCCGCGTTCACGACCGCCTGTCGGCGCAGCACGTCGGTAAAATACGACGCGGGGATGTTGATGTCGGTAAACACGTCGAGATCGGGCAGCCAGCGCGTGAGCGTGCCGGTCTTCTTGCCGCGGTCGGTCGGCTCGATCTTCAGCTCCTCGCCCTTTTTGCCGGTGATCTGCCCCCGCTCAAAGTGGAGGGAATATTTGTTCCCGTCGCGCCAGACGGTCACATCCATATAGCGCGAGGCGTACTGCGTCGCGCAGGCGCCGAGGCCGTTGAGGCCGAGGGAATATTCATAGTTGTCGCCGTCGAGATTGTTGTACTTGCCGCCGGCGTAGAGCTCGCAGTACACGAGCTCCCAGTTGTAGCGCTTTTCCTTGGGGTTCCAGTCCACGGGACAGCCGCGCCCGTTGTCCTCCACCTCGATGCTGCCGTCGGCGTAATGCGTGAGCGTGATGACCTTGCCGTGCCCCTCGCGCGCCTCGTCGATGGAGTTCGAGAGGATCTCGAACACCGCGTGCTCGCAGCCGTCCAGTCCGTCCGAGCCAAAGATAACGCCCGGGCGCTTGCGCACGCGCTCCGCGCCCTCGAGTAAGGAAATGCTCTCGTTGCCGTAATTCTTTCCTGCCTTTGCCATTTGTCTTCTCCGTTTCCATAGGATACTATTCCTTGTATATTATAGCCGCTCCGTCCCACAATAGCAAGTGTTTTGATGCGCTCCCGCGCCGCGCTCCGCGCTTGTTAAAAACTCGCGCAGCATTCTCAAATAGTTTTTGCACCGGTCAAAAAATAATCGAGCGTCAACCTGTAAATTTCTTGTAAAATCAGGGTTATTCACAGTTTCCACAGAGTTATCCACATTCATTATGTCAACACAAAATCACGCAAAAAATGCGCTTTTTCTCTCCCATTCGACCTCTTGCAATGTGCGCGCAGGTGTGCTACCATAGGCGCAGAAAATCCGCGTGCGCTCCATTCCGCACGCAGACAAGGAGGACCCATTCCATGCAGGCATTTGAAGTTTACTGCCCGACTAAGATC
>ERZ1503814.529-NODE-529-length-11083-cov-4.722615_pt1 | contig 11083 bp, 7 predicted proteins | sample MGYA00571768_ERZ1503814 | MGnify/ENA primary metagenome ERZ1503814 (study PRJEB39906, sample SAMEA3182075) | gut metagenome | biome: human; feature: gut; material: Stool; isolation source: human stools | place: Canada | collected 2012-03-14 ... | reverse complement strand
TTCCCGAAAGCGAGTGCAAAGTTACGCCCTCTTTTCCATTCCTCCAAATATTTTGTCCTAAAAATGTGTTTTCAAGCATGTTTTTAACTTACGTTTACAATTACCAACCTACAAGAGGCCGCAGTGAAAGGTATTTTCACAATTCAGAGGCGCGAAAATTGTTCAAGAGCTTTACGCACTAACTTGAACAAAAATTCCGGTCGCTGCAGTGATTCGTTCTGCAATTGCCGTCAATTCTTCCTTGCTCACCCTACGCAAATTGACCTCGGGCGTGGGTCGGTCGATAGTGTAAAGCATAATTTCACGCGGAGCAATGCGGCGATATGCCTCAATCAGGGCCTCGATTTCGACATCGGATGTATTGTCGATGACGCCGCCCTCGTGTTCGCCCCGGCACATCATGGTCTGTATGATGCCCTGGCGGCCAAACGACGCCAATAGCTCTACAGTCTTATCAAGGTCATAACCGGGATTCGGCCGGTCGATAGCGTTGACGGTAGCAGCCACAGCGCTGTCGAGCTTCATAATATTATTGTCTATTTTGCGCAGGGCGGCAGCTACAGAGGGGTTGCCGATACGTGTGGCATTGGTAAGCACGCTGATTTTTACATCAGGATAATACTTGTCGCGCAGCGCTATGGTATCATCGACGACGCCGTCGAAGTCGGGGTGGAGGGTTGGTTCGCCGTTGCCCGAGAAGGTTATTACATCGAGGGGGGCACCGGCCGAGCGCATCTCTGCCAATTTTGCCTCAAGGTCTTTTGCCACCTGCCCGCGCGATGGCAGGCCGGTAGAGCCTGTGCCCTGGGCATTGTAACCGGCCTCGCAATAGAGGCAGTCGAACGAACAAATTTTGCCGTCGTCGGGCAAAAGGTTGATACCGAGCGACGAACCGAGCCTACGCGAATGTATAGGCCCGAATATAGTAGAATGGAAGAGAACAGTTTGCACTTTCTTTAATTATTAGTTTTCCTTGTAAATATCCTCGATATTGCGCCGATGAGGAGGCCGGTGACGATGATTGCGAGAAAGACCGAGGCCACATCTGTCCACTCGACACGCACCGGGTATGCATCGATTGTCAGTGCCGAAGGGTCGGCGGCGAGTTTGACAAGGCCGCAATATTCCTGGAGCAATGACAACCCGACACCGAGGACGAGACCTACAACACCGCCCACCACCGTCACGAGCCATCCCTCGGCAACAAATATAGCCCTGGTCATCGACGCCCGGGCCCCGAGGGCGCGGAGGGTCGAGATATCAGAGCGTTTTTCTATCACCATGAGGCTCATGGTCGACACAATGTTGAATGCCGCGATGAGCAATATGAACACGAGCATCAGAAATGTGACCCATTTCTCGACCGCAATCATGCGGAAAGTATCGGCCTGTTGCTCAATGCGCCCCTGCACGACATAATCGGGGAAGTCGCGCGCGAGGTCGCGCACCAACGCTGCAGGTTTCACACCCATAGCAGCCTTGACCTCGACTGCCGAGCCTTCGCCGCCGTCGTAATCGAGCAGCCGCCGCGCCGCACCGAGGGGTATGAACACGAAATCGGCATCATACTCGGGCTGGTCGACCTGCATTATACCAGTTACGGCCACCGGCAGCGAACGATATGCCGCAGCCGGATTGGCTGGATTGATACGCCCCGTCCTCCTGGGCACATAGAGCTGCCCGGCGGCGTATGGCGATGGCCTAAGCCCGAGGCTTACGGCAACGCCGACCGAGGCCTGCATACCGGCAAGGCTGTCGGGCAGGTCGTTGACGTCGGCATAGACCCCGTCGATAACGATGGCATCTAAGTCGGCTATAGCACGCGCCTTGGCGGGGTCAAGGCCCTTGAAGACAACGGGCATCTGGTGGTCGCCGGCAACAAGCAGGGCACGCTCTTGCAGCACCGGGGCGGCAGCAGCCACGTCGTCGCGCCCCTCGAGGACACGCACAAGGCTGTCGGCCGAAGCAATCACCTTGCCCTGGCGCGGAAGCAGCTTCACATCGGGGTCGATAGCCGCCAGGTGGCTATGCGCCAAATCGGTGAAGCCGTTAAACACCGACAGCACCACGACAATGGCCATAGTCGCCACCGCCACGCCGGCCATAGAAATGACGGCAATGACGTTGACGGCTCGGTGCGATTTTTTCGCGAAGAGATAGCGGAGAGCGATTTTTAAGGCCAGCATCACGGCTACTTGTCGAGCAGCTTGTCGATGTTCTCGATATAGTCGAGCGAGTCATCGAGGAAGAACTGCAGTTCGGGCACCTTGCGGAGCTGGAAACGCACTTTCTGGGCCAGTTCGTAGCGAACCGTCTTGGCCGAAGCCTCGATACTCGTGAGCACCTCGGGAGCCTTTTCCGAGGGGAAAATCGACAGATAAGCCTTGGCCACCGACAAGTCGGGCGACACGCGCACGGTGCTGACCGACACGATAATCCCATGAGTTTTAGCCGTCTGCTGACGGAAGATTTCGCTAAGCTCCTTCTGGAGCAAACGCGATATTTTTGCCTGACGAGTTGATTCCATAATCTAAAAAGTTTTTGAGTAAGGCCCCGCCAGAGGTGCTAACAAGATGAAACACAAGGACAAAAAGTCAAAAAAAATGACAAAAGGCTTTATGATTCTCTATATCCCTCTTTATGGCCTTAACATTCAATTTTCGCTTAAAATTTTGTTTTCTATATTAACGAGCGGACGCCGCCGAAAGTTGTAGCAGCAGTATGATTACATCTTTGAAAAAGAGAAGACTCCTTTGATTCGCCACATCGCACGGGCGGACGCGCCATGGCGCGTCCCTACCGAGATGCAACCAATTTATTTGAACTCCTCGGCGGCTTGGCGGATAGCCATGTAGAGGCGGCGGTGCGCATCGGTAAGTTCGACACTGCGGCGGGCCATCATACGCGATGCGGTATCAAAAAACTTTGTCATCGACACATCGGTATATCCCGCCGTAGAGCCTTCGCTGAACGAGGGCACGAAATTGCGCGGGAAGCCCGAACCGTGGATATTGACACCCACGCCGAGAACGGTGGCGGTATTGAACATCGTATTGATGCCGGCCTTGGAGTGGTCGCCCATGATTAGGCCGCAGAACTGCAGGCCCGTGCGCAAGAAACGTCGTTCGGGATAGTTCCACAAGCGGATAGGCGTATAATCGTTCTTAAGGTTCGAAGCCACGGCACCGGCACCGAGATTGCACCACGAGCCAACAACGGCATTGCCCAGGAAGCCGTCGTGGGCCTTGTTGGAATAATCGTGCATGACAACGTTGTTGAGTTCGCCGCCGACCTTGCAGAAGCGGCCGATAGTCGTGCCGGGATAGACCTTTGTACCCATATTGACAGTGGCATGTTCGCAGAGCGCGATTGGGCCGCGAAGCATCGAGCCTTCCATCACCGTGGCGTCCTTACCTATATAAATAGGGCCCGCCGAGGTGTTTAGGAATGCACCCTCGACCCATGCTCCTTCTTCAACAAAGACAAGCGACGGGTCGCCAATCACGGTATTTGTCGGGCTGAGGGGTTGCGAAGCCCGGCCGCAAGTAATGCGCTCGAAATCATCCACGAGGGCCTCGCCGTTGAGCAAGAATATGTCGTAGAGGTGGTCTACGGCCCTATAATCGCCATCATAAACAATATCGACACACTCGTCGGCCTTACCACACCGGGCAATTACCGCACCCTTGTCATCGACGAGCCGCTGCCCGGGACGCAGGGCACCGACAGCAGCTACGAGAGCCTTGTCGGGGAGCACATTGGCAGCGACGCGCAGAGATGCAGGGTCGTCGAGCACATGGGCAGGCGGCATACCGAAAAATTCTTGCAGATAGCCGGGGGCCGGCTCCATGAAATAGTTGCCGTGCATCATGGCCTGCCACTTCTCGCCTATGGTGTCGATACCCAGCCTTATATGGGCCGGGGTGCGGGTATAGGTGATGGGGAGCAATTCCTGATGCACACCCCTTATGTCGCTCAGTATTATATTCGTCATTTTCAATTAAATTTAGAAATTTTATCAAACCAATTCCTTCGCAAGGAGACGGCATGACAAAAGATATACGTGCGGTAGCAATTATAATTTTTCAATGCAAAATTACGATTTTTACGCCAAAAAACATCACAAAGCGCAAACAAAAGAAGATAAGGCCGCATGTTGTTGTTAAAGTTTGTTAAAAACAATGCAAATTGTCAAAATTTATCTATTTTTGCGACATGTATGCTATCTAAACGGCAAAACTGATAACTTAAGACTATCAATCAATCACAGTTTAATATGAAAAAACTTTTTACATTACTTCTCGTCGCGCTCGTCGGCCTGCTGCCGGCTGTGGCCCAAACCACGGTGACAGCGACCTTCGACTTCGCGACAGTTACAGGAGACCCGTCGCAAGGGGTCACTGTAGACAATGCCACAATCACCGGCACTTCCGCATCAATTGCTAACGGCAAACTCTCACTTGCCAAAAGTGCTACGCTGACCTTCAAAGCTGCCGAAGGATATTACATAACGAGCATCTACTTTACGGCCACATCAAGCTGGAAATTATCAGACTACTTTAAAATCAGCAGTCCTTACAAAACTTTTTCTGGCAGCGGTCTGAACAAGACTTATCAAGCCGCCGATGAAACGACAAGCGAGGTTGCTTTTTACACAACCGGCGACATTGATTTCAGCAGTTTCGTTGTTACAATGATTAAAGTCGGTGGAGACGAACCCGGTGGTGGAGACGAACCCGGTGGTGATGACCCCGTAATTGGTGATGAAGTTACATCGACATTTAACTTCGAAGACTACTCGTCATTGACACCAAATGCCACGACATTCCCCGAAAAAAGCGTTAGCAACGGCCCTTACGGTTCCACAAAATTCTATGACGGTCAAGGACAAACTGTCACAGCAACCGGTGTCGACCTGACATTTAGCTCGACAGGCACAAATCAAATCCGATTCTTACAAGGCAGTGCTCCAAGGCTTCAACTTCTTTCGCCAGGCCAACTCGTATTTGAGGCCGAAAATGGTTATACCATTAAAACTATCACACTCACAGCCGCCAGCGGCTTTAGCATCTCCTCATTCTCTGTAGCATCAGGCAACGGCACTCTCGATGGTTTAATATATACTGCAGCCGAAGGCGAAACAGCAGTAACTCTTCAGGCCGGTACCACATCTAATGTAGGTAGCGCAATCGTGGTACTTTCGAAAAGCAGTAGCACCCCTACAATTGAGGAAGTTGACGCATCGTTCAATCTTGAGGATTATTCGTCACTTACTCCCGACCCCAGCACTTTCGATTCAAAAACTTCAGGTGACCGCATGTCATATTTTGACGGCTATGACAAAACTCTGACCACCACCGGCATCAATCTGACCCTTACATCTACTAGTACATCACATGTCCAATTCATAAACTCCAGTTCAAAAAGGCTCCGGCTCTACTCTCCTGGCCAACTTAAATTTCAGACAGTAGCCGGCTATACGATAAAGAGCATCACTCTCACGGCCCCAAGTGGATTTAGCCTTGGCACGCTTTCGGTAGCAACTGGCAACGGCTCTTACTCCAACGGTGTCTATACTGCCGCCGATGATGAAACGGCAGTGACCCTACAAGTTGCCTCAGGCTATGCCCAAATCGGTAAAATTAATATTGTACTACTGAAAAGTGGCGGAGGAAGCGAAGAACCAGAGACCCACACCCCGACAGCCATCAGCTATGTACTCGCAGGAGCCGAGGCTGTAGCTATGGACAACTTCGTTGCCAAGAATGTAGAAATCAAAGCCGGTGCGACCCTGTCGTTCATCGACCCCGACGGATATGCCTACGGTGCAGCCGAGGCTGACGCAACCTTGGCCAACAACACTGCTACCGAACTCACCGAATACGCTCCGGCTACAGCAGCCGACGTAAAAGCATTTAAAGTTGCAGAAGCAGGCGTATACAATATTACCACCTCGTTTAAGAACGGCAAAGGCACTGTAACCATCGTCAAAGTTGCCGACCCGCTTACCGACAGCAACGGCAACAGCGTGGCCACCTTCAACTGGAGCATGCCCAGCACCCTTAATCCCGAAGCTCCGACTGGAGGTTTCTACGAAAAGACATTTACAGCCAACGGCGTGAACGCAGAGTTCATCCCCGGCATGTCACCTTATTCGGCACGTTTTGTAACGTCTAACGGCAACACCGTTCTCCGTCTGCCGACCCGGTTTACCTTGAAATTTACCGCACCTGCCGGCAAGGTAATCTATAATGTAAAAATCAGCGGCACATCTGTCAACTCGAGCAACACAATCCTGTCGGTACCTGCCACCACAAACTCGTCGAACGGGGTTTACACCATTCTCCCAACCTACGAGACCAACGAGGTAGCAATCGAAATACCAACGACGGTCGAAAATGTAGAATATACCTATACTACCGTAACCTATGCCGACGCTTACACTCCCAGCGAGTTATATTATGTTACTGACGGCTCGACGACTCACAACATGACTGCCGATGCCGAAACTAAGACTTTCACCGCCACCGATGTAACCATCGGCTCTTGGGGTAAAAACGGTTCTATCAAATTTACCGAAGCTTTCGGCTCATTCATGTTCGGATTCTACTATGCGTGCGGTGCAGCCACCGAAGGCGAAGTCGCCGAGGCTGGCAAACCCGTCACTATGGTAGGCGCAGATGAACTCGACGAATCCGACTGGCACGCCTTCTCGGTTGCTCCCGGTATCTACACCGTGACAGTCTCGTTTGCCACCGGCACCCCAGTAATGACCCTTACCAAGACAGGCGACATCAAGCAGCCCAAACCCACCACGATGTTTGCCATTATCAAAGGTTTGGCAGAGCCTGTAGAGCTTACACTGAATGGCAACAGCTTCCTTAGCAAAGACAACGTAACTATCGGTACCGCCATGGGCGGCGAGAGCAACTTCTACTTCGCCGAGAGCGAGGATATCGTCGACGGACGTACCTACGGTGCTGCCGAGGCCAACACTCCTTATAACTTCGACGACTGGTATAACGACCTGACCGAATATGCAGTCGACGCAAACCCCAACCGCTACACCATACCCTCGGGTATCTATAGCATCGATGTAAATATCGAAAACGACGTATTCAAAGTACGCATGTCGAAGCAAGGCGACCTGATGCCAACAGCCCTTAGCATCTATAATGGCGAGGAACTCACTGCCATGACAGCAGATACCGAGGCCAAGACCTTTACCATCACCGACTACAATATCGGCGCATGGGGCCAGCCCGGCACTATCAAGTTTACCACGGCCTTTATGGACATGATGTTTGGCGACGCATACGCTTGCGGTGCCGACACCGAGGGTGCCACAGCCGAGGCAGGTAAGGAATACACAATGACCGGCAAGGACAAGATGCCGATTGCCGAATGGTATGCCTACACCGTGGCCGAGGGCGTCTACACCGTCACCGTATCGTTTGCCACCGGCAAACCTGTTATGACCCTGTCCAAGACTGCCGACTTCGACCAGCCCAAGCCCACCACGATGTATGCCGTAATCGAGGGTGCCGAGCAGCCAGTACAGCTCTTCTGCCCGTTCGGTAGCGAGTTTATGGCCAACGACGTAAAGGTTGGTACCACCATGGGTCAGACCATGACCATCTACTTCGCTGAAAACAGCGACATCACCACCGGCCGCACCTACGGCGCAGCCACAGCCAACGAGGCTTACGACTTCGACGCATGGAACCCCACTCTGACAGAGTTCGCAGCCGGAACCGAGGCCAACAAGTTTACCATCCCCTCGGGTATTTACTCTATCAGTGTCAACTACAACAACGACACCCCCGTATTCCAGCTCACTAAGACCGGCGAACTGATGCCCGCATCGTTCTATATCTACAACGGTGAAGAGCTCACCGCTATGGAAGCCGACGCAGCCGCCCAGCAGTTCACCATTGCCGACTACCAGATTGGCGCATGGGAAACCGCAGGTTCGATTAAGTTCACCACAGCGTTTATGGATATGGTATTTGGAGATGTCTACGCCGCCGGTGCCGACACCGAAGGCGCAGCAGCCGAAGCTGGCAAGGAATATACCCTCAACGGCAAAGACAAGATGCCGGTATCTGACTGGTACTCATTCACCGTAGCCGAGGGTATCTACACCGTCACCGTATCGTTTGCCACCGGCAAGCCCGTGATGACCCTGGCCAAGACTGCCGACATCGAGCAGCCCAAACCCACCACCATGTATGCCGTTATCGGTGACGCCGAGCCCACACTTCTCTTCGCAGCAACTGCAACTGACTTCATGGCTAACGATGTTACCGTAAACGAAGCTACCACTCTCTACTTCGCCGAAAACAGCGTTGTAGCCGAAGGCCGCACCTACGGTGCCGCTACTGCCGACGAGTCTCTCGAAGTTCCCACATGGTCAACCCCTCTCATCGAGTATGCCGCCGGCGTTGAACCCAACAAGTTCACACTCTCTGCAGGTATCTACAGCATCAGCCTCAACTTCAGCGACGAGACTCCGACCCTGTCAGTACAAAAGACCGGCGACGTGAGCGGTATCGAAGAAATCGATGCAGCCGACGACGACGCAGAGTACTACACCATCCAGGGCGTCCGCGTAGTCAACCCGACCACCGGTATCTACATCCGTGTACAGGGCAACAAGGCTACAAAGGTAGCTATCCGCTAATCAACTGACACTCTAAATAAAAATCGCAGACCTCGCCGAGGCCTGCGATTTTTTATATATAGGAGCTTGCATCACCGAGGTAAAGATGAAAAAAGGAAACAAAAAGACATAAGGGCAAAAAGGACAAAAAAACGGCTCAAGCCGAAATGGCAGTGCATTAGGAAAAATGCTCGAAGAGCATTACTCTATCGTAACCCCGGCCTTACGAAGTTGGCCGGGGTGAGCATATCTCCTCTGACGATTAGTGTCGGAGACACTTCCCAGTCAATATATAAATTTGAAAGACAAGGGAAAGGCCTTCGGCCTTTATTGTGGGGCTTTTCGGGCACTTCCCCCACCCAACTACGTAAGGGTGAGGTTTCATAAAGTAACAGTCTTCGACTGTTTTTTCTCTACACTTATAATATTGGTGCAGCGCCATTTCGGCTTGACCCCAAAAGTACAAAAAAATATTTTGTCCTTCTTCTCCTTATTAGCAACAGCTCAAATCTTCAGTCTAAAGCCGCCCATGGCTGTGAAGCCGGGCATACGGTAGCCTCGGTTAATGGTGTAGGCCGCGTCGGTGACGTTGTCGAGACGCACAAACAATGTGAGATAGCGCACTACGTCGAAATCAAATCTAAAGTTTAGCAGCGCGTAGCTCTGCGGCCTATACGACTGATGCACAAACAAATGTCCCACGCCCTTGACATCGGCATATACATGTAGCCACGACAAGGCTTTCCAGTCCGCGCCGATATAGTATTGATGTCTCGGTGCGCCGGTGAGGTTGTTGAGCGAAGTATGCAGATAGCTATAACTTGCCGATAGCGACAGGTTGTCAGTTACCCTGGCCGAGGCCGACGCCTCGATGCCTTTGTTGATAAAACGGCCGGTGTTCTCGTTGTGATTGTCTACGACTTGTATCATATTGTCGCCCTTCGAGTAATATGCCGTCAGCTCGGCGTGGCCCCATGTGCCGAACGAACGCGATAGCGACACCTCGTAGTTCCACATTCGCTCGGGGGCCAAATCGGGATTTGCCATACGGTAGAGATACAACTCGCGGAACGACGGGTTACGGTATCCCATCGCTGCCGACGCCTTGAGCCTGAGGTCGGCAGGCAGGCGCACCACGACACCGCCCTGCGGCACCCAGCGTGTGCCGAACTTATCGCTGTTGGCCATGCGCACACCACCATTGAGCACAACATATTCGTCGGCCAAAGTCTGAGAATAAGTAAGATACGGCGAATACTCGGTGACCGACTTGCGCGACATCGTACCCATATTGCCCGTAGAGCCACCGCTGACCGGAATCTTGCCCGTATAGGTATTGAAATCAAAACCGACAGTAGCAGCAGCCCCCTGCCAGGGACGGAAATTCTGGTATAGCATCACCCCGAAGCGGTCATCAACGCTGTGAAAATGGCGTGGGTCGTCGATATAGTGGTTGCCGTAGCTATAGTAGACCCTTGCCGTACCGTCGGTTACGCCATAGCTGTTTGTAACGGCAGCCGACGCCTCGCCACGGGTCACATTCTGGCGGTAAACATCGGTCGAGGCCGGGTCGGAGAGCGTGGGCCACACAGGGTCGTTGCCTCGGAAGTTCGACACCGCATAGTCGGCATAGGCGCGCCAATAGTCGCTAAACTCGTATGCAAGTTTGGCATAGCCGCCGACCTGTTTGAAATCCATGCCGTCGATACTGCCGTCGGTACGGTCGTATGACGCGGACAGCAGGGCCGATAGCCGACCGTAGCGCATGGTAGTGGTCAAGGTCGACAACCACGTGTTGTAAGAACCATACTGGCTTGTGAGAGAGGCATGCACCCCGTCGTCATGTACCTTGCGTGTAATCACATTGATAGTCCCGGCCATGGCATTCGAGCCATAGAGCACCGACGAGGGGCCGCGCAGCACCTCTACGCGCTCGGCATAATCCTTGTCGTAAAAATCGGCCACATGGTGCGAGTATATGCCTGCAAACTGCGGCTGGCCGTCGAGCATCATCAACACCGCCGAGGCCCTGTCGCCGCCAATACCGCGCATCTTGATATGGCCCGAGCCTCCGTTGCTCACACCGAAGCCGAATATGCCCCTCTCGGTGACAAAGAGGCTCGGCACCAGGCCCGATATGGCCGACAGGAGCTGAGTGGAGCCTGAGGCTTCGAGGCGGTCACGGGTAATAACACTCACGGTATAGGGAAGGAGCCGTGGCGGGAGGGCGGCATTCGAACCGGTGACCACCACCTCGTCGAGCATGGCAGCAGTGTCTGCCATCTCGGCAGCACGGCCCACAACACTCGACACAAAGAACAGTAAGAATAGAATTTTTCGCATAATGTAGGTTGTTTTTCAACTTACAAAGATACGAATAAGTCGAGAGCAAATCAAAATTTATTTTGAATTTGCCGAGCG
>ERZ1503814.518-NODE-518-length-11259-cov-4.122278_pt1 | contig 11259 bp, 6 predicted proteins | sample MGYA00571768_ERZ1503814 | MGnify/ENA primary metagenome ERZ1503814 (study PRJEB39906, sample SAMEA3182075) | gut metagenome | biome: human; feature: gut; material: Stool; isolation source: human stools | place: Canada | collected 2012-03-14 ... | reverse complement strand
TGCCGATGATGTCGGAGGAAACGATCTCGTCGGTGTTGTAGCCGAAGGACTCGGTGGCCTCAGCCTTCATCTGTGCGTTGACCTGGTCGACCGTAACAGCGCCCTTGACAACAGCGTTCAGGATGGTGGTGGAGCCGGTCGGGGTGGGAACACGCTGTGCAGCGCCGATGAGCTTGCCGTTCAGCTCCGGGATGACGAGGCCGATGGCCTTGGCAGCGCCGGTGGAGTTCGGGACGATGTTGACAGCGGCTGCGCGGCTGCGGCGGAGGTCACCCTTGCGCTGCGGGCCGTCGAGCGGCATCTGGTCGCCGGTGTAGGCGTGGATGGTGCACATAATGCCGGACTCGATGGGAGCCAGGTCGTTCAGAGCCTTGGCCATCGGAGCGAGGCAGTTGGTGGTGCAGGAAGCAGCGGAGATGATGTTGTCTTCCTTGGTCAGGGTCTTGTGGTTGACATTGAAGACGATGGTGGGCAGGTCATTGCCGGCCGGAGCGGAGATGACGACCTTGCGGGCGCCAGCGTCGATATGAGCCTGCGCCTTGGCCTTGCTGGTGTAGAAGCCGGTGCACTCGAGAACAACGTCGACACCCAGCTTGCCCCAAGGCAGATCAGCAGCGTTCGGCATCTTGTAGATGACGATCTTCTTGCCGTCGACAACGATGTAGTTGTCTTCGCCTTCGCCCTCATGGAAATCAACGGTGTGGCCCTGCGCAACATAGTTGCCCTGCGTGGAGTCGTACTTCAGCAGATGCGCGAGCATCTTGGCGGAAGTCAGGTCGTTGATGGCGACGACTTCGTAGCCCTCAGCGCCGAACATCTGACGGAAAGCCAGACGGCCGATACGGCCAAAACCATTGATCGCAACTTTAACAGACATAATGAATTTCCTCCTTATTACCTGCCGGCACGGGGCCGGCCAATGTACTGTAGTTTCCCACAACATTCTGTTAAATTATACCGCAACATTCGTGGGCTGTCCAGTATTATTTTGCCCAAAAACCAACGTTTTTACCGAAAAAATATCTACAATTTCGCCCGTTTGTCCAAATAAATTATGAGCGTGCCTAAAAAAGTTTTTACAGTTTCCCAAATCCGGAAACCGGGCCGCCCGCGGCGCGGAAATTCCTCCCGCCGGGCATGTCCGCCGGCGCGTTTACCGGGTCAGGACCGTGCCGTCCTTGCGGCCGGTCAGCGCGCCGTGCAGGATCGCGGGTTGGCCGCTCACGAAGACAGTGTCGAGGCCGTCGGAGAACTGCGCGGGGTCCTGATAGGTCGCGCGGGTGTGGATCTGCGCGGGGTCAAAGATGTTGATGTCGGCGTCCATCCCCTGCGCCAGCACGCCCTTGGTCCGAAGGCCCATGACTGCGGCCGGGCGGCCGGTCACCTTATGCACGGCTGCTTCAAGCGAGAGGACCTGCTTTTCGCGGACAAAATGCTCCAGCAGCGTGGTATAGGTCCCGTAGACGCGCGGGTGGAGCATGCCGGTGGTGGGATAGGTGCTGTCGGAGATGACGCAGCTGTGTGCGTCGCGCAGGATATCGCAGATATCGTCCTCCGCGGCGATGAAGTCGATCATGGTCACGTCGCAGTGCGCGGCCTGCAGAAGGTCAAACAGGCAGGTAAAGGGGTCCTTCCCCTGCTGCTCAGCGATCTGCGCGATGCTCTGGCCCTCGTACTGCCGCAGCCCGTCCAGCCGGACGCTGGAAACGACGATATTTTCAAACCCGGCCAGCAGCGAGATATTTTCAAAGTCGCTGCCCGTGAGCATCCGGGCCTTGAGCGTTTCGCGGAAGGCGGGGTCGGCCAGATGCTCGGTCAGGGCCTCCATGCCGCCCTGCTGGGTCTCCGGCGGCAGGACATGGACGAGCTGGGTCGAGCCCGCGGTATAGGGATAGACGTCACAGGCGATCCGGACGCCCTCCTGCCGGGCTTCCGCCATCAGGCGGAGCATCTCGGGCGTACAGCTGCGCCAGTTGGCCTTGCCGATGGACTTGAGGTGGCTGATCTCGACGGGCGTGCGCAGCGCGCGCGCGACCGCGATCATCTCCTGGAGCGCCCCCACCACGCCGCTGCCCTCCTGCCGCATGTGGACGGTGATGGGAATGCCGGAATCCTGCAGGGGCCTCAGGGCCTCGATCAGCGTTTCGGTCGAATAGAAGCAGTCCGGCGCGTAGCCGAGGCCGAGGGAAACACCGAGCGCACCCGCGGCAAGCTCCCGTTCGATCAGGCTCCGGACCGTGCGCAGCTGCGCCGCGTCCAGTGTCGGCGCGGAGAAGCCGGCCGCACAGGCGCGGATGGTGCCGCTGCCGGCCAGCATGGCGGTATGGATGGGGCTGGGCTGCCTGCGGGCGGCATCCAGATAGGCCTGCATCGAGCTGCAGTCGGCGTCTGCGGACAGCTCACCCGTGACCGGGGTCAGGTAGGCCTCGATCTCCCCGCGGTACGGTCCGCTGCAGGGCGTAATAGACAGGCCGCAGTTGCCGTTTACGATCGTGGTCAGGCCCTGTTTGAGCTCCAGCTCGCCGAAATGCGGGCGGAAGAGCGCCGCGTCGGCATGGCGGTGGATGTCGATAAAACCGGGAGTGACGGTCTTCCCTGCCGCGTCAATGACGGTCCCGGCCTGTGCGGCAGACAGATCGCCGATGGCAGCGATCTTCCCGTCTGTGATGCCGACGTCCGCCCGGCGGGCAGGGCTGCCGGTGCCGTCGATGAGTTGTCCGTTTTTGATCAGATAGTCGAACATAGTCCCATTCCTTTACATAGACGCAGAGCGCAAGACCGGTCACCCGGCCCTGCGCTGCGTTTTTTTATTTTACGGGTTTGATGTGCCAGATCTCATCCGCGTACTGACGGATGGTGCGGTCCGAGGAGAACTTGCCTGCGGAGGCGACGTTCTCAAGGCACTTGCGGCCGAAGGACAGCCGGTCACGGTAGTCACGGTTGGCCTGCAGACGGGCCTTTTTGTAGCTGTCAAAGTCGTAGAACAGGAAATACTGGTCCGGCTTGTGCCAGCTCGCACCCTTGAGCAGGGAGGTATAGAGCTCGTGCTGCTCCTCGTCGGTCGGGACCGTGCCGTCGATCAGCGTATCGACCGCGCGGCGCAGGGCCGGGTCAGCTTCATAGAAGCTGCGGGCGTTGTAGTTGGGCTTCACCATGTTGATCTCCTCAACGGTGGCGCCGAAGATATACTCATTTTCGCGGCCCGCCTGCTCAGCGATCTCCACGTTCGCGCCGTCGAGCGTGCCAAGGGTGACCGCGCCGTTGAGCATGAGCTTCATGTTGCCCGTGCCGGAAGCCTCGGTGCCGGCCGGCGAGATCTGCTCGGAGATATCCGCCGCGGGGATGATATGCTCGGCGTAGGAGCAGTTGTAGTTCTGGACGAAGACGACCTTCATGACGCCTTCCATGGCCGGGTCGTTGTTGATGAGTTCGGCAATGCGGTTGACATAATGAATGATCGCTTTCGCGCGGCGGTAGCCCGGCGCGGCCTTGGCGCCAAAGATGAAGGCGGTGGGCGTGAAATCGGTGAGCGTGCCGTCCTTGATGGACAGGTAGAGGTCCATGATGCACAGCGCGTTGAGCAGCTGACGCTTATACTCGTGCAGACGCTTGACCTGCACATCGAAGAGGAAGGACGGGTCGAGCGCAACGCCCTCATGTTCCTCGATCACGCGGCACAACTGGCGCTTTTTCTCGAGCTTGATGGCGTTGAACTGCTTGACGGTCATCTCGTCGATGCTGTTTTTCAGCTCGGCCAGCTTGTCGAGGTTCTTGAGATAGCCCGTGCCGATCCGGCTGTCGATCAGGCCGCACAGCTCCGGGTTCGAAAGGCCCAGCCAGCGGCGGGGCGTGATGCCGTTGGTCTTATTCTGGAAGCGCTCGGGATAGACGGCGTACCAGTCCTTGAACAGATCGTCCTTGAGGATCTGGGAGTGGATCTCGGCCACGCCGTTGACCGCGGTGGACATGTAGACGGACAGATTCGCCATGTGCGCCTGGCCGTCCTTGACGATGAAGAGGTTCGAATGCGGATGCTCCTGCTTGAGCCGGGCGTCGATGCGCTCGATGATCTCGCAGACCTCGGGCACAACGGACCGCAGCAGCTCCAGATCCCACTTTTCCAGCGCCTCGCCCATGACGGTGTGGTTCGTGTAGGCAAAGACACGGCGCGTGAGCTCAAACGCAGCATCAAAATCAAGGCCCTCGTTCATCAGCAGACGGATGAGTTCGGGGATGGACATGGCGGGGTGGGTGTCGTTCAGCTGAACGGCGACGAACTCCGGCAGACGGTAATAGTCCGCGCCGTGCTGCGCGCGGTAGTCGCGCAGGATATCCTGCAGCGAGGCGCTGGAGAGGACATACTGCTGCTTGACGCGCAGGCGCTTGCCCTCCCAGGTCGAGTCGTTCGGGTAGAGCACGCGGGTGATATCCTCGGCCTTGTTCTTCTTTTCCAGTGCCTTGACATAGTCCTGGGCGTTGAAGGCGTCGAAGTTCAGCTCCTCCTCTGCCTCGCACTGCCACAGGCGAAGCGTACCGACAGTCGTGGTCTTATAGCCGATGACCGGCATGTCGTAGGGCACGCAGTTGACGGTCTGGTCGGCAAAGTGGACCTTAACGGCCAGCTTGTCGCGGCGATGGCTCCATGGGTCGCCGTATTTGGTCCAGTCGTCGGCGTCCTCGCGCTGGCAGCCGCCCACAAACGACTGCTTGAACAGGCCGAAGCGGTAGCGCAGACCATAGCCGGTCAGCGGCAGGTCGAGCGTGGCGGCGCTGTCCAGGAAGCAGGCGGCGAGACGGCCAAGGCCGCCGTTGCCGAGCGCTGCGTCCTCAATATGCTCCAGACAGGCCAGATCGACGCCCTTTTCGGCGAAGGCGGCCTTCATCTCGCGCAGGATGCCGAGGTTAAAGAGGTTGCTGTAGACCAGACGGCCGACCAGATACTCCGCGGAGAAATAGAACGCGCGGCGGCCCGGCGCCTGACGGCGCTTGGTCTTGGTCCAGTTGTCGCTGATCTCCATCATGATGACCTGGCCCAGCGCCTCATGCAGACGCTCCGGCGTGGTCTCCTGCAGCGTCTCGTCGTGCTGGAAATGCAGCAGCGCTTCGGTCTGCTTTACGATTCGTTCCGAAAAATCACTCATAGGATAACTCCTTCCTGGGCTGCGGCCGGACAATGTGTCCGGCGGTTTCACAAAAGAGCGCCCACCCTTCCGGCAAGGACGGGTGGGCGCCAGAATGTTCATAGGTATTATACACGATTTGCGCGCGCTGTCAAACCTGCAATTTTTGCAGCCAGCGCGTCGTTGGCTGCACCGGGCAGCATCCGCCAGCGCCAGTTAGAGGGCAGGAGCCTGCCGGGCTCGTTCATGCGGGCCTCTTTGCCGAGACGCAGGTAGTCCTGCATCTGCATGATGAACAGCTGCGCCCTGGACTGCATGCCGGCTTCGATGATGGCGTCCGCCAGATCATCCGCCGCGCCGATGCCGAGATACTCGCGCGCATAGGCGTCGCATTCGGCGTCCAGGCCCTCGCACCACTGGATGAGCGTCTCATTGTCGTGCGTGCCGGTGTAGCAGATGCAGTTTTCCGGATAGCGGTCCGGCAGATAATTACTGGGCTCACGCGGGTCAAAGGCGAATTCGAGCACCTTCATGCCGGGGAAGCCGGATTCCTTGACCAGCTTCTGCACCTCGGGCGTCAGGAAGCCGAGATCCTCCGCGATGAAATCGGTATCCGGGCAGTTTTCGCGGATCGCGCGGACGAGCTTCATGCCGGGGCCCTGGATCCACTCGCCCTTGCGGGCGGTGCGGTTGACGGCCGGGATGGCCCAATAGCTCTCGATGCCGCGGAAATGGTCGATGCGGACGACGTCGAAGTTCTCTCCCGCCGCGCGCAGACGGCGCATCCACCAGGAGAAACCATCCTGCTCCATGCGCTCCCAGTCGTAGATGGGGTTGCCCCAGTACTGGCCGTTGGCGTTGAACCCATCGGGCGGGCAGCCCGCGACGACACGCGGACGGCGCGTGCGGGTCAGCTGGAAGTTCTCGGGGTGCGACCAGACGTCGGCGGAGTCCAGCGGGACGTAGATGGGGATATCGCCGATGATCTGGATGCCGTTTTCGTGCGCATAGGCGCGCAGACGCTGCCACTGGGTGTGGAAGCAGAACTGCAGGAAGCTCTGGAAATCGATCTCGTCGCGCAGCTGCTCACGGTAGCGCGCCATGGCCTCCGGCTGGTGCATCCGGATATCGAGCGGCCACTGTGTCCACGGGCCGTCGTTATAATATGCTTTGACGGCCATAAAGAGCACGTACTCATCGAGCCACGACTTCTGCTGCTCGAGATATTCGGCGTAGCCGTCCGCCGGGGCCTTGTGGAAGCGGCTCCAGGCCAGATGCAGCACATGCAGGCGCTGGTCATACATGGTGGAGAAATCCACCTGGTCTTCCCTGCTGCCCCAGCTGACGCGATCCAGCTCCTCCTGCTTCAGCCAGCCGTTCTGAACGAGCTGGTCGAGGTCGATGAGGTACGGATTGCCCGCGAAGGTGGAGAAGGCCTGATACGGCGAATCTCCGTAGCCGGGCGGGTTGATCGGCAGGATCTGCCAGTAGGTCTGCCCGGCTTTTTTGAGAAAATCAATAAAGTCAAAGGCACTTTTCCCCATGCTGCCGATGCCGTAGGGCGACGGCAGAGAGGTGATGTGCATCAGGATACCACTGCTTCGTTTCATAGTCTCACTCTTTATTCTATTCGCTCTCGTCGGAACGCGCCGAAGCAGCGGCGATGCGGCTGCTCAGTCGCTTTCCAGTTTTCTAACGCTCTCCCGGTTGGAGAGCGTAAACGGTACGGTCAGGTGGCGGGCAGGGCCGCCATGCTCGGTGCAGTCCATCAAAACCATGAAGCTGCGCCGGGCAAGAAGCTCCACGGACTGGCAGACCGTCGAAAGCTTCGGCGTATAGAAGCTGCCGATCTTCAGTCCATCGTAGCCGATGATGGAGATATCATCCGGCACGCGCTTGCCCGCGTCCACGAGCGCGCGGATCGCGCCGATGGCGATGACATCTGCCATGGCAAACACGGCCGTGACCTGCGGCGTCTGCCGCAGGACCGCCTGCATGCCGGCATAGCCGTCTTCGTAGCTGTAGCGGCCGGTATGGTAGAAGGTCTGCTCGTCGAAGTGCATGACGTTTTTCTCAAACGCCTCCACACAGCCCTCATAGCGCTGGGCCGACGTATCGGACAAGGACCGGTCGCCGCCGAGCACCGCGATCTGGCGGTGACCGCAGCGGATCAGATAATCCACCGCGCAGGCTGCGCCCTGACGGTCGATCGTCGTGACGCTGGAGAGATTTTCAAACGGCAGCTCGCTCGCGTCGTTGGTCACGACAACGGCGGGCACGTGGATCTTTTCAAAGTCGTCGCAGAAGTAGCGGTTCGTGCCGCCCAGGAACATCACGCCCACGGGCTTGCGCTCACGGCAGAGCTTGACGGCGCGCAGCACCTCGTTTTCATCCTCATCGATGAAATCCACGATCAGCGGATGCGTCGTGCGGGAAAACAGGGACTGCAGCTGCTCGACCATGCTCGCAAACATCTCGTTTGCCGTGCCCTTGACGATGATGAGCACCGCATTGGAGCGCTGCTGCTTGAGCAGCTGCGCGCTTTCGTTGAGCTCAAATCCGCTTTCTTCGGCAATGGCAAGGATCGCGGCGCGCGCCTTGTCGGAAACGTTCGGCTGGTTGTTGAGCACGCGCGAAACGGTCCCGAGCGAATAGCCGCTCAGTCTTGCCAGATCTTTGATCGTCATAGCTGTTTACTCCCTCTTGGATGATTCCATGTCTGCATCACTATAATACAGGTTTTCACAAAAATCCACAGAAAGCAAACAATTTTTTGTTTTTACCCCTTGACGGCGCCTGCGGCGACGCCCTTGATGATATACTTCTGGCAGCAGAGGTAGAAGATAACGACCGGGACGATGGACATCAGGATCAGCGCCATCGTCGCGCCCATATCGACCGAGCCGTAGCTGCCCTTGAGGTACTGAATGTGGATCGGAATGGTGCGGAATTCATTGATATCCAGCACCAGATACGGCAGCAGGTAGTCGTTCCAGACCCACATGATCTCCAGAACGCCGACGGAGATGAAGGTCGGCTTCATCATGGGCAGGACGACCTGGAAGAAGGTCTGCACGGGGTTGCAGCCGTCGATGACCGCGGCCTCCTCGATGGAGCGCGGGATGGACTTGACGAAGCCCGTGAACATGAACACGGCAAGGCCCGCACCGAAGCCGAGGTAGATGATGGGGATGGTCCACGGCCGGTTGAGCTTCAGGGTATCGGCGGTCTTGGCCAGCGTGAACATGACCATCTGGAACGGGACGACCATCGAGAACACGCACAGGTAGTACACCACGCGGCAGATCAGGCTGTCGACACGGGAGATATACCAGGCGGCCATGGACGTACAGATGAGGATCAGGGCCGAGGACAGCAGCGTGATCATCAGGCTGTATTCGACCGAACGGTAGAACGGGTAGTTGCCGAAGGTCATACCCTTGATATAGTTCTGCAGGCCCATGAAGGTATCGGACGCCGGGAATGCGAAGGTATCGAGGTTGATGGCGGCGTTCGATTTCAAGGAGTTCACCAGAACGATGAAGATCGGGTAGAGATACGCGATGGCGATGATCGTGAAGACGACCGTCAGCACGGTATGGGAGCGGCGGTCTTTCTGGAAGCCGTTGTTTTTCATTACTGATCGACCTCCTTCTTTCTGGTGGCGACGAGCTGGGCGATGCTGATGATGGCGACCAGCACGAAGAACACGACGGCCTTGGCCTGGCCGGGACCCTTGGAGTTGGAGGTATTGGAGTTGACGATGTTGAGCGCCAGCATTTCCGTCGTCTTGATGACACTGCCGTCGGCCAGCGTCTTGAACGGCGAACCGCCCGTCAGGGCCAGGTTCTGGTCATAGAGCTTGAAGCCGTTGGTGAGTGAAAGGAAGGTGCAGATGGTGATGGACGGCATGACGTTCGGGATGGTGATATGCCAGAGGGTCTTCCAGCCGGAAGCGCCGTCGATCTTTGCGGCCTCGAGCATATCCTCCGGGATGGCCTGTAGACCCGCGATATAGATGATCATCATATAGCGGATCTGCTGCCAGCACATCAGTATGATGAGGCCCCAGAAGCCGTATTTTGTTTCGAGCACCACAGCGGTATCAAAGTGGCTGAGGATGCCGTCGAAGATCATGAGCCAGATATAGCCCAGGACGATGCCGCCGATCAGATTCGGCATAAAGAAGACCGTCCGGAAGATATTCGAGCCCTTGATGCCCTTCGTCAGGACATAGGCGACGGTGAATGCCAGCACATTGATGATGAGCAGCGACACGAGCGCGAACAGCGCCGTGTACCAGAACGCGTGCAGGAAGCCATCGTCCTGGAAAATGGTCTGATAGTTCTTCAGGCCCACCCAAGTCCATTTGCTGGTCGTCTTGAACTTGCAGAAAGACAGAAACAGACCCTTGGCAAACGGATACAGGAAGCCCACGCAGAACGCGGCGAACGTCGGCAGCAGGAACAGCCAGCCCCAGCGCTGGATCGGCCGGCGGATCAGGCTACATGACAGCGACGCGTCGTCATGTTTTCTTTTTTTCATCACGCTTCTCCTTCGTGTTAAAATTTCTCAGACCGGCGTCCGCCGCTGCGGGCGTCCGTCTGAGAAGTTTTGAAAACGGCTTCTCTCATAAAGAAGGGGGCGTGAGCCCCCTTCTTCAGTTCCTATTTGGTGTTACGCGTTTTCCTTCGCATACTGGGTTGCCCAGCCCTGCACGAATGCAGTCTCGACAGCGGACCAGTCGCCGGTGCCGGCAGTGTACTGGGTCAGAGCGTCGACAACAGCTGCACGCCAGTCGTCAACAGCGGGAGTCCAGTTGAATGCCCAGGTAACAACGTAGTTGCCTTCAGCAGTGTACTTGTTGGCATCCTGGAAGAAGACATTCTCCGGATCCTTGGCGTCCTTGAACGGGCAGGGGCCAAACTCTTCTGCCAGCATCGTGGTGCCTTCATCAGAGGTAACGACCCAGACGAGGAAGTCGATGGTAGCCTGAATATCTTCTTCAGAGGATTCGTTGTTGATGGCCCAGCAGTTCTCGGTGCCTGCGCACAGGCCGGCCTTTTCTTCGCCGTCAACGCCACAGTAGATGGGGATCATAGCCAGATCAGCGGGATCCATGCCGAACGTGCCGGTCAGGTTGGAGTATTCCCAGGTGCCGTTCTGATAGAACGCAGCCTTGCCCTCGCCGAATTCAGCCTCGGACTCGTCGCCGGTAGCGGTGGCCAGAGCAGCGCCGGTGGTAGCGGAATCGGTGGTGTAGAGATCCCAGATGTTCTTGAAGTTCTCGAGGTAAGCGCCGGTGATGGTGGCGGGCTGTGCGGTCACGCCGTCGTCACGGAACTCGTAGTACAGCGGCATGTTGGCCAGGTGGCCGGAGAAGCGCCAGCTGGAGGAGCCTTCGAGGCCGGCGGAGGAGAATGCGTCGAAGCCGAGCTCTTCAGCACGAGCGTGGATGTCGTCAGCGACAGCCTTCAGGGAAGCGAAGTCGGTGATCTCGTCGATGGAGTGGCCGGCCTTCTCAAGCAGAGCCTTGTTGACGATGATGCCGAATGCTTCGTAGCAGTAGCCGATAGACAGCGTCTGGCCGTCTTCACCCTTGAGGTTGAAAGCGTCGGTGGTCATCTGGTCCATGATGGCGGTGCCGTCCAGCGGATAGCAGTAGTCGCCGTAGGAGTTGATGGCGCCCTGGTTGCCGCACTGGAAGAGGGTCGGAGCGGAGCTCTTGTCCAGCTCGGCGGCGAGGGTGGTGTCGTAGGTGCCGGAAGCAGCGGTGACGACCTTGACGGGAACGCCGGTCTGCTCGGTGTAGGTGGCGGCGAGCTTCTGCCAGGCTTCGTCAGCCTCGGGCTTGAAGTTCAGGTAGTAGACGGAGCCGGTCGCTTCGGTCGTGGCGGGCTCTTCCGTCGTCTCAGCGGGTTCTTCGGTGGTTTCTTCGGTGGTTTCTTCTGCAGCCGGGGTGGTCTCGGTCGCAGCGGGCTCTTCGGTCTGTGCGGGCTCGGTCTTGGAAGCGCAGGCAGCCAGACCCAGAACCATCACGAGAGCGAGAAGCATTGCGATGATCTTTTTCATGATATTCCTCCTATAGTACTGTTTTTGAATTTTGGAAACGTTTCCATTTCCTTTGACCATATTATAC
>ERZ1503814.497-NODE-497-length-11790-cov-3.695441_pt1 | contig 11790 bp, 9 predicted proteins | sample MGYA00571768_ERZ1503814 | MGnify/ENA primary metagenome ERZ1503814 (study PRJEB39906, sample SAMEA3182075) | gut metagenome | biome: human; feature: gut; material: Stool; isolation source: human stools | place: Canada | collected 2012-03-14 ... | reverse complement strand
CAGAAAACGACTGATGATTGCACCGGTACGGTGCGATTTTTGAATGTGTGCCAACTGCTTGGCTAAGTCATTTGGGAAACCGGCAGTCACTTCTTCGCTCATTAAAAAAGTCACGTATCGAGACGATTGCTTTTGCCAAAGAACACTGGATTCCGGGAACGCTGAACGCATATCGGCAGGAACGGCAAGGCCGCGTCGTTCCTGCGGCAGTGTTTGCGAGTGCTGCACTCGTGAATAAAGGTAGGGGTTTTCAATATATTGACGCAGCTTGTCTCGTTCAATCAAATCAAAAGACACGATGCATTCTGTGTCAATATCTGACTTCTGATAAGGGTGCTCTCTCAAATCAGTCAGTGTTTTCACAGCTTGTATATGGCAGCGCAGCTTCTCCATTCGGTGAGCAAGCAGTTCTTGCTGTCGTTCCAGTTCTGAGAGCTTTTCATCAAATAGTTTTCCATGCTGCTCAGGGGATGAGCCATCCATTTCGCAGATCTCCTTCAACTGCAAGCCAAGATTTTTATAAAAAATTACATCGGAGATCGTCATCAGGTCCTCAATGGTATATTCTCGATAATGGTTTTCAATTCCTTTTTTCGGATGCAGAACGCCTTTATCTTCCCAATACCGAAGTGTAGAAGCCGGTACATCAAAAAAGCGGGCAATTTCTCCAATTTGAAAGTTCCAAGCCATAAGGTTCCCCTCCTAAAAAGATTATAGCACATCCTCTGTTGACATTCAAGTAACTTGAAGGTTTATGATAGTAACAGGAGGGAACTATTATGGAAAACACTTTGATTTTTGCCTCTGAAAAAGAGGTGCGTTTCGGAACGCTTCTAAAATTTATCATTCCGACTTATCTGACATCACTGTTTAACACCGTCTATACCATTATTGACGGCATTTTCGTTTCTGCCTATGTCGGAACAAATGCACTTGCTGCAATCAATATCGATTATCCAGTTGTGAATGTGCTGACTGGAATTGCGCTTGTGTTTGCTACCGGCGGCAGCGCAGTTGCGGCCTTGCATATCGGCAGAAGCAGAACAGAAAAGGCAAGCCGCGCCTTTTCTGTCAGTTCTGTTGCGGCTATTCTGCTGGGCTGTCTTGTTTCTCTGATTGTTCTTACGAATCTATCAAAGATTCTGACCCTGCTCGGTGCAACCGATGTAACGATAGCAGGGTGCAAAACCTACGCACTTTGGTGGCTTTGGGCTACTCCTGTCGTGATTGGGAAAGAGTTGTTCACTTACTTTATTCGTGTAGACGGCTCTCCCACATACAGTTTTGCAACAGCACTGTCCGGCGGTGTTTTGAACATCATTCTTGACTACGTTTTGGTCGGACGTATGCACATGGGTATCTATGGAGCCGCGCTGGCTACAATTTTAGGCTTGGTGCTGTCATTTCTTATGGGTGTCTACTATTTTGTACGAATGCACAAATCCATATCCTTTACGCTGCATGGACTATCCGCAAAGGAGGCGCTGCATTGTATGGTGAACGGCGCATCCGAATTTGTGGATCAGCTTGCCATTGCGATCACAACGATCGTATTTAACCGCACTGCACTTGCTTTCGCCGGTGAAGACGGCGTAGCGGCGGTTTCCATCATTATGTATTTGCAATTTCTGTTTATTGGGGTCTATTTTGGATTTTCTATGGGCATGGCATCTCCGCTGAGTTATGCATACGGGGACGGAAAGACAGACGTTTGCCGGAACCTGGAGCGATATGCACATCGTTTTTTCGCAATTGCTCCTCTTGTCATCTATGCGCTGACCTACTTTCTCGCTCCGGCAGGCGTGTCCTGCTTTGCGGGTACCTTCAGTCCTGTATTTTCCATTGCCGTATCCGGAATGAGAATTTACGGACTTGGGTTTCTGTTTTCGGGAGTCAATATTTTTGCTGCGGTTCGGATGATGGCATACGGAAAGGGGCATTTTTCCGGGTTGATCACATTTTTGCGTTCATTTGCCCTGCTGCTCTTGTTCCTGACTGTGCTGCCGCAGAAATTCGGATTAACAGGCGTATGGCTTGCTGTCCCTGTGGCAGAAGTTCTGACATTACTCGTTTCTGTATGGTTTCTGCGCCCGTTGCAACGGTAGAGAAAAGAGCAGTGGCTTACCATAATCGTTCACTGTGCCATTCATTCTGAAAGCAAACAGATGGCCGCCTGATTTCATTGCAAATCAGGCGGCTACTGTTCGGCGGCTCCGGCGTTCAGAACGGCGATGTGGCTGCTCATGCTCATGGCCTCTGCCTGATCGTGGGTGACAAAGACGGCGGTCAGGCCGAGCGAGGCGACCAGATCCTTGAGTTCCTGCCGCATCTGCTCGCGCAGAAGGGCGTCGAGCGCGGAAAGCGGCTCGTCAAAGAGAATACAGCTGGGCCTTATGACGATGGCTCTTGCGAAGGCGACGCGCTGCTGCTGTCCGCCGGAAAGCTGGTGGGGGTACCGCGCTTCAAAGTCCTCAAGATGGACTGTGCGCAGCGCCTCGCGCACTCTGCTCTGCAGGTTCTTCGTATCTTTCTCGGCACGCAGTCCGAACGCGACGTTTTCAAACACCGTCATGTGCGGCCAGAGCGCAAAATCCTGAAATACGAAGCCGAGCCCGCGCTTCTCGGGCGGCAGATTGATCCTCTTCTCCCGCGAGAATACGCACCGGCCGTCAAAAAAGATCTCGCCCGCGTCCGGCGTCTCCAGCCCGGCGATCATGCGCAGCAGCGTCGTCTTGCCGCAGCCGGAGGGGCCGAGCAGCGTGGTAAAGCTGCCGCTTTCGATCGTCAGGTCCGTCGGCTGTATGACCTGCTTCTTCTCAAAACTCTTCGTGATCCGCTCCAGACGTATTTCCATAACGTTCCCCTTTTCTGTACGCGGGACAGTATAGCAAAACAATGTAAAGTCATCGACCAGCAGGAGGTAAAATCCCTGTAAAAAAACCGCGGGAAAGGTATAATTCCGCACAAAAAAGAGCATCCGGAAACGGATGCTCTTTTTGTATGCGGGGGTTATTTCAGTTTCCACGCGAGGTCGTTGAGCAAGGGTTCGTGCTCCAGGGATTCGACGGTGGTGTCTTTGGTGATGTGGACGAATTCGATCTCCATCATGCGGGCCCAGTCGCGGAGCTGCTCGGCGGTGACGTCGTAGGAAAGGACGGTGTGATGCGCGCCGCCAGCCGTGATCCAGCACTCAACGCCGGTGGTGAGGTCGGGCATGGCGCGCCACATGACGCGGGCGACCGGCAGGTTCGGCATGGGCATGATGGGCTTGACGGCCTCGATATCCTGTACGATCAGGCGCAGGCGGCCGCCCATGTCAATGAGGCTGACCACGACCGCCTTACCGGGCTTTCCTTCAAAGACAAGGCGCGCCGGGTCCTTTTCGTTCATGCCGATGCCGAGAAAGTGCGTCTCAATGCGCGGACGGCCGGCAGCGACAGACGGGCAGACCTCCAGCATGTGCGCGCCAAGGCTGTATTCCTGACCTTTGACAAGGTGGTAAGTGTAATCCTCCATGAACGCGGACGCGCCGTTGCCGTTCTCGCCCATGGCTTTCAGGATCGCGGTCATCGCTGCGACCTTCCAGTCGCCTTCGCCGCCGTAGCCGTAGCCCTGCGCCATCAGGTGCTGGGAAGCGAGGCCCGGCAGCTGCTCCATGCCGTAGAGATCCTGGAACGTGTTCGAGAAGGCTTTGCAGCCCTCGGCGTCCATCATTTTCTTCATGGCGATCTCTTCGCGCGCCTGATAGCGGATGGCGGCGATATCGTCGGTCGCAATGTCGTAGCTTGCGCGGTAGGTTTCCATCAGGGCGTCGATCTCCGCCTCGGTGACGGCGCCCATCTCTTTCACAAGATCGCCGACGGCCCAGGTGTTGACCTCCCAGCCGAGCTTCTTCTGGACCTCGACCTTATCGCCCTCGGTGACGGCGACGTTGCGCATATTGTCGCCGAAGCGCATGACCTTCATGTCCTTCGAGACGGCAACACCGATGGCGGCCTTCATCCAGCTGCCGATGCGGGCCTGCACGTCCGAATCCTGCCAGTAACCGGCGATGACCTTGCGCGGCTTGCGGAGTCTCGCGCCGATGAAGCCGTGCTCCCGGTCGCCGTGCGCGGCCTGGTTGAGGTTCATGAAGTCCATGTCGATCTCCTCGTTGGGGATCTCGCGGTTATACTGGGTGGCGAAATGCAGCCACGGCTTCTGGAGCAGATCAAGGCCGTTGATCCACATCTTCGACGGGCTGAACGTGTGGCACCATGTCACGATACCGGCGCAATTATCATCATAATTGGCCTCTTTTACGACCTGCGTGATCTCGGCGCTGGACTTGGCAGTCACTTTATACTTGAGCGGATACGGCAGCACGGCGGAGAGCTTCTGCGCCATTTCCTCCGCGCGGTTGGCGACGGTGGTCAGAACGTCGTCGCCGTAGAGCGTCTGCGAGCCGACGACAAACCAGAATTCATAGTGTTTCATGATATCCTCCTTAGAATGCTGCGACGGCGGCCTTTTCCGCTGCGAGGCAGCTGCGGTAGCTGGCGAGGTAACGGTCGAAGCCCGCGGCGTCTTCGGGGTCGGGGGCGAGCGTCGTGCTGCGCACTCCGGCGAAGATCTCGTCCGCAAGGTAGTCTTCAAGCGTCTCGCCGTCTTTCCCCTGCACCATGTAGGATGCGAGCAGGGCCATGCCGTACGGGCCGCCCTCGCCTGCCGACTGCATGCACGTGACCGGCGCATGGCAGGCCGCGGCCATGTACTTCTGGCCGACGACCGGCGTCTTGAACAGGCCGCCGTGGCCGGTCAGGCTGTCGATCGCCACGTGTTCCCCGGCAAGGATGTCCATGCCGAGCTTCAAGGTCGCCATCGTGGCGTAGAGCTGGGAGCGCAGGAAGTTGGCCAGGGTAAACTTGCTCTCGGGCTTGCGGACGACCATCGGGCGGCCCTCATCGAGGTGCGTGACGCCCTCGCCCGCCATGTAGTTGTAGGTCAGAACGCCGGAGCAGTCGGTCTCGCCCTCGAGACTCTTCTGATAGAGCTTCGTGAACAGCTCGCCGGTGGAGACCTCCGCGCCGAACAGCTGCGCGGTCTCGCCGAGCAGGGAGACCCAGGCGTTCATGTCGTTCGTGCAGTTGTTGCAGTGGACCATGGCGACGGGCTTGCCCGTCGGGGTGGTGACCATGTCGATCTCGGGGTAGAGCTTCGACAGAGGCTTCTCCAGAACGACCATGGCAAAGATGGACGTGCCGGCCGAGACGTTGCCGGTGCGGGGCGCGACGGCGTTCGTCGCCGTCATGCCAGTGCCGGCGTCGCCCTCGGGCGGGCAGAGGGGGATGCCTGCGGGCAGCAGGCCGCCGAGGTATTCGCTGCCGCTCGGCGTCAGCAGGCCAGCCGACTGACCGGCAGTCCGGACCTCCGGAAGGACTGCACGGATGTTCCAGTCAAAAGCGTATTTCGCCATCAGCGCGTCGAATTTGTCCAGCATCGCCGCGTCATACGTCAGTGTCTCGCTGTCGATGGGGAACATGCCGGAGGCTTCGCCGACGCCGAGGACATTTTCGCCCGTCAGCAGGTAATGCACATAGCCCGCGAGCGTGGTGACGTGGGCGATGTTCTTGACGTGCGGTTCGCCGTTCAGGACGGCCTGATACAGGTGCGCGGCGGACCAGCGCTGCGGGATGTTGAAGCCGAAGGCCACGGTCAGCTTGTCCGCGGCCTCGCCGGTCATGGTGTTCTGCCAGGTGCGGAAGGGCGCGAGCAGGTTCCAGTCCTTATCAAAGGCCAGATAGCCGTGCATCATGCCGGAGACGCCCATCGCGGAGATCTTGCCCGGCAGCTTGCCGAGGTTGCGGATCGCCGTGCGCAGGCCCTCCTGCACGTCTTCCATGTGGTACGTCCACACGCCGTTTTCCAGACTGCTTTTCCAGGTATAGTCGCCGCTTTTTACGATCGCATGCTTCTCGTCAAGCAGCACTGCTTTGATCCGTGTCGAGCCGAATTCGATGCCGAGAAAATACTGTTTCATACTTGTCACCTCAAGAATCCTTATTTTTGCGGGAAAGGACCAGACTTTGAATTACAAGGAACAAGCATATCATACCAGCTACCGTGATATTTGTCCACCATGCTTCGTCCAAACCGAGGGAAGAAACGATATTTTTGATCGTGCTGAGCGACAGAACGCCGAAAAATGTGCCGATGATGTTGCCGACGCCGCCGGTGAGCATCGTGCCGCCGATGATGGAGGCCGCGATGGCGTTCATCTCCGCGCCGCTGGCGTGCGACGGCGAGCCGGAGCCGACGTGCAGGAAATAGACGAAGCCGCCGATGCCCGCGAGGATGCCGCAGATCAGGTGCGCGAGGAACTTCGTGCGCTTGACGTTGATGGCCAGCATGTTGGCGCTGTAGCTGTTGCCGCCGACGGCGTAGACGCTCCTGCCGAACCTCGTCCAGCGGAGCACCACGAACAAAACTGCCACGACCACCAGCGCGACGACGACGCCGATCTCCACATAGGCCGGGACATACGCGCCGAGCTTATTGACCGAGCCCATGCCGGGGACATAGATGCGCGTCTCCTTGAGGGCCTTGAAGGCCTCGTTTTCCACGTTGAACTGCGTGGCGTTGACGATGGTCGTCATGCCCTTGGCGAAGAACATGCCAGCGAGGGTGACGATGAAGGGCTGGATCTCCAGATACGCGATCAGAAAGCCCTGCACGAGGCCGAAAGCCGTGCCGATGCCGAGCGCAAGCAGGATGGCCGTCAGGACCGTGCCGCCATGGAAATCCAGATTGACCGCGCAGCTCATGCACACGAGCGCGGTGAGCGTGCCGACGGAGATGTCGATGCCGCCCGTGATCATGACGAGGCTCATGCCGCAGGAAAGAATGAGCAGGGCCGCGTTTTCGTTGAGGATATTGAAGAAGGTCTGCGGCTTTTTGAAGCCCGAGCCGAGGAACAATACCGCGCACAGATACATGACGACGAAGACGCAGATCGTGATGATGAGCAGCAGCTTTGCGTCCGTCAGGCGGCTTCCGCGCGTGAGCGGCGTATGGTTGGTTTTATTCCGCATGGGTGCCGGCCTCCTTCTTTTCTTCGGTCCTGTGCCGCTTTTTGAGCGCCTCGAGCTTTTCGCGGACGGTCGGCGCGCTCAGCACGACGAGGATGATGACCACGACGGCCTTGTAGGCGGGCAGGGCGCTGGAAACGACGTTGAATTTAAAGAGCGTGGTGGTGAGGAACTGGATGACATATGCGCCGAGGACGGAGGCCCAGATGTTGAACTTGCCGCCGGAGAGCGCGTTGCCGCCGAGGGCGACGGCCAAGATCGCGTCCATCTCGATGTCCTTGGCCACGACGGAGTAGTTGATGGTGGAGAAGCGGCTGACCTTGATAAAGCCCGCCACGGCCACGCACAGGCCGAGGATGACGTAGGTCAAAAACTTCACGAACTGCGGGTGGATGCCGTTGAGCCGCGCGGCGCTGGCGTTGATGCCGACAGCCTGCGAGTACAGGCCGATGTTCGTGAACCGCAGCAGCGCCCAGGCGAGGATCATGCAGATGACGGCGATGAAGATCGGCGTCGGCACCGCCACGCCCGGCAGGAAGTTGCCGTAGTAGGCGAAGGACGGGTCGGAGATCATGGGCAGCTCGTTGTTGTTGATCCAGGCGGCGATGGAGCGGCCGGCGGTATAGAGGATCAGGGTCGCGACCATCGGCTGGATCTTGAAGACGGCGACGAGCGTGCCGTTGAACGCGCCGAAAAGCATCGAGACAACGCAGCAGGCCAAAAACGCCACGATGATGGGCGCCTGCAGGGTATCCGGGCGGGAATTCGTGCCGCACAGCACGCGCAGCACGACGCTGCCCGCAATGGCGATGGCGGAGCCGACGGAGATATCCTGTCCGCCGGAAGCCGCGGTGACGAGCGTCATGCCGATGGCGAGGATGACGAGCTCGGAGGCGTTGTCAAGGATGGTGATAAGGTTGCCCGTCAGGACCAGATCGCCGAGGCTGTTTTCCTTCAGCGTGATGGCGAAGAAGGAGGGGTCCGCGATGAGGTTGAATATGATCAGCAGCAAGAGCGCTGCCAGCGGGATGAAGATCTGCTTCCGCACCAGGCGGGTCAGGAAGTTCCCCTGCCGCTTCTGTGTCGTTTCGTTCATGCCTGTTCACCTCCGGCGATGGTTTTCATGATGCTGCTCTGGTTTAGGTCGCTGCCGCGCAGCTCGCCGACGACCTGCCGGTCGCGCATGACGACGAGGCGGGAGCAGACGCGGAGCATCTCGTCGATCTCGGACGAGATGAATGTCACGCTCTTGCCCTCGGCGGCCAGCTGCAGCACGAGCTTCTGGATCTCGACTTTCGTGCCGACGTCGATGCCGCGCGTCGGCTCGTCGAGGATCATATAGACGGGATTGGCCAGCAGCCAGCGCGCGAGGATGACCTTCTGCTGGTTGCCGCCGGAGAGCGACTTGATGGGGGTATCGGTCGAGGCCGTCTTGATGCTCAGGAGCCTGATGTACTCCTCGGCATACTTCTCGGCCTTGGCCTTGGAGATGGGATGGAAGAAGCCGTCGAGCACCTGGCGGGCGAGGATGATGTTGTCGCGCACGGAAAGATCGCCGATGATGCCGTCGCGCTTGCGGTCCTCGGGCAGGTAGCTGATGCCGTGCTTCATGGCCGCGAGCGGCGAGGTGATCTTCACCAGCTTGCCGCCCATCTTGACCGTGCCGCTGGACACGTGGTCCGCGCCGAAGATCGCGCGGACGGACTCGCTGCGGCCGGAGCCGAGCAGGCCCGTAAAGCCGTTGACCTCGCCCTTGCGGATGGAGAAATCGAACGGGCGCACGCCGGCCGCGCTGGAAAGCCCGGACGCCTCATAGACGACCTCTGCGTTCTCCAGCGCGTCCTCGGCGCCTTCGGTCTTGATTTCAGACAAATCGTCGAGCTCCTTGCCGAGCATCTTGGACACGAGCTGCACGCGCGGCAGCTCCGCGATCTTGTACTCGCCGACGAGCCTGCCGTCGCGCAGGACCGTGATGCGGTCGCAGACGGCGTAGACCTGCTCGAGGAAGTGCGTGACGAAGATGATGCCGACGCCGCGGGACTTGAGGTCGAGCATGAGCTTAAAGAGCTTTTCGACCTCCTGCTCGTCCAAAGAGGACGTCGGCTCGTCGAGAATGAGCACCTTGCACTCCATATCGACCGCGCGGGCGATGGCGACCATCTGCTGCACGGCGATGGAGCAGCTCGACAGCTGCTGCGTGGGCGCGGCGGGGATGCCGAGCGAGCTGAGGAGCTTCTTCGCGCCCGCGTTCATCTTGCGCCAGTTGGTAAAGGCGCCCTTGGTCCTGCCGATATATAGATTCTCCGCCACAGTCAGATTCGGGCAGAGGGTGATCTCCTGATAAACCGTACTGATGCCCGCCTTGAGCGCGTCCTGCGTCGTGCGGATCTGTACGGGCGTTCCTTCCATGGAAATGGTGCCCTCGTCTTTGGAATACACGCCCGTGAGCACCTTGATGAGCGTGGATTTGCCCGCGCCGTTCTCGCCCATCAGCGCGTGGATCTCACCCTTGCACAGGGTAAAATCCACACCGTCGAGCGCGCGGACGCCGGGGAAGAATTTGCAGATCCCCCGCAATTCCAGTAAAGCTGTTTCCTGCATCGTATTCGCCTCCATAGTGGCATGCTGCGTGCAGCGCGGGTACACGGAATGCTCCATATACGCCGTGCCGCACGCAGCCGAATTTTTGATTATGCGATGTTGTGTGTCAGATCAGATGCCGTAGTTGTCGACGTCTTCCTGCGTGATGGTGGAAGCATCGAAGCCCTTCTCGTCCATGATGATGGTCTTTTCAGCGGGAGCCTTGCCGGCCTGCAGATCCTTGATGATGGCGTCGATGTAGGAAGCCTGGAAGGGGTTGCACTGGCCGTCGTAGTTCCAGTTGCCGGCGAGCAGCTCTTCAAGCGCCCACTTGTTGCAGTCGAAGCCCATGACGATGACGTCCTTGCCCACGCCGTGGGAGATGTTCGCCTTGTCGAGCGCCGCGACAGCGCCCTTGGCCATGTCGTCGTTCTCGGCGTAGATGACGTTGAATTCCTTGCCGGAGTCGATGACGGACTGGACGATCTGCTGGGCAGTCTCGGCATTCCACTCAGCGGTCTGCTGGGTCACCATGTTCCAGTTGTCGTTGGCAGCGACCTGCTCGTCGAGCGCGCCGGTGCGGCCGATCTGGGCAGCGGAGCCCATGACGCCCTGGATGTGGATGATGTTGTAGGTCTCGAGGTTCTGGGAAGCGAGCCAGTCAACAGCGGTCTGGCCTTCCTTGGCCATGTCGGAGACGATGGAAGCAACGTAGAGGCTCTCGTCAGCGTCGATGGTGCGGTCGAAGAGGATGACCTGGATGCCGGCGGCCTGCGCGTCCTGCAGGACGGAATCCCAGCCGGAGGTACCGGCAGCGGAGATGAGCAGGTAGTCGACCTCGTCCTGGATGAACTTCTGGGCGGCAGCGATCTGCTCGTCGTTCTTCAGGCTGTAGGCGAAGGAAGCGTCATAGCCGTTTTCCTCGGTGAACATGGCCTTCAGGTCCTTGTCGTTGGCGGTGCGGTAGCCGGACTCGTTGGGGTCGTTGTTGATGATGCCGACCTTGATGAGCGCGCCGTCGGAAGCGGCGGGAGTCTCAGCAGCGGTGTCGGTGGTGGTCTCGGCGGCGGTATCCGTGGAGGCGGCCGGGGCCGTGTCGGCGGACTGCTGCGCGCAGGCGCAGAAGGCGGCGATCATGGCGACCGCCAGGAGCAGAGCAAGAATCTTTTTCATTGTGTTTTCCTCGCTTTCAAAATTTGTGTCGGTTTGCCGCAGGCTTTCGCCTGTCATGACTCTATTTAAGCGTGCAGACAGGCGGAAATCAATCTGACGAACAAGTCCCGGCACAAATTCGGCGCAGCGCGCAGACAGCTTTGGCCGATATCCGGCCAGAAACGGACAGCTTTTCCGGCCGACCGCGAGATCTTACGCGGAACATTTTGTTTTTCTCCTGTTTTTGGGCCTGTTTTGTTTGATTTCTTCCGCTCCCGGGTGTCGGACACGGGAAACGGCGGCTTGTACGCTCCGGACAAAACGACGGTGTTTCTGTGGTATCTGTTAAAAATTTTCCTCGGTCTGTTTGAAAATTTCCGAAATATTTTTGGAATATTTTCAGCTTGTCCGCGAAAAGGCAGGATTTCTTTCGCCCGGCCGCCGGAGGTTCCAAAGAAAACGAACAAATCCGTCCCGCTCCCCGCCCCGCGCCTGTGATACAATAGAGGCAGCATAGGAGGTGGGTACCGATGACGCCAAAATATGAGCAGCTGGTGCAAAGGCTGCGGGCAGCGCTGCCGCAGTGGTATGCAGACGGGCAGCGGAAGCTGCCGGGCGAGCAGGCGCTTGCCGCAAAGCTTTCCGTCAGCCGCCAGACGCTCCGGCAGGCGCTGGCCGTACTGGAGCAGGAGGGGCTCATCGAAAAGCGGCGCGGCAGCGGCAGCTTTCTCTGACCGGCCGCCGCGCAGCAGGACCGGCGGATCGCCGTGATCGCGACCTCGCTGAGCGACTACATCTTCCCCTCGCTTCTCAAGGACGTGCAGGCCTGCCTTTCCGCGCAGGGCTTCTCCGTCGTCATCCACGCCACGGAAAACTCCATCCGCCGCGAGCGGGATATTTTGCAGCAGCTGCTGCTCGATCCCCCGGCGGGGATCCTGGTCGGGGGATGCAAGACGGCGCTGCCGAACCCGAACGCGGAGCTCTATCAGGC
>ERZ1503814.456-NODE-456-length-12603-cov-3.090293_pt1 | contig 12603 bp, 9 predicted proteins | sample MGYA00571768_ERZ1503814 | MGnify/ENA primary metagenome ERZ1503814 (study PRJEB39906, sample SAMEA3182075) | gut metagenome | biome: human; feature: gut; material: Stool; isolation source: human stools | place: Canada | collected 2012-03-14 ... | reverse complement strand
ATATAATACGGGGCATTTTTCTCATCCGCACAACTGCAAGTCAAAGCATGAATCCACCCTTCTCCAGGGTATGGACAAGAAGGTGAATGGCGTCCGGCTGGATACTTCCCTGGATTATCTTTCCCTGGCGGACCTGTTTGAGGAGATGCAGAAGCCGGATTGCGCCCGGGTAATGCTAGAAGCCGCTACGCAGGCCGCTCCCGGCAGCCCTCTGGGCTGGGAACGCCTGATTGCCCTGATGAGCCGCCCGGAGAGCGGCACGAAGCTGGAGGAATGGGAGGAGCTGGTGACCATGATCAAGCGCAAGTTCCGTTCCCGTCCGGATTACCTGGCCATGGCCGCCCGCGTGGAAGATGAGTATATTTTCCCCATGAGGGACGCTTCCACCAATAAGCGCCATGTTGCCCGCGATTTGAAGAAGCTGGAAAAGGAGACGGACGAGGGGCGCAGCGACCTGACTTCCGCCGCCATCAAACGGCAGGCGGATCTCCTGATGGAAAACGGGGACAAGGCCGGGGTGGCTGCCCTGTACCGGAAGTCCATGAAGGATTATGCTCGCCGCGCGGAAGTATTTGAAGCGCTGATGGGGCAATATTACGAGTACGTTTCCCAGGATCAGGATGCCGTGCTTCAGCTGGCCAAGGAGGCGGAGTCTTCCTACAACCGGTATATCCGGACTAAATCGGGCGATTATTTCAAGGTAAAAAAAGAAGCCGCCATCCAGCGGAGGATAGCCGGGTATTATGAAAAGGGGGGTAATGGGAAAAAAGCCGACTCCCTGCGCAAGGATGCGGAGAAGCGGGAGAAGAACAGCAAGAAGGGCATCCGGGAAGAAAATTAGTGCGGAGGTGCCTGCGGCCTTTCATTTTCGGGTGGGTTCGGCCGTATTCGTTTCCGGCTGCGGCATACCCGCGGAATGAACGTTTTTAGACTGGAATGCTGTCTTATCTTCAATTAATACATGACTTATATGGCAAGAGAACCTTACGCGAACTTCTGGCCCAAAGTGGCGGATACCGCTTTTGTGGCGGAAAGCGCTGATCTGATTGGAGATGTTACCATTGGGGAACATGCCAGCGTCTGGTACCATACCACGCTGCGCGCAGATATCAATAAGATCGTCATTGGTGATTACTCCAATATCCAGGACAACAGCTGCATCCACCTGGCAGACGATTTCGGCTGCTATGTAGGCAAGTACGTAACCGTGGGGCACGGCGTGATTCTGCACGCCTGCACGGTGGAGGATAATTGCCTGATAGGAATGGGGTCCATTATTCTGGATGGAGCGGTCATCGGCCAGGGGTCTGTGGTGGGAGCGGGCGCGCTCATTACCAAAGGTACCGTCATTCCTCCCAATTCCCTGGTGCTGGGTTCTCCTGCCAAGGTGGTGAAGGACCTGGGGCCGGAATCCGCGGATAATAACCACAAATGGGCGGAAAAATACGTCATGGTGGCTGCCCGCTATACGGAACGGGTTATTAATCCCGGTTTTTAACATGTGATTTCCGCCCGCCATGCCGGATGAACATTTGATTACTCTGGAACCTTACGCCCTGCTTTACACCCGGGCCGGGGCGGGTGTGTGCCTGCGTGATCCGCTGACCGGCAAGGTGGGCGTCATTTTCATGGAGCTGACAGACGGCATGGCCCTGGAACGCTGCCTGAACGGGGAACGCCCGGTACGGCCGGACACGTCTTCCCTGCTGGCTCACTTTTTATCCGCCATGGAATGCCGGGTGAGGCTGGTGCTTATCAACGGCCGCAAGGATGAAGTCTTTTATGCCCGCGTGACCATAGAGGCTGCCAATGAGGTGATGGACAAGCTGGTGGAGCTGGACGCCCGCCCTTCAGACGCCCTGATGATGGCAGTCCGGTTTGGAACCGCAATCAAGGTTGTTCCCTCCGTATGGGAGAGCATGGAGAACATTCTGCCCCAACTGGAGCAACTGGATGCGGATTCCCCGGACAGCCGCGCTCCGGTATATGTGGGAGATTCGTAAAAATTGCCTTTTCCGACTTTTTGTTCCTGCATCCGCTTTCCTTCCGGCGGCATGGCTGTTGCATATAGGGGTTCTGCTTCTGGGAGGACCTACTTTTTAGAAAAAAAACTTGCTAAGGCACGGGAATCCTTATACATTCGCCGCACATCACTTCAAGTGGGTAGATTCCCGAGCGGTCAAAGGGGGCAGACTGTAAATCTGTTAGCATTTGCTTTCGAAGGTTCGAATCCTTCTCTACCCACCACTTTTCATTTTATGGCGCGTTCTTTCAGAGAGCGCGTTTTTTATTGTTTCATCATCCCCATGATACCGGGAAAGGAAAGAGGAAGCGGGGTTCTCCGAGCAGGATGCACAAAGTGTTTTTTTCTGCCGGATGCCGGCGGAGAGACGGTTTTGTGAATGACTTGTTCAGCCTATCGACAAGACATGCCGGTCATGTTAGATATCCTCCCTTGCCATTTTTCCACTCCTGCCGTTTTTGCTATGTTGACCACGCTTCTCATTCTGGGAATATCCGCCGTTTTATTTGTCCAGGGGAGGATTCGTTCTGATCTTGTCGCGCTGTGTTCCCTGCTCTGCCTGATTATGTTCGGGATTTTGAGCCCGGAACAGGCGCTTTCCGGCTTTTCCAATTCCATTGTGGTGATGATGGTGGGGCTTTTCGTGGTGGGAGGCGCCATTTTCCGGACGGGCCTGGCCAAGATGATGGGCGGCAGAATCATGAAACTGGCCGGCAGGAGCGAGTTGCGCCTGCTGGTTCTGACCATGCTTGTTACAGCCGGCATAGGCGCCTTTGTCAGCAATACGGGGACGGTGGCGCTGATGCTGCCTATTCTGGTGAGCCTGGCTGCGGACGGAGGCATTCAGACGAGCCGCCTGCTCATGCCCATGGCATTTGCCAGCAGTATGGGCGGCATGCTGACGCTGATCGGCACGCCCCCCAACCTTGTCGTCAACAACCAGCTTCAGGAGGCCGGAATGGAGGGGCTGGGCTTTTTTGCGTTCACCCCCATCGGCCTTGTCTGCATCGTGACGGGCATCCTGGTGCTGATCCCCCTCAGCAGGAAATTTCTGGGACGTCATGACGACAGGGCGGAACACGAGGCCAAGGGGAAATCCCTCAGCCAGTTGATAGATGAGTACCAGATTATTAATAATCTTTACCGCCTCCGGGTGTTGGAGGATTCCCCTCTGACGGAACATCCTCTGCATGATCTTCAGATACCGGACCTTTACCGCGTGAATATTGTGGAGGTGCGCCGCAGGCATTCCGGCCGGCATTCCTTCCTGCAGACGGTCAGCCAGACTATGGCGGGTTCAGATACGAGGGTGGCCCGGGGCGACGTCATTTATGTAATGGGAGAGTTTGAGGACGTGGCCCGTTTTGCCCGGGAATATGGGGCGGAGATGATTAACCGGAAGACGTCGGAAGATACGGATTCCCTGTTGAAAAGCAAATTGAAGTTTGACGAGATAGGCATTGCGGAAATGCTGCTCATGCGGAACTCGGACCTTATCAACATGCCCGTGAAATCTTCGGGGCTGCGCGCCAAGTACGGGGTCAATATTCTGGCCATCCAGCGAGACAACCATTACATTTTCCATAATTTGAAGGATGTGAAGCTCCAGTACGGAGATACGCTGCTGGTTCAGGGAACCTGGACGGATATTGCGCGCCTGAGTGAGAAAACCTTTGAATGGGTTGTAGTGGGCCAGCCTCTGGCGGAGGCCTCCAAGGTGACCCTGACGCATAAGGCCCCCCTGGCCGCAGGCATTATGCTGCTGATGATTGCGGCCATGGTGTTCAACTGGGTGCCTGCTGTGGCGGCGGTATTGATTGCCGCCGTCCTGATGGTGTTGTGCGGCTGTCTGCGCAATGTGGAGGAGGCGTACCGGACGATCAACTGGGAGAGCATCGTGTTGATTGCCGCCATGCTGCCGATGTCCGTAGCGCTGGAGAAGACGGGAGCCTCAGAGGCCATTTCCCACGGGCTGGTGGCCGGACTGGGGGGATTCGGGCCGTTTGCCCTGATGGCGGGCGTCTATTTCACGGCGTCCCTGCTGACCATGTTTATCAGCAATACGGCTACGGCGGTGCTTCTGGCGCCTATCGCCCTGCAATCCGCGGCGAGTATGGGCATCAGCCCTTATCCGCTGCTGCTGGCGGTTTCCGTAGGCACCAGCATGTGTTTTGCCTCTCCCTTTTCCACGCCGCCCAATGCCCTGGTCATGCCGGCGGGGAAATATACGTTCAGGGATTACGTGAAAGTGGGCGTTCCCCTGCAGGTGATTATGGGGCTGGTCATGGTCGTGGTGATTCCGCTGTTTTTCCCGTTCGGGAAGGCTTGACCGGTGGGAGTTCATGCGGCGGAAAAGGGGCATGGCCGGGTAATTTGCATGTATTGCTAAAAAAAGAGAGACAACCGGCACGTGCGGGAGTAGAAAAGGATTATTCAAAACCCCATTTAATCATGAAGTATTTGCTTATTGTTCTGGCCGTTGCGTTCGCCATGCCTTCCATGGCGGAGGGAGACGCTCCCAAGAGAATGACTTCTGCGGAGAAGAAAGCCGCTCTCCTTGAAAAATATGATATTAACAAGGATGGAAAGCTGGATTCCGAAGAGAAGGCCAAGATGAAGGAAGACCTGAAGAAGCAGCGGGAGGAGGAACGGGCCAAGAGGCACGCTTCCCGCAAAGCGGATTAAGTTTTTTCCGTTTTAATGGCCTGTTTCCCGTCCGGTTTGAATCGGTTTCAGACCGGGCTGGGCCGTTCCGTCTGCCGCAAGGCAGTTGGCGGAATATTGGCCGCCCATTCTTTTTACCGGCAGGGGGAATTTGTTCCCTCCTGTTGGCGCGCGCCCGGAATCCAGGTTACACGCCGGGGCCGGTTCCGCGTCTGCCGAACGATCTGATTTTATAGGCCAGGGTGTCTGCCAATTCCCGAAGGGCATTGAGCGGATTTTTCCGCAGGACGTGACGTCCTTTCAGCATGGCTCCGGGCCGTATGGTTCCCGTTTCCCTGTGGTTGTGAATGACTGCCGCTGTTTGAGCGAACATGTTGTATTTTTCCAGCACCAGGCGCCTTGCCTCACGGATGGCGGGGAGCCGTTTTTCATATTCTCCGTCCTCCATGGCCTTGCGGATGATTTCAAGGGCTTTTTGCGGGTTGTCCAGCGGGATGGGGATGAAGCTTTCCTGCGGGAAGCATTCCGTTGCCAACGGATCCCCGGCGTAAAAGGGAAGGGTCATGGCGACAAAGGCATCAGACAGTTTTTCCGTCCAATGATGGGGTTCCAGATGGTTTTCCACGCATAGATGATATTTGTAGTCATCCATGGCGACGGTTTTATTTTCTATTTCCCGGATGCCGTGTCCGAACCAGTCCAGTTCCGGCAGACGGTCCGCCAGGTAACGCGTAAGATCATAGCGCTTTTTATGCATGGTATGCGTATGCTGCTTGGCGGAGCAGATGGTGGAGAGCATTTTTGTCTTCGGGAATTCCTTCTGGTCCAGAATTTCCTGCATGGGCTTGATGTACAGCCATTCAAGACATCCGCGGCCCAGGGTGTGCCCGGGGTGCGGAAGGTCCCGGGCGGAGTGGGTGGTGAGAACGGTGCCGAATTGGCTGGTGTATGCCCTGCTGTAGATTTTGATGGAAGGGGGCTCCACCGTAATCAGGATAGTCTGGTCCGGAGGGCAGAGAAGGGGTTCCGTTTCATTCCTGATGGTGCCCACGGGAGTTCTGGGAAATTCGTCGTATACCAGAACCCAGTCGTAATCCGTCATGGCGGCGTCCGTGCAGAACAGGCAGTCGCCCCACAACAGGGATTCCGTTTGATCCGGAGAGGCCTTCATGGATTTTCTGATGACCTTGATGCGTGTGGGGCGGGGGGAATCCGTCATGGGAGTACAGGCGTTGAAGAGGGGGGCGCGGTATGGCCTCCATATTCCGGGCTTTTATCCGGGACCATCGCGAAGGCTTTGCTGCCTGGCGCCAGTGTAGGGGGCCTGCATGCCTTGTCAATGTCAAAGGATTGGATGTTTTTCCGTGCGGTACTTCCGTCAGTTGGCTGCTGTTCTTTCCATTCCCGGGAAAAGCTGGTCGATGATGCCGCCGGCCATTTTTTTTGCCCCATAGGGGGAAAGATGGTTATCGTCGCAGTACATTAATTGGCCGCCGTCTTCCGCCTGCCACCGCCCATTTTTATGGAAGGTGCCGTGGAGGGGAATGAAGCGGCACAGGCCTGTGGATTCCATGTGCTCCAACAGGGCGAATACCGGACGCTGCCGCGTGTTGAAATCTCCGCCCAGTAGGCGGTCTGTCCGGTTGGCGTTCAGCAGGGCATTGCGGCGCATGAGCTTGCGCGGGCCGAAAGTCCATTCGGGAACGGGGCCCAGCAGCACGATTTGCTTGCCGGCTTTCCGAAGGCGCGCGCAGGTGTGGCGCAGGCCGTCTGCAACCAGTTGTTTCAGGCGCGTATCCCGGTGGTTGTTGACCAGTTCAATCCAGCGGTTGTGGATGAATACGGTCTGTACTTGGGGGGTATTTTCCAGCCAGTCCAGGATTAGTTCCATATTGTGTTCCCAATGGGGGTACATCAGGCGCAGGAGCGTTAGGGAAGAGGAGTCTCCGGAGCTGGAAATGCCGCTCAGCGGACACAGGCGCGCGCGGTAGAACAGGCCCGAACGCTGAAGAAGCCGGGCGGCCTCGTCAAATCCGGGGGAACTGGCCATGGCATGGCTGTCTCCCATAAGCAGGAAGGAAGGGGCCTGCCCGTTTTTTCCCAGCAGGACAAAAGGGTAATCCGTCACATCCCCCAGCTCCGGATGATGGTGCTGAATGGCGTTGCCCTTTTCCACCACCGCCCGGCCGGGAGGCGTGATGCCGAAGGAGGGAGGGAAGGCCGGCCCTTTCCAGTATTCAGGGAATTCCATGTTGTTGGCCGCTACATGCCAGTAATCCCGCGCGCCGTCCGTCCATTTGAGCCATTCGCCGGCAAGTCCCAGCATGAGGCACCCTGCTGCCGTGGCCAGAAACGCTTTTTGGGGATTTTGCCATGAGACGGTCGTCCTGAAGGGAGTTTCCACGAATTTCCAGGAGAGGAAACCCAGAAGAAGGGAGAGAAGGAACATTCCCGCATAATCCCAGGGAGCGCATTCGTCGAAACAGATGTACGTCCAGTACACGATAACCGGCCAATGCCACAGGTACAGGGAGTAGGAGATTTTGCCGATGCCTGTGCTGAGCGGGTGCCTGAGGATACGCCCGGATCTGCCATGGTTCCCGTAACGGATAAGCAAAGCCGCCCCCGCGACGGAAGGGATGGCCGTGTATCCGGGAAAAGGAGTGGAAGGCGTATAGCAGGCAAATGGGAGCAGGATGCCGGCCCATCCCGCCGCCCGCAGCCATCCGGCGCCCCGGTTTTGTCCTGCGGCGGGGGCGAGGGCCAGAAGACAGCCGGCCAGGAGTTCCCAGGCGCGGCAGTAAAGCAGGTAGAAGGCCTTGTTATGTTCCAGATGCCCCATGTGGCAGACGGCGGCGAAGAAGGAGAGGCCCAGCGCCCCCCATAGAACGGGTTTGACGGCTTTTTCCCTGAATTTCCAGAGCAGCCACAGGGTAAGCGGAATCATCAGGTAAAATTGTTCTTCCACGCTCAGGGACCACAGGTTCAGCAAAGGGTTTTCTTCCGCCGCCGGGCTGAAGTAATCCCCTGTGGTTCTGCTGAAGTAAGTGTTGGTGATGAAAAGGGCGCTGGATCTCACCGTCCGGCCCAGAGTCCGCAGGTCATCGCAGTCCAGAACGACGCAGCCGAAAGCCAGCACGGCCGCAATCAGGCAGAAGTAGGCGGGCATGATGCGCCTGATTCTCCGGAGGTAAAAGGAGGTCACGGAGAACGTTCCCTCCTTCAGGCTGCGGATGAGGCCTCCGCCAATCAGATATCCGGAGATGACAAAGAAGATGTCCACGCCTGCATAGCCTCCAGGGCAGATCCCTTCCTGCAAATGGTACAGGACGACGGCCAGCACGGCAAAAGTACGCAGGCCGTCAATGTGCGGGAAATAGGTTCCGTGGATGGCGCCTCCGGCTTGGTGGGGAGAAGGTGAACAAAAGGTTTCAGAAAAGCATTTGCTCATGAAGCGGAAGGAAGTGGATGGGGACGGGGGAAGGCGGACAGAGGAAATCCGGCATGGGGTTGAATTGCCCGGAAACGTTGGTTAACGGCGCAGACGGTTTTTCAGCCGCCGCCATGCCAGCTGCATCCTGTGGCCGCGTTTTAAAAAGCGATGGTAGTAGGATACCCATGTTCCGTCACCTTTGCGGCGCGCTTCTTCCGGAGATTGGTCGAATATTTTGTAAAGCTTGGCCGTTTCCCTTTCCGTCTCTTCCAGAAAGCGGGCTTCCTGTTCCGGGGTTTTCCAGGGGCGCGACATGATTTCACACCACAGGTTGTCGTCTTCGTCCACTTTTTTCACATAGGCCGCGGCGTCGTCCAGGGTTGGGAAGTCGTGGCAGTTGATGAATGAGGCGGAATTGAATTCCCGGCTGATGTCCGGATTTCCCCAGTAAATGGGAATGGTGCCCGCAAGCATGCTGGTGACGATTTTTTCACTGGTGTAGCCGGGGTACCATGCATTTTCAAAGGCAATGGAGAATTTATACGGCTTTTTCATTCTGATGGAGGATGCGTACCAGTCTTCCGCCCGATGGCCGTCGCCCGGGGTGTTGTTAAGATGGGGCCCCAGAGAATTGACGAACCGGAAAGCGGAGAGTTTGTGGAACATGGAATCCCTGTTGGGATGGGATTTGCGGTTGGCGTAAATAAAGTTGCAGAAACCCGTTTTGGAGGCCAGGAGAGCATGGGCATCCAGGCCTTCCTTACCGCCGTGCACTTCTTCCAAATGGTGGCGAAGGTAGGGAAGTTTGACAGTACGGTCGCTTCCGGGCACCGTATCGAGCCCGATGTAATAGTCAAACAGCATGAAATCCGGTGCAATGGCTTCATGACAGCCGTACATGACGGTGATATGGCCGGGGGCCCGTTCCAGAAAATCGTAAAAAGCCTCCCGGTTGACGTAAAACCAGGGGGTGGCGACCAGGTAATCATAATCGGAATCGTCTTCCACCACATGATACCGGCTTTTCAGAAGCTGAAGCATTCCTTCCCTGCCGAAATCCGGAGTGGACTGTAAAAAGGAGATTTTAAGCGTTTTCATGGGGAGAGAAGGGTTGAAACGGTGCAGAGTGTATGAGGCGTCTTTTTCTTGTCAATGACAAAGGAAGATGCGCCCGGATGTGCTGGAACAGGCAGTCCGGCGGTTGAACGCCGGCCGTTTTCACTCTTCGTAACGGTATTCCCGGAACGTTTCCTCATACAGGGCGGCGTGCCGTGCGGCAATGACGGGGTAGGAGAATGTTTGTTCCGCGTGCCGACGGCCTTCCTCCGCCAGGGTTTGCAGGAGTTTTCCGTCCTGGATGAGCCGTTCGCAGTGGGCGACCATTTGGTTCAGGTCCCCCTGCTGAGCGACCAGCCCCGTCCTTCCGTCCAGAACCGCTTCCGGAACTCCTCCCGTCCGGAAGGTAACGGAAGGGGTTTTGCAGGCCATGGATTCCAGCGCTACGTTGGAAAGGACATCCTGAAGCGTGGGGTTCAGGAAAATGTCTGCCGCGCTGTAAAGCCCGGCCAGCTTGTTCATGTCCGTAATGAATCCGGCGTTTGTGCTGGGGAAGGGGTAGTCCACGCTTTTTTCCTGGTTGCCGAAGAGCAGGAGATGAAGGTTCCGGTGCCCGCGCCGGTATAGTTCCTCCAGCACCAGGGGGATGAAATGGCCGCCTTTGACCGGATTGAACAGGCCGGTTGCGCCGCAGGCGATGACGAACGCTCCGGGCGGGATGCCCAGGCCGGCCCGGATGGCATTCCGGTCTTCCGCCGGACGGAAAAGGTCCGTGTCCACAGGATTGTAAATCTGTACGATTTTTCTTCCAGGGAACATGCAGCTTCTTTCCACTTCCTTTTTTAACCAGAGGGAGGGAGTTACGAGGGTAAGGGACGGGATGCGGCCGAAGGCGCGGCGTTTGCGGGAAAACAGCCACGCTGGAATGTTGCGGAAGAGGCGGGGAGCGCCAAGCTGGGGGCAGTTACCGCGGCATTCGTCCTGGAACAGGCCGCAGTCCATGGTGCAGTGGCATCCCGCGGTGCAGGCAAACATGTCGTGCAGGGTATAGACCAATGGACGGCGGATATGGCACAGCTGCGAGAAATCCACGGTTCTGCCGCCTATCCAGTGCAGATGCACTACATCGGCTTTTTCCATTTGGGCCGTGTCAAATCCCATGCCCAGCACATTCAGGGAGAAAGGCAGGTCTTTTCTTCTTTCCGGCAGCAGAATGTCAAATCCATGGGCCAGATGGCGGCGCAAGGCGTCCGTAGCCCTTCTGGCGGGTGTCCTGTGGATTTCCAGGCCGTCAATTTCTTTGCGCCTCCGGAGCAGCAGGGTGGATTTCAGGCCGGGAATATGCCGGTTCAGAGCGTCGCTCAACCGGTAAGGGGCGGAGCTGGCCGAGACGCTATGGGAGACTTGAAATATTGTTCGGCATTGAGGAGAAGCCACATAGGAAAGTATGAGGATTTGGAATCCGCCGTCAAGCCTACAAATCTGAAAGAAAAACGTTTTGGGGAAATCCAGGCTGCCAGTATTCCATGAACTGCGGCAGGCTGTTCCCAGCATGATGGCCTTTTTATTTTCATTCCGGTATGAATGGGGGAAAGCCGGATTCCGGTGACGGCATAACTGTGAGTAGGGGTGGGAGAATGTCGGCGGAGGATAGTGCGGGTGCGGAGTTTTGGAATGGAGGGATGTTTGCTTTCATGAAGGCAAAACATTCCTGATCAAATGAAAAGAGCTTGTCCAAATAACCGTCATTACATTCCGGAAACGGCAGCCGAAGGGTAAAGGAATTTTCGGGCTGAAGCTGTGGAAAAGGACGGGAAAACAGTTCATGGTGCGTCAGATTGCACCGTTTGGAAGCGTCGTGCAGCCCGGTTGTTCCGAATGGGGAAGCTTTACCGGATTCCAAATCCGTACCCATATAAAAATGTTTCGTTGTAATAGGGTAAATGGATGTTGTATTGCATGGTGGTCTATTTTCTCATTTCTGATTTGTTATTATTCCAGTTATGTGTCTCCCTATTATGAAATTCCCGTAAGTTGTGATCCCATTATTTATCATCTCATGGGACGCGGAAAGATGGAAGGGTTGATGCCTTATCGGGATTTGTTTGATCAAAAGGGGCCCTTCATTTTTTTGATATATGGCTTTTCCTACGCCTTGTGTGGTTCTTACTGGCTTGTATTCGTTCTTGAGGTATTCGCAGTGACGGCCTCCATGATCTTTTGTTACAAGGCGGCCCTTCTCTTCGTATCTGGAAAAAAAGCGTTTATCGTTTCGCTGCTCATCCTTTATTCCATGTGCAGTTTCCACTATTATGCAGGAGGAGGTCATCCCTCCGAATTTATTCTGCCTTTCCAGTTTGCCGCGATTTATGGAGTGTGCCGCCTGTATCGGGATCCCGATCGCTTCGTAAGAACGGGCGTGGTGTTTGGCGCGGGCATCGGGATGGCGCTTCTGTTGAAATTCAACTTGGCCGCTTTTTGGTTCGTTCCCTTCCTGTATGTCCTGTATCGTGCGCGGATGACCGGGAAGGCATGGATTTTTACAGGAAGCGTGGGAGGAACGCTCCTGTTGATGCTGACGCCCTGCCTCTGGTATTTTTACAGCCGCGGCGCGTTGCTGGATTTATATGAAGGATACATTGTTTTTAATGCCGGTTACGGCGCCGATGCGGTATCGTTCAAGGAGATGTGCCGGAATTATTCCCAATGGGTGAAAAGGGATATCATGTATCCTAGCATGTTGATGTACATCGTGGGAGGAGCGGGGGTGATTTTAAGCCGGATGCCCGCTAGGGAAAAGATTTATTATACAGCCGCTTTTCTGATTACCTGCATGGGCGTCCAGGGAAATGGAAAGACGCATTTCAACCATTACGCCCAGACACTTATTCCCTTCGCTGCTGTGGGATACCTGGTGGTGGCCAGGATGATCCATGTGGAAGAGGTTGTTTCCCGAAAGTGGCGCCGATGGCTTTTTCCTCTGGTTGTTGCGGGAGTGATGGCTTGCACCTTCCTGAATTGCGTGGATTTTTCATGCAGAAGCCGCGCCCGCGAATGGATGTCCGCTTTTGCTCTTCCAGATACCAGTGATGAACCGGAGGGGGAGAATGCTTGTGCAGTCCTTGGGCGGCATGCCGTATGGTTTTACTGTGTCAATGGTTTGGTGCCGCCCATACGCACGTTTACGATTTGCGCTTCCGACAAACAGGGTGCAGAACGGGAAAGGATGCGTCAGTATCAGGAAATCCGCCGCGGAAAGATAGACTATGTGGTGATAGCGGGAGAATACTTCAAGCCGGACAACACGGAATCTCCCTCCCTGAGGGCTATGCGGGATTTGCTAAGTACGGAATATTGCCGGGAACGATCCTTTTTCAGAGAAGTGACGAACTTGGATATTTACCGCCGTGTGAAGAGGGATTAATGC
>ERZ1503814.431-NODE-431-length-13179-cov-2.721274_pt1 | contig 13179 bp, 4 predicted proteins | sample MGYA00571768_ERZ1503814 | MGnify/ENA primary metagenome ERZ1503814 (study PRJEB39906, sample SAMEA3182075) | gut metagenome | biome: human; feature: gut; material: Stool; isolation source: human stools | place: Canada | collected 2012-03-14 ... | reverse complement strand
AAATAGACCAATAAAAAACGCCCGTGTCAGAAAAAACACGGGCGTTATACTTTTAGTATGCGACAAATAGGATAATTTTACGGGTTGATTTCTTTCTCTTTCTCCTCCAGTACCTTTTTAAGCTGATATAGGCTCAAAATATCATACTCAAATGTCGGATTTTCCCAGTTTCTTCGGACGGAGTTTGTCTGTACAGCAATGAATTTATGGAGGTCAAATATGTATTGACACGGGCTTAGTCTGATTTCGTTAAATGTGATCTCGTAGTTGTCGAACCACTCCAAAAGTTGTTTTAGTTCCTCGTTCGTGGTTATACAATAAAATTTGTTCTCGCAAATATGCCAATAATGCCTATATGACCGGACCTAACTATGTACGAATGATTCGTAGATGATAGAAAACAGTATAGAATAGTTGATTTTTTGGTGTCCGATGGGAGATAATGATCAAAGTAACAAACACGAGTCACTTTATTTATCTCTTTTGCGAGAAAACAGTAGATTATGATCGGAGCGATAGTTGGAGCCGCCAGTTCCTTGGCGAGTGGCATTGCCGGGGGAATAAAGGCAAGGAAGGCGGCTAGAAAAGCGAACGCCGTGTTGGATAAACAGGCAAAGGAGAATGAGGATTGGTTTAACCGTAGGTATAACGAGGATTATACCCAAAGCGCGGAGGCGCAAGCCGCCTTGACCAAGGCTAGGGAATTAGCGGATGAGCAGTACCGTAAGGCCTCCGGTACCGCCGCGGTCGTAGGAGCTACTGATGAGTCCGTAGCTCAGGCCAAGAAAGCGGCGGGCGAGGTGATATCCGATACCGCTAGTGGTATAGCCACTAACGCTACCGCACGGAAGGATGCTGTGGAATCCCAATATCTCAACACCAAGAATAATATCAGTAACCAAAGGCTGTCTATCTATAATCAACAGGCGGCAAACGCCACGCAAGCGGCTAATCAAGGATTACAGGCAGGGATGGGCCTCGTTGGGGCTGATGCGCAAGCCCATCTTGACAAGGGTAAGGGATTATTCGAGTCTATATTCAAAAGTAAACAACAATGACATTAGAGGAAAGATATAATAGGAAAAGGACCCCGGTCGTTCAAAGGCCGGAATTGTCCACTACGCCATTGGTTGAGCCGGAGGTTGCCGGAAGCCAGAACCCTATAGCTCCAACCGTGGATAATACGGATGAGACCGCTCCGCAAGCGAGCGTTGTCGAGCCTCAAATGAACGATTACCAATGGAACCAAAGGCTTTATGAGACGCTCTTTCAAAAGCCGATAAGTCAAGAGGAGGAGGAGAGAAGAAAACGGGCCGCTTCCGTAGCTACTGGAATCGGGCATCTAGGCAATGTGTTGTCTTCCTTCTCCAATTTGGCATTCGCGGGAGAGGCACCTTCGCAGAAACTACCCACCGTAGCTGATCCTAAACTACAATCCTATTCTGACAGGTTGGAGGCTATCAGGCAAAGATACGGGGCCGGGTATCTGGCCGCAAGGCAAAACGACATCAATAATTATCAAAGGGCATTGCAGCTTTATAGACAGGATCAAGCGAGAAAAGCCCAGAATGATTTGGAAAAGGCCAAGATCGCGCAAAGTGCCGCTCAATTCGCAATAAAGAATGACAGGGAGGAGCGGAAGATGAAACAGGATGCCGCATATAAAGAGAGAGAGTTGGGTATAAGGCAATCCAATCTCCGTAGTCTTGAGCAATATCGTACCGCTAAAGCTAATGGCTCTGGGGCGGATAAGTCTATTGACATCATCGGCAGAAACGGTAAACGTTTCACTTTGTCCGGTAAGGATAAAGATGGGGTTATCGCTTATATGTATAAGAGGATGTTGGAGTATGCGGAAGATCATCCAAAAGAGAATAAGAGTATATCGGATATATCGTGGCAGTTTGGTGAAGGTGGAGACCAAAAGACCAAACAAGCCGCTATTGTCATGAGTAATATTCAGAATTTCCCGGAATTATACGATGAGTTTGATCAGATAATTGGATCGGGAGGTTCTTCTACTAGTACTAACAAGAAAAGTATAGGTTGGGATAATAATTCGAGTTCTAAAAATGTAGGTTGGTAAAATTATGGAAGTGAACAATACCAGAAAATTATATGACGCTTTAAAAAGCGATGGATATACTGATTTGGGCGATTTTTCCTCTTTTGAGGGGAAATTGAAAGACTCAGGTAAGCGTGAAATGCTTTATGATGTCTTGAAAAAAGATGGATGGCAAGATTTAGGAGATTTCTCCCAATTCGAGAGTAAATTAGGCTATGCTCCAATTAATAACGAGAATATTAAAGAGACAGACTAGGTTTCCCAATCAAGTGTTAATCCTCCTCCTATATCCCTAAGACAAGAGGTTGATATTCCCAAATCAGATCAATCCGAGTATGTTAATCCATGGGATAATTCTGCCGATTATAATTTTGAGTCCTTGCGTAAAAAAGGAAAGATTGAGACCGCTACTCCTCCACCTCCTACGGAGTATGAGAAGGATTCTTCTTTCATGAATACTTGGGTAGGAGACGCTATACAGAAGCTAAACGCAGGAGGAGCCGATCTTGGTGCCGGTATCTTTGGGGTATTGGATAAGGTGTCCAAAGGACTGGAATCCGCAACGGGAGGACTGATCCCACGTGGCGGGGCATTCAAGGATATCTCAGATAGATTTAAGGCTGATGCGGAGTTTTCCCGGGCAAGGTCAAACAGATACAATGGCAAGGATTTCACCGATCTTTGGAAAGAAGGGAATTATATGGGTGCCATAGGCGATATAGCCTTGCAAGGCGTAGAGTCGCTTCCGATGTCAATCGGGGCCATGGCCGCTACAATGGCCGGAGCTCCAGCGGCCGGACTCGCAGGTATAGGATCAATAGTGGCTAGCCAGAAATATGATGATCTTGACCAGAATAACCCAAACATGGGAGAGTTCGCAAAGGTATCTAACGCTATTCTTACTGGTACGGCAGAATCCTTGTCTGAGATGCTGGGCGCTGGCGTATCCAAGGCTTGGATGTCAACCTTATTCAAGACGTTAGGAAAGGAAAAGGCACAAGAGGCTATCAAGCGTGGCATAATGGGTAAGATGCAAGAGTTCTAAAAAAAATTCGGTATGTTTTTCGAGCCTGTAAATGAAGGTATCGAAGAGGTATCTTCCACGCTAGCGGAGAATATAACGGATAAGATAACAGGTGCGGATCCGGAAAGGGATTTGACCGATGGTGTATTGCAGAGTTTTGTCTATGGAATGGGAGGCGGCGCTTATTTTACTGGGGCCGGAGCGTTGGCTAAAGGTGCGCAATACGTAGCGGATAAAATAGGAGGCAAACAGGCTCAGCAGCCTATCACCGATTCCAATGTAACAGATCAAGGCGTTGAAACTCCTCCTCTATTAACTAAGTCTAGGTTTGCCGAGGCAGAGGAAGAAGGTCGAAATATGACTGATCCGGGCGATATACGGACGGCGAGCAAAAAGATGGAAGAGACAAGGCTTTCCCTATCTGGAATGGTTCCGGGTTTGGCTAGTACGATAGAAAGCTATGTGGATGATAAAGCTAGCGAGGCCCAAGTGATGAGTCTTCTTGATGGAGTTAATGCGGATGCCCGTCCGTTAGCCGAGGATTTCTACGCTGATTATCTCAGGATATCCGGTTTGCAGGATCGTATAGGCGAGGAAATAGACAATGAGGTTGAAACTTACGTTGCCAATAATATTACTCCTTATGTTACCACGAATCCTGATGGTCAGTCTATCGTTACCACAGCTACGCTTAGCGAGGGAAATGAGGAAAGACCTGTGTACGTTAGGAGTATCGAGGGAGATAAGGCCGTTATTTCCGATAACGGACAGGATCGGATGGTCTCGGTGAAAAGGTTGAGCGATATAGTAGAGCAAGATGCCGGTCATATGAGACGGACCTATGAGGATCAATTATTGGCTACCCGCCAGTCCGAGCTTGACATGACCATGCATCATAATCCCAAGACGCAATTACCAAAGCCGGGGTTGATCATATGGAACGGGGATAATGCGTTTATCCTTCAAGGACAAGATGAGAACGGTGATTGGATCGCTCAACCTGCGGCTTATGATAGAGAAACCGGGCAGGTGACAGCCAAGAATGGCTCTTCCCCCGCAATGCCTATAACAGAGAATGAGATTCTTGATCTTCAAGATGCCATATATGACGCTCAACAAGTTAATGTGGTGTCGCCAGAGAATGATAATGTAGCAAGTGCTGATGCCAAGATAACCTCTGCACCTCCTGTGGAAGATGCGATCAACCAGCCAACGAGTGAGATTGAGACGGAAGGTGCCATTGATCAGATAGCACAACCTAGCAATGTAGAGAATCCCTCCATGGTCATGCGAGAAGATGGTACGCCAGATTTCGTATCGTCTGGTACGGATATGACCTTGGATTTCCTCCATGATAAATATGGCGATAAGATGCCAAGGAAGATCGAGGTGACGAGAAAGTCTTTCGATGAAAGCCTTAAAAAAGCGTCCGATGCCTTGGAAAAGGCGCAAGAGGCATACGATGACGCCCCTATCGGAAAAGAGGATAAGGCCGAGGCCGCATTGATAAAAGCCCGACAAGAATATGAGGCGATCAAGGTCGAGGCTGATTTCTGGGCTAATCTTGATGATGATATCAAGGAGGCCAGCAAGAAGCCGGGTGATGTCATAGCGAAGGAGATCTCCGTGATGGGTGATCCTATGAGCGGAGAGGAGCTTGCGGCCATGATGCTGGCTAATGGGGCGATCAAATTGACACGTGACAGTTACAAGAAAGAGACCGGTGCCGGGAATAATGAGACTGCAAGAATGTTCGGATTGTTCGCCTCTCCGGAGAAAGGCGGTGTTAATATAGAGAGGGCAGGTGAGATATTGGAGCTTGCCGATAGGGAGAATGGCACTAACTTCTTCGATGAGAACGATACGAACGCCGGAAGGGACGCTATCATAGAGGTCTTGTCTTCCGCTCATACACGTGGAGACTTGATCGATTATGTCAAGAGGAACCGTGAGGCGATCGCTGAGCGTGAGAGACAGGCCGAGTACAACGCTTACGCTGAGTGGTGCGAGGAGAATTATCATATGTCCCCGGAAGAATACGAGGCGTATGAGGAAAGCATGGCACGTGATTTCTCGGAGAAACAATTGACTGATGAGGAGCGAGGCGAGCTTGATTCGCAAATCGTGGATGAAATACAGGCCATAATTGACGAACAAAATGAAATAGACGCTATCTTAGCGCAAAATAAACCGATAGAAAATGAAAACATTGAAGGAAATGACGAAAGCGGAGGCGATGGCTTACGCGAGGGAGGCGGCGAGGTACTGCCAAGAGAACAACTTGATCAGACCGGGGGAACTGGAGAGGTTGAGGGAAGAGAATCGGCTGGCCCCGACATTGATCGCACGGATGGAGCTACACAAGAAGGCTCATCAAGGGGACTAGTTCCTTTTGTCGCTCCTTCTCCAAAGGAGAATGAGACCCCATTGGACTATGCCGAGCGCATAGTTGAGGCTAAGAGATTGCACGAAGAGGAGCTAAAGGTTGATACCAATCCAACAGAGGCGCAGAAAGAGGCCGGCAATTACAAGAAAGGCCATATAAAGATAAACGGTTTCGATATCACCATAGAGCAGCCCTCCGGTTCCGTCCGTTCCGGTAAGGACGCTAATGGAAAAGAGTGGTCTGTTACCATGAACAACACTTACGGTTACATTCGAGGTACTGAAAGTGTGGATGGTGATCATATAGACGTATTCCTAGGCCCGGATATGAATAGTGACATTGTGTATGTCGTGGATCAGGTGAATACTGATGGCTCATTCGATGAGCATAAGGTTATGATGGGATTCTCTTCCTTGGAAGACGCTAGGTCCGCTTACTTGTCAAACTATGAGGAAGGTTGGCAAGGGTTAGGCAACATTACCGGGGTTGCGTTGGATGAGTTCAAGAAATGGATTGATTCCTCGACTCGCAAAACAAAGCCCTTCTATGAGTATAAGGGAATTAAACAGGAGGAAGGCGATATTTCTAAAAATAATGATTCTGATAATTATAGCATTGTTCCCTCCCAATATACTACCAAGAAAGGAAAAGTTCTTGATATGCGGTTATTGAAGTTCGGTAATGAATTATCGAAGGAACAGCAACGTGCCGCCAAAGAGCTGGCCAAGGCTGAAAAGGGTTGGTATGACAGGGAACAGCGAGGTTTCATGATGCGTAGCGATGAAAGCGCAAGGCGGTTGGCCGATACCATTCTTGGCGATACCGATGCCGTAAGCGATGCGCAACCTATTTCTCTTGAAGACACACGCAGGGTTGTAGAGCCTCAAAAGGTAAATGTAGAAAACCTTATTGGTGATATCAACGATAAGGGCAAAGCCAAATTGAGCGATCGTACCGTTACCCCTAGCGGTAACCGCCTTGTTACCGATGAACGGTATGCGGAACTCCGTGAGCGCATGCGCAGGAAACTAGGCGGTCAAATGAATATGGGGATTGATCCTGAGATTCTGGCGATAGGTACTGAAATGGCAGTTTATCATATAGAGAAAGGCTTGCGTAAGTTCTCTGATTACTCAAAGGCAATGATCGATGATCTAGGTGACGCTATACGACCGTATCTTAAAGCATTCTACAATGGAGCGAGGGATTTGCCCGAAGTAGGAGATAACGGATGGGATAAGGATATGACCGCTTATGAGGATGTCCGTTCATTTGATGTAGCTAATTTTGATAAGCCTGTCCCGGATATAATGGATGCCGCCGAGACCGTGGTTAGAGAGACAGAGATTGCCGGACAAGCGAGTGCCGCGAAGAAAAAAATAAAAAATAGCCGGAAAAAGCAAACGGACAACAAAGACAAACCATTACCTTTGTATGGTAACGATTTATTCACTCCTAATAATATTAAAGACAATGAGCAAGGAAATTCAAGAGCGGATCAAGGCGTGGGAAGAAAAGCACGGGAAGAGGATCGAGGATCTGAACGCGGAGGAGACCGTGGAGGCGTGCATGGAAGTGATGTGCTTGACACGGAGCGAGGCCGAGGAATACCTATCAGCGACAGCGACAAGCGGCCTGTTGTAAGGAATCAAAACAATTTCAGCTTCCCGGAGAAGGGTATTGAGCTTCCTTCCGGTGATATATCCAAGCTAAAAGCCAATATTGAGGCGATAGAAACGCTGAAAGACGTAGAGGACGGCCAAGGAAAACCTACCCCGGAACAACAAGCCAAGATGTCAAGGTACGTTGGATGGGGAGGTTTGGCCGAAGCCTTGAACGAAGGCAAATACAACGCACGTGACAACAATTGGACTAAGGATCGAAATTGGAATGATAAGTATCTACGTTATTACGAGAAACTAAAATCCTTATTAAGTAAAGAAGAGTTCGACAGTGCCGTCCGTTCCACGACAACCTCTCATTATACCCCGTCCGAGGTCGTGGAAAGCTTATGGGGAATAACGGAGAAACTTGGATTCAAGGGCGGCAATATCAGTGAACCCGCCATGGGTATAGGTAACATAATCGGTATGATGCCTAAGTCTATATCTGAAAAATCAAGTATAAGCGGGTTCGAGATAGATAGTTTGTCCGGTCGTATGGCAAAGGCCTTATATCCTGACGCTAATATAAAGGTACAAGGATATGAGAAAGCGTTTTCTCCAAACTCGAAAGATTTAGTTATCACCAACGTCCCATTCGGGAAAAACGCTCCATATGATAAGGTTTTAGATAAGCAATTCAGGAAGAAACTTGGTTCCTCTTATAATCTCCATAATTATTTTATCCTAAAGGGGCTTCTGGAATTGAAAGAAGGTGGTCTCGGCGTATTCGTCACGTCCTCGGCTACGATGGATGGGGCCGATAGTAAGTTCCGTGAGTACGTGAGTGGGAACGGTTATGATCTGGTCGGAGCTATCCGATTGCCTAATGACGCTTTCCAGAAAGGGGCCGGCACGAGTGTCACGGCTGACATCGTTATATTCCGTAAAAGAAAGTATGGGGAACCTTCGAATGGGATAGGGTTCACTACTACAACGCAAATAGGTGAAGGAACTTATATGGAGGACGGGGATAAAAGGAGCAAGCCTATCATGGTTAACGAGTATTTCTCAAATCATCCCGATATGATGTTAGGTGATATGATGACCGCTTATGACGCTGGTAGCGGAGGTCTATATAGTGGAGCGTCCCAGACATTGAAAGCCAAACCCGGGGCCGATTTAAGCAAGGAGCTACTTAACGCTATTGATAACTTACCAAAGAATATCCTATCAGGTGTTGTAGAGACTAAAGGGCCGGAGGTTGTGGGTGACTCCACTTTGAAAGATGGTACTATTACCGTCCAGAATGGCAATGTCTTTGTTTTAGATGGGGACTCGTTAAAACCGATTAAGGCAAATCCTACGTTCGTTCATAATGGTAAGACCCGGAAAATAGCGGATGCGGTAAATGATTACAATGATATAAAGAAAAATCTATACGATCTTATCCATGATGAGCAAACAAAGGGTGTGGATCCCGAGCCCGCGAGGAAAAGGCTAAACAAAGTATATGATGCTTTCGTGTCCAAATATGGGACACTTAACAGGAACAAGGCTTTGGACGATATTTTCGCCGAGGATGTTGAGCATGGATTACCCTTCTCTTTGGAGACCGTTAGAAGGGTACCTTCCACGACCGGAAAATCTATGGTATGGGAAGTCTCGAAAGCGGATGGTATCTTGAATAAGCGTGTAAGTTATCCATTCGAGCTACCGACAAAAGCGGATAATGTCTTGGATGCCGTCAGTATAAGCAAGTCATATAAAGGTAATATTGATATACCTTATATCTCGGAGATAACGGGTATGGATGAGGTTAACGTGACAAACGAGATACTAGAGAAGGGAATTGCTTATAGGGATCCTGTTACCGGCAATATAATAGATAAGAGTGAATATCTCTCTGGAAACGTAAAAGAAAAGTTGGTAGAGGCTAAGGCGGCCTTGGAAGATCATCCGGAGTTTCAAAAAAACGTGGATGACTTGGATGCCGTACAGCCAGAACGTATACCCTATGGTGAGATAAGTTATCGACTGGGGACTACATGGATCCCGTCTGAGTTTATAAATAATTTCGCTGATAATGTACTGGGTATATCTTACGCTAACGCTAATTTTATCCCGGAGATCGGTGAGTATATTCTAGATAAGAGGGCGTTCATAACCGATTACGCTAAAGCCGGTCAATTCAAGACTGAGAGAATGGACGCTATAGACGTGTTCAAGGCCGCTCTTAACCAACGTAAACCCAAGGTTTATGACGAGATTAAATATTATGAGGACGGTAAGCAGAAAACGAGAAGGGTCGTAAACGAGCAGGAGACACAGGCCGTTGCCGAGAAAATATCCGACATGTCCGATAAGTTCGTGGAGTATATTGATTCTAAAACGATGTTCCATGGTCGTATTGAGGACGTGTATAATGATAAATATAACAACTATGTACTAAAAAAGTATGACAAACCGGTTTTTGAGCATTATCCTAACGCTAATAAGAATATAACGCTTAGAGATCACCAGAGCAAGGCGGTGCAACGTTGTCTATCCGAGAGCACGTTACTCGCTCACCAAGTCGGTACGGGAAAGACCTTTACCATGATTACGTCCGCTATGGAAATGAGACGGCTAGGTATAGCGAAGAAACCCATGATCGTTGTCCAAAACGCTACCCTAGAGGATTTCGTCCGTGACTTTTATAAACTGTATCCTTCCGCTAAGATTCTATCTCCGACAAAGGAGGAGCGTAACGCCGATAATAGGACAAGGCTGTTCAATCTTATAGCTACCGGAGATTTTGACGCTATCGTTGTCCCACAGTCATTCATGGCGTTTATCCCGGATAGCGAGGAGAGGAAAAAGGCATATATCCAAAAGCGTATAGATGATTTTGAGGAGGCTATCGATCGCATAGAAGACAAGGCTTTACAGGAGAGATTGAAAAGGGAGGCCAAGAGTATGCGTGATTCTCTGGAAGGTATAAAGAAAGGGAAAAACGTAAAGGGCAAGGCTAAGACAGCGGAGACTATCACGGCCAAGACGGAGCGTATTCTTGACAGGCGGACTGATAACGTCATGACGTTTGAGCAAATGGGTGTTGACGCTTTGTTTATTGACGAGGCGCATAATTATAAGAAGATCGGGTTTCCAAGCAAGATGTCGAACGTTAAAGGTATCGATACGAGCGCATCACAAAGAGCTAATAGTATGTTGCTAAAAGCCCAATGGATATCTGAGAATAATGGTGGTCGAAACGTGGTTCTGGCAACCGGTACCCCTATCACTAATACAATGGCAGAAGTCTGGACTATGATGAATTTCGTGGCACCCGATATCCTAGACGCATATAATATCAATAGCTTTGACGAGTTCGCTACCACTTTTGGAACGGTTGAGCCGTCATTGGAGTTTACCGCTACCGGTAACTTTAAAATAGCCGAGAGGTTCAAGAGCTATACGAATGTCCCGGAGCTTATAAAGGCGTTCAGGAGCCATACGGACGTTGTCTTGACAGAGGATGTCAAGGAGTTCAAGGAAGACAAGAATATCCCTAAGTTGAAAGACAATAAGATGACCAATGTCATTGTCGAGAAGAACGAGGACTTGGAGGATGTCATGCAAACCCTTATCAAGGAATTAGAGGATTATAACAAATTGACAGGAAAAGAGAAGAAGGATAAGAGCGCGCTACCCTTGGTCGTGTTCAGCAAGGCTAAACAGGCTGCGATTGACCTTCGCTTGCTTAATCCTACATTTCCCGACAATCCTGATAGCAAGACAAACAAGGTGGTCGATAACGTGTTGAGATTATATAAGGAAAGCGATAAGGACAAAGGCACGCAACTTATATTCTGTGATAGTTATCAATCCCCTTCTGAGACTCCAAAAATGGATTTATTCGATGTCGATTTATCTGTTCCTCAGTTTAATTTGTACAACGATATAAAGGAAAACCTTATCAAGGGAGGTATTCCGTCTAATCAGATAGCTATCGTTGGCAATTATGAGGGAGAAAGGAGATACGCCTTGTTCGATAAGGTCCGTAATGGGGATGTGCGCATTCTTATTGGAAGCACGGAGAAAATGGGAGTGGGTGTCAACGTGCAAGATCGTCTATTCGCCCTGCATCATATTGACGCTCCAATCAGGCCTATGGATTTTGAGCAACGCAACGGTCGTATCTTACGACAAGGAAACTTATACGCCACATGGGATAAACCGGTGAACATCGTCACATATGGCGTTAAAGGTACCCTTGACGCTACCGCCTATGACAGGCTTCGTATAAAACAAAACTTCATCAACCAAATGATGAAAGGCGATATATCGTCTCGTGTCATGGAGGAGCAAGACGATAGTGATCCGTCTGGAATGACCTTTAGTGAGATGGCGGCGACGTTATCCGGAGATAAGACCGCCCAACTACTGTTTGTGGCACAGAACAAGTTAAAGAAACTGCAAAACTCCAAGAGGAGCGATCTTAACAGTAAGTCTTCCATGCGTGACTCTATATCTAAATCCAAACTTAGGATACAAGAATACAACAGCCGGAAGGATATCATGGAAAGGAACGCCAATATCGTAAAAGAGAACTTCCCTGATGGGGTTGAGTCCGTGACTGTTAAAGGCAATACTTTCAGCGATGGTATATCGAATGAGCTTACGCCCATTATTGATGATTACTATGATAGATATACGCTTGACAGAAACACCCCTCCTCTGAAAATCAGTCTCAATGGAGGAAAAGGCGAGGCAATCGTGCATTTCAATGAAGGAATGATGGTCTATAGTTTATATTTAGGAAAGGAAAAACTGGTTGAGAATCGTGATTTTAGCGGCGGCAGGGGTTTGATGGCTAGCATTGACAGGCAGTTGGGGATTCCCGCTAAATCCGTCTCAGATATAGCCACTAAAATAAAGGCAGAGGAAAACAAGATAGCGGGATTAGAGGAAGCCGTTAAGAAACCGTGGGGAAAAGAGGATGAACTTAATGCGGCTCAGGCAGAGGTTAATGATCTGCAGAGACAATTAGTTGAAAAAGCTAAAGCTGAGGATATTCAGTTAGAATCAACTCTTGACGTTGATGGTACGTTGGTAAAAGAGGAAGGAGAGACTCGATTTCGATTCATGGGAGTAGATACAACTAATAATCAAGATAATGTAAGTTCTATTGAATCCTCAATCAACGGTTGGTCAAACAAGCTTAATACCCCTGTCAGGGTAATCCATGACGTGGACGATATAACCGATACGGATGAGAATATGTTGGCCCGTAAGAGAGATTCCAAAGGCTGGTATGATACTTCTACCGGGGAGATAGTCATAGTATCACCTAATTCCACGTCCGTAGGTGACGCTCAAAGGACTTTCCTCCATGAGGTGGTAGCGCATCATGGGTTACGTGAGCTATTCGGGGATGATTTCGATACTTTCCTTGATAACGTGTATCGGAACGCCAACGAGGATATCCGGAAAAATATCATTGACCGGACTAAAGGCAATCCTCTTAACTTGCGTGAGGCTACAGAGGAATACATCGCTGAATTAGCGGAACGTGGTTTCGATAACAAGGCCGAGCGTTCGTTATGGGAAAAGATCAAGGACTCTTTTCTTGATATGTTGAGAAAGGCCGGTATTAGCCTTGATTTCAAGTTATCGGATAATGACCTTCGTTATATCCTCTGGAGAAGCTATAAGAACTTGGAGCAAGGAAACTTGATGGATGTGGCCGAGGATATCGTGATGAGAAATAGATTAAGTCTTAACAATATAAATTTGAACGAAAATGGATCAATCGCAAGAGATATTGAACCTGAAAAAGGAAAACAACCTTCTGAAACAAAAGGTACTGGAAGGGAACTCGAGACAATCGATGGCGTTGATGAGAACGGAAACGAAAGTGAACGACACCATATCGACAAACCAAGGGGAGTTGAAAACGCTATTGACGGAATTAAAAACGCAACTGACCGAAATGGAAAAGAGACTGACGGCCAAGTTGACAACTATGGAGACCAACTTGATGGAGGAGATACGGGCGATAGGAACGGAAGTGTCCGGGATGGAATCGACGGTGAGCGGACTGTCATCGGACGTGCAGGAG
>ERZ1503814.420-NODE-420-length-13421-cov-8.486907_pt1 | contig 13421 bp, 10 predicted proteins | sample MGYA00571768_ERZ1503814 | MGnify/ENA primary metagenome ERZ1503814 (study PRJEB39906, sample SAMEA3182075) | gut metagenome | biome: human; feature: gut; material: Stool; isolation source: human stools | place: Canada | collected 2012-03-14 ... | reverse complement strand
TCTTGAAACAATTTCGTAGGGGCGACCCTCGCGGTCGCCCGCCTGTCTTGCACCGCACCCCTTGCAAAAATCCCTGTCATTGCGAGGGCGCACCACGCCCGTGGCAATCCGCCCCCAAAAAAACGCCGAGCCGCTGCAAAAACTGCAGCGGCTCGGCGCTTAAAAGAGGGTAATCTATGTACGACTTGTTTACTTACTTAGCGGCTCCGGCCTGCTTGGCGGCGTCGGCCTCCTTGGCCTCCTCCTCGGTGTCGATGGTGGCCATATGGTCCAGCATCCGCACCACCTGGCAGCTGTAACCCCACTCATTGTCGTACCAGGCAATGAGCTTCACAAAGTCGTGGTCCAGCATCAAGCCGGCGCTCTCGTCGAAGATGCAGGGGCAGGGGTTGCCGATGAGGTCCGTAGACACCACCTGGTCCTTGGTGTAGCCGATGATGCCCTTCATGTTGGTCTCACTGGCGTGGCGAATCTCATAGCAGATCTCGGCGTAGCTGGTGGGGCGGGAGAGTCTGGCGGTCAGGTCCACCACAGACACATCGGCGGTGGGCACCCGGAAGGACATACCCGTCATCTTCCCCTTCAGGGAGGGGATGACCCGGCCCACGGCCTTGGCCGCGCCGGTGGTGGAGGGAATGATATTGTTGAGGATGGAGCGGCCGGTGCGCCAGTCGCTGCCGCCGCGGGAGTCCACAGCCTTCTGCTTGGCGGTGGAGGCGTGGATGGTGGACATGAGGCTCTGCTCAATGCCAAAGACCTCGTGGATCACATTGGCCAGGGGAGCCAGGCAGTTGGTGGTGCAGCTGGCGTTGGAAACCACCTTCATGTCCGGGCGATAGAGCTTGCTGTTGATGCCGTAAACGAAGGTGGGGGTCACCTCGTCCTTGGCCGGAGCGGTGAGAAGCACACGCTTGGCGCCGCCCTTGAAATGGCGGGAGGCCTTATCGGTGGTGTTGTTGGCGCCGGTGCATTCCAGGATGTACTCCGCCCCGCACTGAGACCAGGGGATCATGGCGGCGTCGTTCTCGCTGAACACGCGGATCTTGTGGCCGTTCACCACCAGATTGCCGTCCAGGTTCTCCACCGTGCCCTCAAAATTGCGGAATACGGAGTCGTATTTCAGCAGGTAGACCATGTAGTCGATGTCGGCCTTGCGCAGGTTGATGCCGCACACATCGAACTTCTCCGGATTCTTCATCAAAATGCGCAGGATCACCCGGCCGATACGGCCAAAACCATTGATACCAATTTTAATCGCCATAGCAAAAGTACCTTTCTTCATCCTCAAGACTTGCCCCCGACGGAGGCGTTTTCATCTAAAATCATTATATCATGCCCACGGCATTTGTCTTGTGCAATTTTTAAAAATCATTGACGAAAATAATCTCTTTTTTAAACTCCTTTTATAAGAATTTAACAAAAATTTCAAAAATCATACCCAAACATTCCATACATCTCAAATGAGCAAATCCAATTTTTACCGTAAATTCCGCTCCCGCCGGACACCCTCTTTTTTTGTAACGCTTTCGTAAATAATGCAGCCTCCTTCTTGCAAAAAAAAATCCCCCATGCTAAACTTACCCTTATATAATGTGTCAAAAAGCCTCCCGGAGCCTGCCTATGCAGGCGGCACACTTTTTGCCGGAAAACCCGGAGGACTTTGGGCGCGCTGCGCCCAAAAAGAGGAGTGGATCGGATGCCGAAATTCAGCGTAAAAAAACCCCTTACGGTGTTTGTGGCTGTGCTGGCCATATTGGTGCTGGGTGTGGTGGCGTACCTGAAGATGACGCCGGACCTGATGCCCAATATGGACTTCCCCTATGTGGTCATTGTGACCACCAGCCCCGGTGCCAGCCCCGAGACCGTGGAGGCGGACATCACCAAGCCCATGGAGCAGTCCATGGCCACGCTGAATGAAATAAAGCATGTGACCTCCTCCAGCCAAAACAGCGTCTCCATGGTGGTGCTGGAGTTTGAGCAGGGCGTGAACATGGACTCCACGGGCGTGGACATCCAGCAGAAAATAGCCGCCCTCCAGGGCGGCTGGGATGATACCGTGGGCACTCCCTATGTGCTGAAAATAAACCCCACCATGCTCCCGGTGGCTGTGGCGGCCGTGTCCAGCGACAAGATGGATGTGGCGGAGCTTTCCGAGTTTGTAGACAGCACCCTCTCCGCTAAGCTGGAGGGCATCACCGGCGTAGCCAACGTCTCCGTCAGCGGCGTATTGCAGCGGCAGATGAATGTGATCCTCAGCCAGGAGAAGCTGGATGCCCTGTCCGAAAAGCTGGCCGCCGCCGTCAGCGCCCGGTTAGACGCCTCCCGGGACCAGCTCCGGCAGACCCGCCAGCAGCTTTTGGACGCTAAGGAGGCCATCCGCACAGCAGAGGAGACGGCCATTTCCCAGACGGCGGAAAAGGCCCTTTTGGCCGTCCGGGATAGCCTCCGGGAAATGGATATCCAGGAGCAGTCCCTCCGGGAAAGACTGACCCTGCTTCAGGAGCTTTTGCAGCGGAAAACCGAGTTGGAGGCAAAAAAGGCCGGCTACGATGCCCGCATTGCCGCCATTGAGAATAACCCCCTCCTGACGCCCGAGCAGAAGGAGGAGAAGATCGCCGCCATCAAGGCCGAGAGCGAATATATCCGCATCACCTCCGAGCTGGCGGAGATCGACCTGCGCCTGAAGGCCCTGGGTACGGACTGGGACCATCTGCGGGATGAAATCGAGAAAACAGCGGAGCAGCTCCGTCAGCTCCAGGAAAAGATCCGGCAATTCAAGTCCGATAACGCTGTCCTGGCTGACCTGGTGGAGAAGATCACCTCCGGAGCCATGACCCTGGCTGAGGGGGCCCAGCAGCTCATTTCCGGCAGCGTTCAGATAGACTTGGCCCTGACCCAGCTGGATTCGGGCCTGGCCACACTGGAGCAGAGCCGCTCGGCGGCCCTGGCCCAGACGGACCTCTCCGGTATGCTGCAGCTGAGCACCGTTTCCGCCCTGCTTACGGCGCAGAACTTTTCCATGCCCGCAGGCTATGTCCAGGAGGACGGCGTGCAGTATATGGTGTCCGTGGGCGATACGATCACCACCCAAGAGGACCTGCGCCATTTAGTGCTGCTGGACCTGGGCCTGGAGGGGGTAGACGCCATCCGCCTGGAGGATGTGGCGGAGGTATTCGTCACCGATAACAGCGATAAGATCTATGCCAAGCTCAACGGCGAAAACGGCGTCACCGTCACCTTTAATAAGCAGTCCAACTATGCCACGGCGGAGGTATCCAAAAACATCTCCAACCGCTTCGACCAGCTGGCGCAGGAGTACGACGGCCTGCACTTCACCGCCCTCATGGACCAGGGGGATTATATTCGCATCATCATCGGCTCCATCTTTTCCAGCCTGGCCTGGGGCGCCCTGTTTGCCATTTTGATCCTGTATCTGTTCCTGCGTGACCTGCGCCCCACGGTCATCACCCTGGTCTCCATCCCCATCAGCGTCATTTTCGCCGTGGTGCTCATGTATTTCTGCGGTGTCACCATCAACATGATCTCCCTGTCGGGCCTGGCCGTGGCGGTGGGTATGCTGGTGGATAACTCCGTGGTGGTCATTGAGAATATTTACCGGCTCCGCTCTCAGGGCGCCAATGTGCGCCAGGCGGCGGTGGCCGGAGCGGGCCAGGTGCTGGGGGCCATCACCGCCTCCACCCTGACCACCGTGTGCGTGTTTCTGCCCATCGTGTTCGTGGAGGGCATTACCAAGCAGCTCTTCACAGACCTGGCCCTGACCATGACCTTCTCCCTCCTGGCCAGCCTTCTGATTGCCCTGACCCTGGTTCCGGCTATGGCGGCGGGTATGCTGCAAAAGCAGAAGCCCATGAAGCCGGGCCTGCTGGATAAGGTCTATCCCGGCTACCGCAAGGCCGTGGCCTGGTCCCTGCGCCACAAGGCTGCGGTGCTGGGTACGGCGGTGGTGCTGCTGGTAGGCTCGGCAGCTTTGACCATTCACCGGGGCTTCGTGTTCATGCCCGAAATCGACCTGAACACCGTCAGCGCCACCATCACCATGCCCGAGGGCTGCGACCATGATAAGGCCGCCGAGCTTGCCGACGAGGTGACCCGCCGGGCGCTGACCATTGACAATGTCCAAACCGTCGGCGCGGCCATGTCCTCCAGCTCCGCCATGTCCATGATGAATATGGGCGGCATGGGCGGCACCGGGGGCGACTACGATGTTACGGCCTATATCATCGTCCCGGAGGGGGAGAGCGGCAACGCCGCAGGCCGGGAGCTGGTGGAGCTGTGCAAGGATATGGAGTGTACCGTCTCCTATGCCGGCGCGGCGGACAGCATGACCCAGATGCTCACCGGCAGCGGCATCACCCTGCAGGTGTACGGCGATGATATGACCGCGCTCCAGGAGGCCGCCAAAATGGCCGGAGAGGCCCTGGAGGGCGTTACCGGTGTAGAGAGCGTTTCCAACGGCTTGGAGGATGCTGTCCCCGCCATCCATATCACCGTGGACCGGGAGAAGGCCATGACTCACGGCATGACCGTTGCCCAGATCTATATGCAGGTGGCTCAGGCCCTGTCCGGCACCACCACCGGGGCGGACATGACCTTAGACGGTCAGGATATGACCGTCACCATCGGGCGGCCCCAGGAGCAGCAGGTGACCCTGGATAACCTTATGGACCTGGAGATCACCCCCGGCTCCTCTACCGGCAGCGCCATGAGCTCTATGTCCGGCGGCACGGGCAGCTCTATGGGCGGCTCCTCCCTGGGCAATTCTTCTCTGGGCAGCTCCGCTGCGGCTACTGCCTCCGCCGATAGCTTCAAGCTGGGCCAGGTGGCTACCCTGGAGCGCACCGTGAGCCTCAGCACCATCAGCCGCCAGGAGCAGCGCCGGTGCATCACCGTCACCGCCGCTGTGGATGAGGATCACAATGTGACCCGGGTCTCCTCCGAAGCCATTCGGGCCGTGGAGGCTCTGACTCTCCCGGCGGGCACCACTGCCGAGTTCAGCGGAGAAAACGAGACCATCATGGAGGCCATGCAGCAGCTCCTGCTCATGCTCCTGCTGGGCATATTGCTTGTGTACCTGGTGATGGTGGCCCAGTTCCAGTCCCTGAAGTCTCCGTTTATTGTCATGTTCACCATCCCTCTGGCCTTCACCGGCGGCTTTATCATCCTTCTTGTGTGCGGAGTGGAGCTGAGCGTGGTGTCTCTCATCGGCTTTGTGATGCTGGTGGGCATCATCGTCAATAACGGTATCGTCCTGGTGGACTATATCAACCAGCTGCGCCTGGAGGGCATGGACCGCCGGGAGGCCATCATTGAGGCGGGCGTCACCCGTCTGCGCCCCATCCTCATGACCTCCATCACCACGATCCTGGGTCTGCTGGTCATGGCCTTTGGCGGCGATGCAGGCACAGCCCTGATGCAGCCCATGGCCCTGGTCTGCATCGGCGGCCTGGTCTATGCCACCCTCATGACCCTTCTGGTGGTGCCGTGTATGTACGACATCATCAGCCGTAAGGAGCTGCGCAAGGTGTCCGAGAGCGACCTGTCCTACGAGGAAAAGACCCCCGCCGAAACACCGTAAAGCCCTTCCGCTCGTAAAAGACCCCCGGAGAAAAACCACGATTTTTATTCAAATACTGACCACCCGCTTGGCGGGTGGTCTCGCTTTTTTTGCGCAAAAAAACACCTTCACCGCGTTGCAAGTGCGGTGAAGGTTGGTGTCAATTCGGTGCCAATTCGGTGATGGTTTTCGGTGCCGTTTCGGTGCCGTTTTTACGCCGGACACACCAGAGCGCAAATGGCCTTGGCCGCGTCCCGGGGGAAGTTTTTTTCCCGGTTGCGGAGCATGGTCTCCGGGTCGATGGCGCCGGAGAAGAGACCCCGGATCAGCGGGGGCAATTCCGCCTCGTCCACAGCGGCCAGGGCATAGCCCCGGGAGGACATGAACTCCAGATTTCTGGTTTCACAGCCGGGGACGGCATCCAAATAGAGCAGAGGGACTCCGGCGGCCACGGCCTCGGTGGTGGTAAGACCCCCGGCCTTGGTGACCAGGGCATCGCAGCCGTGGAGGTACAGGGGCATCCGCTTGGTGAAGCCCACCACCTGGATCTGCGGGTACTCCTCCAGGGTGAGCTTGCTGCTGCGGTAGAGACGGCGGTTGCTGCCGCAGACCATGACCAGCTTGTCCTCCGACGGGGAGAGTTCCCGGGCGATCTTCTCCGCTGCCGAGCGCATGGGGCCTGCCCCCATGCTGCCGCAGGCCAGGACGACGACATGGCGTTTATTCTCCAGGTGGAGGGCGCGGCGGGCTGTCTGCTTATCCAGAGGGCGGATGAAGTCCGGGGAGACGGGGATGCCCGTGGCGTGGAGCCGGGAGGGGTCCAGCCCGGCGGCGGCAAACTCCTCCAGCAGCGCCGGGTGGGGGATGCAGTAGCCGTCCATATCCAGCTCACCCACGCCGGGGGAGCAGGTGTAGTCCGTGGCCACGAACCAGGCGGGAAGGGACAGATCCCCCCGGCGGCGCAGCTCGGTTATCATCATGGCCGGGAACACATGGACACAGATGGCGGCATCGGCCCCATCGGCCCGGAGGGCCTCCCGGAGGGGATCGGCCCCCTTGATGGACTGCTCATACAGAAGCGGGGAGGGATTTCGCTCCTCCAGGCGGTAGCCTACGCCGTAGAGCTTGGGGGCATAGCGGTAGGCAAAGTTGTGGCCCTTACTGATAAAGTTGGCCGAGGACTTAGGCAGGAAGGCCAGGGCATCCCGGATAACAGGGGTGTGGCCCCGGGCCGTCAGCTCCCGGCCGATGGCAGCGGCGGTGCTGTTGTGTCCGCCGCCGGTGGCGCAGGTGAAGATCGTCACTTTCATTTTGCTTTTCTCGCTTTCCGCATAAGGCGCAGCAGCCGGGGACGGTTATACCGCTGGATGATCTGAAAGGGGAGGTTTCCCAGAAGAATGTATACGGCCACGATGCAAACCATCCAGCCGCTTCGGCAAAGGGCGAAGGCGCCCAGAGACAGAAGACCCAGGCAGAAGTGGACGCACTCGGCCACGCAGGTCTCCTGCACCAGGAGGGCATAGTCGGTTTTCCCGTCGGGAGCAAGCTGCTTTTTGACCATATCGCCCAACAGGCGGCTCATGTCCGGCACCTTGTCCTTCCAGCGGTGGACGCCCAATTTGCGCCAAAACCGGCCCTCCTTTTCAAAGGGGGCGGAGGCCCAGGGCCATCGGTCACCGGAAAACCAGCGGCGGGGCAGGGCCTGGCCCACGGGGTGGGCCAGCAGGCTCAGGGCCAGAAGGTAGAAAACGCCTTTCAGAAGCGGCGGCATGGGGAGATCATTCCTTTCTTAAAAACAGAACGCCCAGGGTCTTGGGGCCGCAGTGGGAGGAGACGGTACACCCGGCCTGGGTGATGAACACCTCCCGGAAGGGGGCTTCGGCTTTGACCTGCTCTGTCAGCTCCCGCAGCGTTTCTTCGGACACCTGGCCGGAGTGGGTGATAAAGGCCCAGTCCTCCACCACGGACTTTCCCGCAAGGCGCTGGGAGATGTACTGGGGGTAGACCTTTTCGATAGACCCGCGGTATTTCTTGCAGACCACCAGATTGCCCTCCCGCATTTCCAGGCAGGGCTTCAGCTTCAGCACATTGGCACCCAGGGCGGTGACACCGCTGCAGCGGCCACCCTTCCACATGAACTGCAGGGTGTCCAGGACGAAGCTGGTGTCGCTGAGAGGGGCCAGACGGCGCAGCTCCTCCGCGATCTCCGCAGCGGGCAGGCCCTGGTCCCGGAGCTTGGAGCCCTGGAGGGCCAGGAGAGCCCCGCCGGTGGAGAGCTGGCGGCTGTCTACCACATGGATGCGGTGGGCTGCCTCCATTTCCGTGGCGGCCAGGAGGGCGTTTTGACAGGTGCAGGAGAGGTTGGAGCTGATGTCGATATGGACGATGTCAAAGCCCTCGTCCAGGATGGGGGCAAAGAAATTTTTGAATTCCTCCGGGCTTACCGCCGCCGTTTTGGGCAGGGTGCCGTCCTTTTGATAGTCGGCATAGAGGTCCAGAGCGGTGTAGCTGCCGTCGTCGGGGAAGGTGCGCTGGCCGCTCTGGATGGTCAGGGGTACGGTACGGATTTGGAAGCGCTCCAGCAGAGCGGGGGTAAGGTCGCAGGTGCTGTCATATGTGATGCATACGGGTCTGGACACGGCAAGGTTCCTCCTATGTCTTATATTACAGTATAACATTATAAGGGAGAAAGCTCAAGCGAAACTCAAAATTAGGGTCGTTTTTTGAGAGGAAATGTGGTAGGATGGGGGGAGAAAGAAAAATGGCCGTTGGAGAGGGAAAAGAGCGGTGCGAATCCGGGCCCGACAACGCAACACCTTGTAGGGTAGGGCCCATGTGCCCTGCCGGGAGTGCGGTACGGAATCGGCGGGCGGACAGGGGCGTCCGCCCCTACGGAAGCGTTACAGGGGGTGCAATGGGCGGGCGACCGCAAGGGTCGCCCCTACGATAGCGTTACAAGAGGTGCGGTAAGACGGGCCGATGTGGGGAGCGAACTGAGCGCTGCCGGTGGCAGAAGCAGCGAAGTGAGCGAGTGGCCGCGGTCAAAATTTTAAGCGTTCGCCGTAAGGCAGCGCAAAAATTTTGGGCACCGCAACAGGACCATCGGCCCCTACGGAGAGGATGCAAGATTGAGCGGCGGGCTGAGGGCAGCCCGCCCTACGGAGGGGTTACAAGAAGTGCCTGCATGCGGGCGGACAGAGGCGTCCGCCCCTACGGAAGCGTTACAGGGGGTGCAATGGGCGGGCGACCGCAAGGGTCGCCCCTACGGAGGGCTGCGATGAATGTGTGGGCTGGGTATCGGCCCTTGCGGAAGTTTTTTGACAGGGAGGGAATGGTATGTTTCGGATTTTGGTGGCGGAGGATGACGAGAGCACCCGGCTGCTGATGTGTGAGGTTTTGCGTCAGGCGGGATATGAGCCGTGCCCGGCCTGCAACGGCGTGGAGGCCCTGGAGGTGATGGAGCACTACCAGTGCGACCTGGCGGTGGTGGACATCACCATGCCCCGGATGGACGGCGTCGCCTTTACCCAGACCCTCCGGGAGGGGAACTGCGATCTGCCGGTGCTGATGGTGACGGCCCGGGTGACCCAGGAGGACAAGCGCCGGGGATTCCGGGCAGGGTGCGACGACTACATGGTAAAGCCCGTGGACGAGGAGGAGATGCTCTGGCGCATTGAGGCGCTGCTGCGGCGCTACCGCAGCACGGCGGAGCGGCGGCTGACGGTGGGCGGCACGGTTTTGGACCGCAGCTCTATGCAGGTCATCACCCCCGGAGGTGTTCAGCAGCTGACGGCCAAGGAATTTATGCTTCTATTCAAGTTATTGTCCTATCCCAGAACATTATTTACCAAGCGTCAGCTCATTGACGACATCTGGGATCTGGACAGCGAGGTGGATGAGCATACGGTGGAGGTATACATCTCCCGGCTGCGGGAGCGGTTCCGGGGGAGCCCGGACTTCGAGCTGCGGACCATCCGGGGGTTTGGATACATGGGGATGCCCAAGGAGGACGAGAATGCAAAGCAGTAGGGTGAAAAAAGAGAATCCCCCGGCCCGGCTCCTATGGACTATGTTTTTGCTGGTGCTGGGGCTGGTGGTGGTGTACGGAACCCTGGCTCTGGGCATTTTTGCCCTGGTGCAGCGGCTGGTGCGGCTGGACGAGAGCAACTACACCCTGGTATGGCCCATTCTCATCCTGACGGTGAGCGCCATTTTGGGCGTGGTGCTGGCCATATTCATTTTCCGGGGATATTTGGCGCCGCTGTCCCGGCTGATGCAGGCCACCCAGGCGGTGGCTGCCGGGGATTACTCGGTGCGGGTGGAGCTGCGGGGAGCCCGGGGCGAGGTGGCGGACTACATCCGCAGCTTTAACAAAATGGCGGAGGAGCTGGGGAGCGTGGAGATGCTGCAGTCAGACTTCGTGAACACCTTTTCCCATGAATTCAAGACGCCCCTTATCTCCATCCGGGGATTTGCCAAGCTCTTGCAGAACCCGGACCTCTCTGCGGAGCAGCGGGCCACCTATGCCGGGACTATCGCCCGGGAATCGGAGCGGCTGGCGGCCATGAGTACGCATATTTTGGAGCTGACCCAGTATGAAAACACGGAGATCGTGTCCGGCAAGACCCTATACAGCCTGGACGAGCAGCTGCGCCGGTGCATCCACCAGCAGGAGCGGAGCTGGCTGCAGAAGGGACTCACCGTGGAGGGAGACCTGGACCGGGCCGATTACTACGGCAATGAGGAGCTGGTAGAGCATATTTGGTCGAACCTTATTGCAAATGCCATCCGCTTTACTCCCGCCGGAGGACAGATCACCGTGGTGCTGCGGAAGGAGCCGGGGGCGGTGAGCGTGGCGGTGTCGGACACGGGCATCGGCATGGACGCGGAGACCCAAAGGCACATCTTCGACAAGTTTTACCGGGGAGAACAGGGCTCAGACAGCCGGGGGAACGGGCTGGGGCTTTCCATTGTGCGCCGGGCCGTGGAGCTATGCGGCGGCACGGTGGAGGTTTTTTCCCGGCCCGGGGAGGGGACAACCTTTACGGTGACGCTGGGAATGGAGGACAGAGGAGGGGGAAAAGAGAGGGGCTTTCAGGGAGGAAAATGAAAGTTAGGAAGATTTTTCTTGCAAAATCGGGAAGATATGTGCGATTATTTCTTGACGAAAGCCATATTATTATGTATGATAGAAATACCAATGTTTGGAGGAATGAAAAATGAAAAGAATTCTTGCACTTGTGCTTTGCACACTGATGACCGTCGCCTTACTGGCCGGATGCGGCTCTAAGAAAAACAACGATACCAACAACGACAAGACCTGGGTCGTGGCTACCGACACCACCTTCCGCCCCTTTGAGTACACCGACAAGGACGGCAACTTCGTGGGCATTGATGTGGACATCGTGGCCGCTGTGGCCGCCGACCAGGGCTTTAAGTATGAGCTGAAGAGTCTGGGCTGGGATGCCGCCATCGCCGCCTGCAAGTCTAAGCAGGCCAACGCCATGATCGCCGGCGCCTCCATTAAGCAGGACCGCATCGACAGCGGCTGGATCTTCTCCGACGGCTACTACACCGCTACCCAGTGCATGACCGTGCGCACCGACAGCGACATCAAGGGCTTCGGCGACCTCAGCGGCAAGGCTGTGGCCGTGAAAACCGGCACCATGGGCGCTACCTACGCCGAGAGCCTGAAGGACCAGTACGGCTTCACCCTGAGCTACTATGAGGACTCTCCCACCATGTACCAGGCCGTCATCGGCGGCCAGGCTGTGGCCTGCTTCGAGGACACCCCCATCATGATCACCACCATTAAGGAGAACGGCTACGACCTGAAGGTGGTGGAGGGCAGCGAGAATGACGGCGCCGACTACGGCGTGGCCGTCTTCGACGAGGAGAACCGGGCGTTTTTGGACCTGTTCAACAAGGGCCTGGCCAACATCAAGGCCAACGGCACCTATGACAAGATCATTGCCAAGTATCTGGGCTGATCTGACCCGCAAATAAAGAATAAGTACCGCTGTGCCGCTTGGGCGGCACAGCGGTACTATAAGGAAAAGAAAAGGAATGCCACATGACACATCTAATTGCTGATTACGGCAACATACTGCTCAAAGCAATGGGCCAAACGCTGCTGCTGGCGCTGTATGGCCTGTTTTTTGCCTGCATCATCGGCGTGATTTTCGGTATACTCAGCGTACTGAAAAGTAAGGTCTGCAACGGTATCGCATTCGTGTTTGTGTATCTGATCCGGGGCGTGCCGATGATTGTGCTGGCCTACTTTGTATACTTCGGTGTGCCGTTCTTTGTGAACAACTACACCTCCGGGAGCCTGCTGCTCAGCGCGCTGCAGGCGGGCACCATCTGCCTGGCACTGAACTGCGGTGCGTATATGTCCGAAATTATCCGGGCCGGCATCCAGTCGGTGGATGTGGGGCAGATGGAGGCGGCAAGAAGCCTGGGCCTGCCCTACTGGCGGGCCATGCACCGGGTGGTGATGCCCCAGGCCATCAAGACCATGATCCCCAGCATCATCAACCAGTTCATTATCACCCTGAAGGACACCTCTATCCTGTCCATCATCGGGTTCCCGGAGCTTATCAATGCGGCGAAGAATGTAAACGCCGTAGAGGGCAAGGTCTTTGAGATCTGGGCGATTGTGGGCGTGATGTATCTGATCGTCATCAGCATACTGTCCATCATTGCCAAGCGCTTGGAAAGGAGGCTCAATGCAGGCCGTGAACGAGGGTAACATTAAGATCCATGTTGAGGATCTGAAAAAGAGCTTCCACAAATTGCAGGTGCTGCGGGGCATCTCCACGGACATCTACGAGGGCGAGGTGGTGGTCATCATCGGCCCGTCGGGCAGCGGCAAGTCCACCTTCTTGCGGTGCCTGAATCACCTGGAGCAGATCGACAGCGGCAAGGTCGTTGTGGACGATGTGGACATTTTTGACCGCAAGACCAACATTAACACCACCCGGGAAAAAATCGGCATGGTGTTTCAGCATTTCAACCTGTTCAACAACATGAATGTGCTGCGCAACCTGATGCTGGCCCCGGTGGACCTGAAAAAGGCCACCAAGGAGCAGGCACGGGCCAAGGCTCTGGAGATGCTGGAGCGAGTGGGCCTGGCCGACAAGGCGGAGAACTTTCCCAGCCAGCTTTCCGGCGGGCAGAAGCAACGGGTGGCCATCGCCCGGGCTCTGTGCATGGAGCCGGATGTGATGCTCTTTGACGAGCCCACCAGCGCACTGGACCCGGAAATGGTGGGCGAGGTGCTGCAGATCATGAAGGCCCTGGCTGCCGACGGCATGACCATGGTGATTGTGACCCACGAGATCGGCTTTGCCCGGGAGGTGGCTGACCGGGTGCTGTTCATTGATGAGGGCTGCATCGTGGAGGAGGGGACGCCGGAGGAGATATTTAACCATCCCAAGACGCCCCGGGCCATTGATTTCTTGAATAAGGTGCTGTGAAGCGTATGATCCCCGGCCCGCGAAAACGCGGGTCGGGGGAAACTGTCGAAAAACCCTCCGGGTTTTTCCGACAAAAGGCTTGCGGTCTGCTGCGCGCATAATTTGTCCGTCTGTGACGGACAAATTCCACACTGGCAGCCCGAGTTGTATTTTCTCTCACGCACATGTCGCGAGAGAAAATGATTTAATTTTTTTGCCGCCTGCGGGCGGCAAACTCTGCGAGGCTCTTTTGACACGCTGCCCCGACCCGCGAAAACGCGGGGCGGGGTTATTTTTTTGCAACAAGGGGAATGAGGGGCGGGGAGAGGCGTCCGCCCCTACGGAGGGTTTACCGATAGGATTTCGTAGGGGGCGATGCCCACATCGCC
>ERZ1503814.411-NODE-411-length-13507-cov-2.844707_pt1 | contig 13507 bp, 5 predicted proteins | sample MGYA00571768_ERZ1503814 | MGnify/ENA primary metagenome ERZ1503814 (study PRJEB39906, sample SAMEA3182075) | gut metagenome | biome: human; feature: gut; material: Stool; isolation source: human stools | place: Canada | collected 2012-03-14 ... | reverse complement strand
AATATGTAATGAGAGTTTTCTACATTTTATCGATACAAAAGTAAATGCCACTTGTTACGATTTGATTACGGGAGTGTTACATTTTTAGTAAAGGTCTCGCCAAATCGGTTGATAACCTTGATCCGTACGTCTTTGACTCCGGCAGAAGGGTGGCAACGGAATAAGTGCGATGTATGATATCCAGAAGGTTTTCCGTGCATGTCGATATAGTCTTGGTCTTCATCATCGAATTGCTCCATGCGACCTTTCTCTATGCCGTTTTCGCTCCATGTAACTTGGTAGGTCGGGTCCCAATCCCATACGTTCACCACTAGGTAATCCGCTTGCGATTTGAACTCATTCGGCTTATAAACCCTGAATTGATAATTCGAATCATGGCCGGTTGCCTTATAATACCAAGTAGCGGCATTCCCTTTCACCTCAACGACCAGATAACCGTTCGGGGTGCCGCACCGGTTTACATGGCCGGCCCACCAAGCTCCGCAAGCGGCTCCGATATTATGCTCGTACAGATTCGGTGTGACTTGGTTGTTCTCGAAGAAATGCGTATGCCCGGCGAAGATATGGACATTATAAGGGCTGACGATCTCTTTCAGGCTCTCAGCGTCCTCGGCGTTTCCTCCCCCTTTATCCGTCTGGTTGAATACCGGGGCATGTACGTTGATAAATACAAGTGTTCCGGGTTTAACGTAACTCAGGTCGTTTTTCAGCCATTCCAGTTGTTCCTTTCCGAAGCGTTCGTCATATTTCTTGTCTTTATAATAATCAATATCTTTTAAGGTGATGATATGTGCATCCCCGACATTGAACGAATAATTGTAAGGGCCGAAATGATCCTCGTAGATACGCTCCGCATAGCTCTCCTCGGTTACCTTTTGATTGGATAAGGCCGGGTAACGTAAGTCGTGGTCGTGATTGCCGATCACGGAGAACATCGGGATGCCTAAGACCGAGACCGCTTCCTTATAAGGAGTGAATAAATCCATGCGATCCCAAGTAATGTCTCCCAGCGCCATACCGTAGACCTCTTTTCCTTGGTAGCGCTCTATAGTCTGCTTCAAGTCGGGGATGGTCTCTTCACGGAAACGTTTCATCTGCCGTTCGTCGATGGTCTGAGGATCGGAGATTGCCAAGTAGACAAACCCGTCGATTGGCTGTTTCCTAGGGGTGAGCGTAAAATCATGTTCATTGATCTCTTTACTTTTATCAAGTTGCTGATAGAAAAGATCCGGTATACCTTTTGTTTGCTCGATCTCATAGTCACCCGGTACGGAGAGGTAGACAAAGCGGCTTTTGTCCAGATTCGAATCTAGGCTATATTCTCCCCGCTCATTTGTTTGCGTGAAATTATAACCATCCGTAACGACTACGCCTTGTAGCGGTTTGCCTGCCGTATCGGATACAGTGCCTCTTACGGTAGCGGCTTGCGCTATCCAAGTGGATAACGCAAGTAAAAGCGTGAATGATAAGAATTGTTTCTTCATCGTAATTTTTTTTATGATTTGAATATAGAATATGTTAGTTAGAATTTATAACGTACGCCGATTTGAATCTGCCAAGGGTTTCCGTTCATATTGGATACACCCGTGTTTTTGTTTACGTTATATACGTATTGCTTCTTCTCCGCGTCAAAACTCTTGATGGAGTAGATATTCTGCTTGCCTAGATTATGTCCGGCACCCCAGTCCTTGTTCAGCATATTCAGGAAATTGAAAAAGTCTATCGAGGCCTCGATGGAATGAGTCTTATAGATCTTGAAGTTCTTGTTCAAGCGCAAATCGAAAGTACCGTAGAAGCCATTTACGCCACCGTTACGCTCGGCAACCTTCCCATAGTTTTTACGGATATAATCTTTTACGCTCTTCTCCGCTTCCGGATTGTCCAAGATCGCTTGGATACCCTCACGAAGATATTGAGGCGTATTACTATCGTTCGGGTCATAGATATAAGCCAAGTCGTTGGATGATACGAAATCACCGTTCATATTACCACTAACCGCTAAAGAGTAGCGGGTTCCACCGATCCCGGAGAAACGCAAGCCTACGCTGATTCCCCAGAAAGAAGGAGCCGTACCGTAGAATACGACCTTATGGCGGAATTGGTTGTCCGAGTAAGTCATGGTACTCAAATCACGAGGATCATCTTTTACCATCAAGGCTAGAGTCGCTGTATTCGCTACGTTACCGTTGTAAGAGGTGTTATCCTTGGAATCGTTCCACGTATAGCTGAAAGAAAGCTCGCCATCCTTGAAATAACGCCAAGTTCCATCTACCACGAACGCATATTGGTTGATTTTTCCATCGCTGATTAATTCCAGCACACGGCCTACCTTATTACTTTTACGTCCTTGCATCCAGTCGGTAGCTCCGTTCTTAGTATTGATACTCTCGGCGGGGACGAACACGCCACGATTCCCCTCGGCGGCGATACGGAAGTAAGGCTCATCCACCATATTACGGTCTACGTACATATAATTATGGCGTGCCCAGTTGGCGTAAGCACTGATACCTACCCGCAAGCGATCGGAGAAGAAATGCGTGTAGCTGGCGTTCAACTTATATACTACCGGTACACGGGCATCCTTACTATTCATATTGATCGTGCTGATCTTTTGGATATTCGGGTTGTTGAATAAATCAACGCCCGGAGCGGTAGAAGGATCTTTGCGGTATGCCGGGAAATTCGGTGTCGGAACCAAATTGCCTTGTATATCCACGGACGCTACCTTCGTATCGTCGAACAGCATATTGCTGATCATGGAATAGTTGTTTAAATCCGAACCGAAGATACCGGCGCCAAGGCGGATAATATCTTGATGTTTATCATTCACGTCCCACGTGAATTGAACGCGGGGTTGCAACTGGAAGGTGGAGATTACGTTGTCCGTACGTAAGCCTAGTTCGTCATAAACAGTCTGGTTAAAGTTCGCGTGGTTGAAATAACGGGTATAATCCGCACGGATACCGGCCATGACCTCGAATCCGGTGAAAAGCTTCGTTTGTAATTGTCCGTAGATAGCGGAGTTCAAGGTATTCATCTTTACGGTAGGATCATCTACCAAGGCGATTTCCCGGGCATAGCGGTAAGGAGTCATATGCTCGAAATTATCCAGTCCCGTGAAATAAAACCGTCCGTTCATCTCACTGCCGTAGAGTGATTTCATATTGGTGTACATGAAGTCCGCTCCGAATGTATAGTTGATGCGGTCCGTATTATAATACATATTGTCTACCAATTGAAGTACATTATCCTTAAAATGTTCGGGAGCGTAGCGTTGACCTCCAAGTTGGATGGAAGTGTACATGCTCTTGTCACCAGAAATAGATTCCACGTTCTCTACGATTGCTCTCGGAATATTAGAACTTGGCAATTGCTTGTTCGGGGTCGTGGCCTCGTAAACCAAGAAATGTTGAAGCTTCAACTCATTGGTCAGTTTCGGGCTTAATACCGAGCGTAAGGTAGCGAGTAAGCTGTTGTTATGCGATTTGCGATCGATCCAAACCTCGTAAAGATTGATGCTGGAGTTATCGCTCTCGCTCTGTTTATTATCCTCGTTGATGAAATTATTGCGAATGGTTAACAAGTTGGTAGCGTTCAACTGCCAGTCGATACGGGCGAAGACTGCGTTCGTCTGCTTCTTCTTGCCGAACTCCCCGAATTGAGGATCATTGGAGACTCCGTATTTAGTACGGGCGATATCCAGATAACGGTCTAGCGTAGATTGAGTGACATTATAGCGAGACTCGTCCGCCGCCGTCTTGATATCCGCTATATAAATCGGACGGGAATCCTGTTGGTGATCCCATACGACATAGAAGTGCGCACGGTCTTTCACGATCGGGCCTCCCAAAGAGAAACCATATTGATAGGTAGAGAAGTCGGAAGTCGATTTATTTCCCCGTATATCATAGGAGCTGGATAACCAATCGGCACGACCGAATCCGAATACACTTCCGGTGAAAGTATTGGTTCCTGATTTCGTGACAGCGCTCACGGTGCCGCCCCCGGAACGTCCGTTGGTCACGTCATATTGATTGGTTACCACCTCAAATTCGCGGACGGCTTCCATGGATATCGTATAAGCGCCGGAAGTCGTTCCGCTCGCTACGGTTCCTTTAGCCGTCATACCGTCGATGGTGTAATTCGTTGAGGATGATAATTGCCCGGCGATATTTCCTCCGCTACTCAATGGCGAGAGATCCATTAGGGATGTGAAGTTACGGCCGTTTGCAGGAAGCTTCGTGATATTTTGAGCGGAGATAGATGTTGCCGCACCGATCTTCGGAACCATGTTCTTCAAGGAATTAGCGACTACCTCGACGGCTTGTATCTCCACCGATTCCTCCGCCAGCTTGAAATCCACTCGAAGCATATCCCCTTGGTTCAATGCGTATCCTGTCTTTTTCTGTTCTCCATAACCGATATAAGAAGCTGTAACGGTATAAGGAGAACCTAGCGGAAGCTGCTTGATGGTGTATTCTCCTTTATCGTTCGTGATAGAACCCGTGAAGAATCCGGTAGATTCATTCTTGACTTGGATCGTGGCTCCGATCACCGATTCCCCTTTATTATCCATGACCGTACCGGTGATAATCGCTTGCGTTCCTTGCGCAGACAAGAGAGCCGGCAAGCAATTAAAAAATAACAAACAGGCAAGCAGCCTGCATGTAAGTTTGTTAAACATCCTCATAATAATCTTTTTAAAATTAAACCTAAATATCTTTTACGGCGCAAAAGTAAATGTCCGGTTTTGCAAAGAGATTACATCCGTGTGTAGGTTTAAATAAAGAAAAAAGCCTAATGAAGGATATCCATTAGGCTCAACGAGAAAATTATAAATGTGTCTATAAAAAAGAAGGTTAGTCCTCGTCCAAAGTCTTGATAATGGTAGATGCTATCTTGGATGAACTCTTGCGGCTGCTCTTTCTGAGTTTATCCGGGTTCTCAAGATTCATGCAGGTAAAGAAGTTATTCCCCCTATATACCTCATTTTTATCTTTGTCGAATAAGGTATAGCTGACGATATGGAAAAGCGTGCGCAAGGGTTGGTCTTGCCATTTAAGATAATGCTGGTTTAATACTAGCAGATAATCAGCGTCAGCATTATCCAATACCTTTTGTAACTCTTCGGTCGGCACGGCTGAAAGATCGGAATAGCAATCCTCGCTCTCCCCGTTAACCTTGATCTCATTCAGTACCTGTCCGGTCACTTGTGTAGCGTTTGCCGGAATAAACTTGCAATCTCCGTTCTTTACGGATGCGGCGATATTCTCGGCGATGATCGTATTATACGTTTGGTCGATACTATCCGCTTTCATACCGGTCTCTTCGGCGATCATCCCATTGTAGAAATAGTTTGATTTCACGTTATCGTGCAAACCTACGATGAGAATTTGCTTTGCATGATAATTGTCACCTTCCTTCTTACTTTCTTTAGCGTTCGCTGCTATAGAAGCTACGGCTAAAAAGAACATAACCGTAAAGATTCTGATTTTAAATAACCTTTCCATGATTCTTCTATTAAATTCTGTGTCTATTAATTTCGGAGGCAAAGATATTAGCGGGGTGTTGCAGGGATATTACGGTTGTATAAAGTAATAGTTACCGATAATCCCCCCTGTACCGGCTTGGATATTAAAATCGTGGATTCGTTGTAAAGTCTATTCTACCGTGTGGATGAGTTCAATCAAAAGGCGGTTACCAAGAAACTTTAAGGAGATATAGAAACAAGGGTTGTTTTTAAGGTTCAAAGAACGCTAAAAACAACCCCTGTTATTTTTACTTATTATTCTCGATCCACTTGCGAGCGTTCACGAACGCCTCGATCCATGGAGTGACCTCGTCGTTCTCCTTACGGTCGGCGGGGTAATAACCGCACTGCCAAGGGAAGATCGCACGTTCGGGGTGAGGCATCATGGCTAAATGGCGGCCGTCCTTTGAGCAAACACCGGCAACGGACCAAGGAGAACCGTTCGGGTTGGCGGGATAGCCATCGTAGTTGTATTTAGCGATGATGTTGTACTCCTTCTCCTCGTAGGGGAACTCGAACTTACCTTCACCATGAGCTACCCATACACCCAACTTCGTGCCGCTCAAGGAGCCGAACATTACGGAGTTGTTTTTCGGGATCTCCAAGCTAACGAAGTTAGACTCGAACTTATGGGAATCATTGTGAACCATCTTATGCTTTTTCTCGTGCTCCGGATAAACCAAGCCTAACTCGGCCATCAACTGGCAACCGTTACAGATACCCATGCTCAACGTATCTTTACGTGCGTAATAGTTGTCGATCGCTTTCTTGGCTTTCTCGTTATACAAGAAACCGCCGGCCCAGCCCTTGGCGGAACCTAATACGTCGGAGTTGGAGAAACCACCGCAGAATACGATGAAGTTTACATCCTCCAAAGTCTCACGTCCGCTAGCCAAGTCCGTCATATGGACATCCTTCACGTCGAAACCAGCCAGATACAAGGCGTAAGCTGTCTCACGCTCGCATTGTGTACCCTTCTCACGGATTACCGCAGCCTTGATGCCGTTCGGAGCGCGGCGTTCGGCTGAGAGTCCGTAAGAAGAAAGCTTTCCGGTAAAGTCCTTGTGGAACTTGTACTGTACGGGCTGCATCTTATAGTTCTCGAAACGGTTTCCGGCACAAACGCTTCCGCTCTGCTTTACATCCAGTTTATAAGAAGATTCGTACCATACGTCACGCATATAGTCGATGCCGAAGTGATATTGGATGCCGTCTTTCGATACCAATACATGGCGCTCGTCGGTCGGTTTGGCGATGATGGCGAAACCTACGCCAGCTTCTTCCATCAACTTTTCGAATGCCTTCTTGTCCTTTACCTGAACCAAGATACCCGGATTCTCGGCAAACAGGATCTTCACGATATCGCTCTCGGAGATCTTATCCAAGTTGACATCCAAACCACCCTCTACGTTGGCGAAGCACATCTCTAACAGGGCGGTGATCATACCTCCCGCTGAGATATCGTGTCCGGCAAGGATGAGTCTCTTCTCGATCGCATCTTGTACGGCGTTGAAAGCGTCACGGAAGTATTCCGGATCTTTCACGGTCGGAACCTCATTACCCAGCTTGTTCAAAGCTTGAGCGAAAGCGGAACCACCCAACTTCAAGGTATCGAAAGAGAAGTCTATATAATAAATGTATGTATTCTTGTCTTGAGCTACTACCGGGGAGACGATTTTCTTGATATCGCTAACCTCTGCACCTGCGGAGATAATCACCGTACCCGGGGCGATCACCTTATCGTCGCCATATTTCTGCGTCATGGATAAGGAGTCCTTACCGGTCGGGATATTAATACCTAAGCTGCAAGCGAAGTCGGAAGCGGCTTGTACGGCTGTGTACAGACGGGCATCCTCACCTTCGTTACGGCACGGCCACATCCAGTTGGCACTTAAGGATACGCTCTCCAACTTATCTGTCAGCGGAGCGAATACGATATTGGTCAATGACTCGGCGATTGCCATAACGGAACCGGCGGCCGGATCAACCATGGCTACCTGGGGAGCGTGACCGATAGAAGTTGCGATACCAGCTTTCCCGCGGTAATCCAACGCTACGGCACCTAAGTCGCTCAACGGCAATTGTAATTCACCTTGACATTGCTGGCGGGCGATCTTACCGGTTACGGAACGGTCTACTTTGTTTGTTAACCAATCCTTGCAGGCTACGGCCTCCAATTGAAGTACGTTCTCCAAATAATGGTGAAGTTCGGATTCTTTGTAAACAACCGGTTGATAAGATTCAGTGACCGTATGGTCTGTCATAACCGTTCTAGGCGGTTTACCGAACATATATTCCAGCTTGATATCGATAGGTTTTACGCCGTCCGCTTGTTCGAAGACAAACTTCATGTCGTTAGTAGTCTCGCCTACCACATACATCGGGGCACGTTCACGATCCGCGATACGTTTTACACGGGCTACATCTTCTTCTTTCATCAATAAGCCCATGCGCTCTTGGCTCTCGTTTCCTACGATCTCCTTCGCTGAGAGAGTCGGGTCACCAATCGGCAATTTGCTCATATCGATGTGTCCGCCGGTAGCCTCCACCAACTCAGACAAGCAGTTGAGGTGTCCACCCGCACCATGGTCATGGATAGAGACGATCGGGTTCTCGTCAGACTCGGCGATCGCACGGATCACGTTAGCCGCACGTTTCTGCATTTCCGGGTTGGCACGCTGTACGGCGTTCAACTCGATACCGCTTGTATATTGCCCCGTGTTTACGGAAGAGACGGCTCCACCACCCATACCGATACGGTAGTTATCGCCACCGATCACAACCACTTTCTCGCCCGGTTCCGGATCGCCCTTCAAGGCATCACGCATATTTGCGAAACCTACACCGCCGGCAAGCATGATTACTTTGTCGTAAGCGTATTTCTTATCGTTCTCCGTGTGCTCGAAAGTCAATAAAGAACCACAGATAAGCGGCTGGCCAAATTTATTACCGAAATCGGAAGCGCCATTGGAAGCCTTGATCAAGATCTGCTCCGGAGTCTGGTATAACCAAGGACGAGGGTCTAGGACTTTCTCCCATTCGCGAGCGCCTTCCGTACGAGGGTAAGAGGTCATATAGACCGCTGTTCCCGCTATCGGCAAGGATGCCTTACCACCGCCCAGACGGTCACGAATCTCACCACCTGTTCCGGTAGCGGCACCGTTGAACGGCTCAACGGTTGTCGGGAAGTTATGCGTCTCGGCTTTCAAGGAGATAACCGTCTTGATATCTTTTACGGCGAAGAAATCGGGTTTGTCACCGGATAGGGGAGCGAATTGCTCTACCGTCGGTCCTTCATTGAACGCTACGTTATCTTTATAAGCGGAAACCAATTTATTAGGGTTCTCGGCGGAAGTTTTCTTGATCAAGTTGAACAAGGAACTTTCTTTTTCCTCGCCGTCGATGATGAATACACCTCCGAATATTTTATGTCGGCAGTGTTCCGAGTTTACTTGGGAGAAACCGAACACCTCGCTATCGGTCAACTTACGTCCCAACTTCTGGCTTACCTCGTTCAAGTAAGCGATCTCCTCTTGGCTTAGAGCCAAGCCCTCTTGTTGGTTGTACACTTCCAAATCCTCAATGTAGACAATAGGATCCGGTTTTTTACTGATCGTGAAGATCTCCTGATTCAAGCCATTGTAGATACGTTGCAACATCGGATCGTGATCTGTGTCGCCAGAAGAAACAGGAAAATATTCCTCAATACGGGAAATACCGGTCAGGCCCATGTTCTGGGTAATTTCAACGGCGTTCGTACTCCACGGGGTAATCATTTCCCGGCGTGGCCCTACGTACCAGCCTTCCAATGTTTCTGATTGAACAGGAGTCGCCTCGCTAAACAACCAAACCAGTTTTTGAGTGTCTTCAGGAGAGAAAGCGTGCGCGGCCTCTACAGCCAGCACCGTCTTTGTTGAAGATTGAAAGAATAGAATCATATCGTTGATTTATTAGTATTTATCACGAAATAACGAATAAGCCTCTTTTAGAGAGTGCAAAGATAATGATTTCCCGTGAATTATTATGTCAATACGTTTTAAAAGAAAAGAGGGCGGAACCTCCCGGTCTCGCCCTCTCATGTCCCCTGCATAGTAAAAAATAAGAGTGTGTCTATATTCTACCAGCCTGCGTTCTGTTGTGCGGCTAGCGTGGGGTTTCTTAATATATCATTCAATGGAATCGGCCAAATAAAGCGTTTATCCGTGTACGGGATGAACTGTTTGCTGTTGCCGAACCATTCAGCTTTCACTTCTCCACCAACAACGAATGCGCCTTGGTTCTTCACATTGTTATATTCGATTTTAGCGGGAATACCACCGGACGGCAGCAAGTCGTCAGCCGCTAAACGATGAATGTCAACGGCGACCTTCACCTTGGAACTCAATGCGACGCTCCCAAAGGATAGCTTCCACCAGTGCTTTCGTGTTGGCGAAATCGCTTGCCTTATACGTCTGTGTAGCGGGGTCGGCCAAAGAACGGTCTCTTACTTGATTCAATTTCTCCAATGCGAGAGTCTTGTCTCCCGCACGTGCGGCAGCCTCGGCCTCGTTTAGCAATACCTCGGCATAGCGCAGGATCGGGGCGTACTCTTCACGTGTTTGGGGATTCTGGTATTTATCACAGAAGTAATAATCGTCAGACGCACGATAAAGGACGAGGTTACGACGCTTGTCATCCCCTTTCCAGAATTTGGAGTTGTAAAGGGTAGGGGATGTCGGGCACATCGCACGGCCACCTTCACGGGCAGACATCATAGCGGACATAGCTCCATTTACAGATGCGTTATCTTGAGAGTCATTCGGAATGGAGAATATAGATTCCTGATTGTCTTTGTAAGAAACGAAAGGAGTGGCAGGATTGGTTTCCAGAATGAAACGTCCGCCTTCCAGTTTCTTAGCTTCAGTAACTACATTGTTCCAATCACGCATATGTAAATATACGCGCGTTTTCAATGCGATGGCGGCACCTTTGCTCGCACGTCCGATCTTATCAGCATCAATAATGTCCGGAAGCATGCTTTCCGCATTATTCAGGTCGCTTAATATCTGATCGTAAGTCTCCTTAACGGTAGAACGGCCTATGCTTTGTTGCTCAGCGAGTTGGCTGGGGTCGTTTACGGCTTTCGTGTAAATAGGCATACCGTAGTTATTGTTACCTTCTACGTTGTAGGGCAGGGCATAATGGATCATCAAGTTGTGATAGGTTAACGCACGTAAGAACAGGCATTCTCCTTTGTACTGATTCCCTTTCTCTTCGGTTATGACACCCGCCGCTACCGCGCCTTCTATACCTGCGTATACCGTATTATAGCGGTTAATAGCCTCGAAAGAGGTTTCCCACATCGCCACGTTATTAGCGGTAGTCAAGTTATAGGTTGCGGAATAGGTATAATCATAGAATTGGGCGGTTAGGTTCATATCTTCACCGCGCATTTCGCCTTGCAATATACTGGCCGCTCCAAAAGGATAACCGCGTGCCCACCCAAAGTCATTCGGATCTACGTACATACCACATTGTGCGGCATCGTAAGCTCCGACTACGGCTAACTCGCAACGTTCTTCTGTCCCGTATGCCGTAAGCTCGGAGAATTTGTCAACAGGTTCAAGGTCTACGACGTCGCTTTCGCAGGCGGTGAACACGGGTAGCGAGAACAGGGCTGTCCCTAACGCTACTACTGAAATGTTTTTATATAATTTCTTGTATAACATAATTGTAACTTTTCTTAGTTTGTGAAATTAGAATGTAATGTTCGCTCCAAAAGTGAATGAACGTTGCTGTGGCATACCGTTCCAATCTACACCTAAACGAGAGTTTGTCTCAGGATCCAATCCGGAATAACCTGTGATAGTGAGTAAGTTCTGTCCTTGAACATAGAAACGAATCTTTGTCATGTTCAGTTTGGATACGACCGCCTTCGGTAGTGTATAGCCTAAAGCTAACGTCGATAGTTTTAGGTAATTGCCGCTCTCAACGAAGTGTGAATCCGTATATCCATCATTGAATAAGGAAGAGGCGTCTCCATAACCGATTTTTGGAGTCATGCCGTCACCCGGTTGCTCTGGAGAAATCCAGCGGCCTAAGATTTCTGTTCCATTGTTGGAGAAATCCATATTGAACAATGCGCTTTGACGAGAAGCGTTCATGATCTTATTACCTCCGGAGAAGCGGAAGAATACATTTAAATCGAAATTCTTGTAAGAAACTGTATTATTCCAACCTCCGTACCAAGTAGGCATAGATGAACCTAATACCTTACGGTCGCTAGCGTCCAAGGAAGAAGCCTTGGAGACATCCGAAGGGTTGGAAGGATCATATTCCGCATAGTCGTAAGAGCCGAATGTGTCGAATTGCACTAATGAACCGTCCGCCTTACTCCAGATCGGATTACCGTTTGCGGCGTTTACGCCGTAATAATCATATCCATATAAAGATCTATATGACTCTCCTTCACGAATGATTGTGTAATTGTCTACGATGTCTGTTCCGCCGTATAAGCTCTTCACCGTATTCTTAGCTGTGGAGAAGTTGAAATTAGTTTGCCAGTTCCAATCTTTGGTAGCGATGATTGTAGCGTTAACTGTCAATTCCATACCGGAGTTCTTGATCTTACCGATATTATCAAAATATGAGTTGTAAGGAATACCAGCGGTAGGTGCTGTAGGAACTTCCAACACCAAGTCTTTGGAGTTCTTTTGCCAATAAGCTAGCTCGAATGTCAGGCGGTTATTAAAGAAAGAGCCATCCAATCCGATATCGAAAGTCTCGGTTGTTTCCCATTTAAGCTGGCTGTTACCCATACGGTTCCAAGCGATAGCTGTATTCGATCCTGCTTTCTTCGCCCCGTAAGTTCCCAGATAAGGGAAATAATTCCCTAGGTCAGAGTTTCCGATTGTAGCGTAGCTGGCACGGATACGTAAGTCGTTAAACCAATCATTAATAGTTGATTCGCTCCAGAATTTTTCGCGAGAGATACGCCAAGCGGCTGATCCTCCCCAGAATGTACCCCAGCGGGTGTCTTTCGGAAGGCTGGATAAGCCGTCAGTGCGGACGGAGGCTCCGATATAATATTTACTATCATAGTTGTAATTCGCACGGAACATATAGGAGGCTAATCCCATAAACGTTTTACCTCCAGATACGAATCTCTCACCAAATGTGTTGGAAATGATATGGTCGGTGAAGAAAGCATCGGATATTTGTTGCACGGTTGCGTCCGTATATTCATATTCTTGATGGGTGTACTCTTGTACCGCTGTCGCCGTCAGATTATGTACATCATTGAATGTACGGTTAAAGTTGATTACGTTTTGCCAGTTCCAGTTCGTGTATGTGGTATTGATTTCTTCCAATAAGCCGCCATAGCCGTATCCGTCTCCTGATTCCGGGTTCCATACCATGAAATCTTTAACATTCGAGATGTCTAAGCCAGCTTGTGTCTTTAAAGTCAATCCGTCCATGAATGTGATTTCAGCCCATCCACCACCTAATACACGGGTATTGGTCGTACGGTTTACGTTATTGTCTAATGCCCAGACGATATTCTGGATACCATTATCAATATAGGAAAGGTTGCTTCCGCGACCTAATGTCTTACGGTTTTCAGCGTCGATATTGTAACCAGTAGGATCATCCGGATTGAATACAGATACGTTTGGAAGCATACGAGTGCCGGCGAAACCTACGCCACCCAATGAATTCTCGTCATTCATGACACCATTAACCCGGGTACGGGTCATCTGGCCATTTAATCCGATGCGTAACCATTTTGTCGCTTGTTGTGTCAAATCTGCCTTTAAGCTCAAACGGTTTAAGTCATTGGCGCGAATGATACCTTCTTGTTCCGTGAAACCTAATGATACATAATATTGGCTTTTATCCGTACCACCACTGGCGGATAAGCTATGATTGTGCTGGAAACCTGTACGGAAAATATAATCATTCCAGTTTGTGTCCGCTCCGTTCGGATCGTAAACAGCC
>ERZ1503814.393-NODE-393-length-13931-cov-5.744523_pt1 | contig 13931 bp, 10 predicted proteins | sample MGYA00571768_ERZ1503814 | MGnify/ENA primary metagenome ERZ1503814 (study PRJEB39906, sample SAMEA3182075) | gut metagenome | biome: human; feature: gut; material: Stool; isolation source: human stools | place: Canada | collected 2012-03-14 ... | reverse complement strand
CCGACGCCGATCGCCTCCGCATGCTCCGACGCGATGCCCTGAAAGATCGTGAACGCCGCCAGCGGCGAAAGCCCCGCGCGCCTGCCGCACAGGTCCGGGGTCAGAACGATCTGCTTTTCAAAACTGCCTGTTTCCATGGCTGTTTCCGCCTCCTGTTTTTTGCTGTTTGTATTATACCATGTTGGTTTTCTGTTTGCCAGTTTGGTTTCGCTTCGGAATCCTACAATAATTCCAGAAATTTTTCGTTGTTTGCATTGGAATCATGTTGATTTCTGCGCGGGTTTGGAGTATGATAGTCACATGTTTGAGACATACGTCCGCGGTCTTTTAATATGAGGCCGCGCCCGCATTTCATACGCAAGGAGACGTTAGCATGATTATTACGCAAAAGAAGCCCATGGAAGAGCTCATGGCGATGGTCGGCGACGCAAAGACAGTTGCGATCGTCGGCTGCAACAGCTGCGCAACGGCATGTCATACCGGCGGCGAGCCTGAGGTCGCCGCCCTGGCCAAGGCCCTCGAAGAGGCCGGGAAAAAGGTCGTCGGCACAACGATCGCGGATTACTGCTGCATGAATCTCGGCGTCAAGGGCAAGATGAAGCCCCTGGTCGCTGCCAAGCCGGACTGCGTCATCTGCATGTCCTGCGGCGACGGTGTGCAGTGCGTGGCCAAAAACGCGCCCGGCATCCCCACCTATCCGTCCAACAACACCATGTACCTCGGTGAAGCTGTCCGCTTCGGCGTATGGGAAGAAGCCTGCCACTTCTGCGGCGACTGCGTTCTCGGCCAGACCGGCGGTATCTGTCCCGTGACCCAGTGCGCCAAGAGCCTGGTCAACGGCCCCTGCGGCGGCCAGAAGAACGGCAAGTGCGAAGTCAACCCGGAAAATGACTGCGCATGGATCAAGATCTACAAGCGTCTGGAAGAGATCGGTCAGCTCGATAAGCTCGGCCACACCCGTGAGGACAAGGGCTACGCAAAGTTCAGCTATCCGAGAACGATCAGCTTAAAGGGGAAGAAATAATATGAGTATGTTGAAAGAGGCTTTTGCAGCCGGTAAATTTGGCGTCACCGCCGAAATGGCGCCCCCGAAGGGTTATGATTTTTCTGAGCAGCTCGAAGCTGCCAAGCTCCTGAACGGCAAGGTCCACGGCGTCAACGTGACCGATATGCAGTCCGCCAGCCTCAAGGCCTCCAGCCTTGGCCTGTGCGTCGCGCTCAAGAACGCAGGCGTCGAGCCCATTTTGCAGATGACCGGCCGTGACCGCAACCGTATGGCGATCATGGGCGATATCCTCTCCGCCGCCGCCTTTGGCATCGACACGATGCTCGCGCTCACGGGCGACCATCCCGTCGTCGGCGACTGCCCGGAATCCAAGCCGGTCTACGACCTCGATTCCGTCGGCATTCTGAAGATGCTCACGAAGATGGAGCAGACCAACTGCGACTGCGGCGGCAACGAGATCGCCGGCGGCGCGCCGAAGTTCTACAAGGGCGCTTCCGTCACCCCGGTCTACGACCCCATCGAGCTGCAGATCAACAAGCTGCGCCAGAAGGTCGAAAACGGCGCGGAGTACATCCAGACCCAGGGCATCTTTGATCTTGAGACCTTTAAGCGCTTCCTCGACAAGGTCGACGCGGCGGGCATCAAGACCCACATCATGGCCGGCATCATCCCGCTGAAGGCCGCCGGCATGGCCAGATACATGAACGAGAACGTCCCCGGCATCGCCGTGCCGCAGGATATGATCGACCGTCTGGCCGCAGCCGCCGCCGAGGGCAAGGAAAAGGGCGTCAAGGGCCTGCCCATGCAGCTCGGCATCGAGATGGCCGCAGAGATGATCGCCAGGATCAAGGATGAGCACCTGTGCGACGGCGTACACATCATGGCCATCGGCGCGGAAAAGAACGTCCCGACCATCCTCGAAAAGGCCGGCGTGACGATCTGACCCCAGCTATATTTCAGCTTCCATCCGTCCAAATGGATCGCCTGAGTTTTCGATACAGACCCAGAATATAGCACCAGCGGCAGCCCCCAGTCCAGGGGCTGCCGCTTTGTATTGTCTTTTTATCTTTTTGTGATCTCCGGTCAGTCCCACGGGCTCGGCTCGGTCGGCTCCGTCGGGATGTCGGTGCCGGGGTCCCACGGATCGGTGGGATCCGTGGGATCCGTGGGATCGGTCGGATCGGGTTCATCCGGCTCCTCCGGGATCTCCGGCTCGACGTACGGCGTGCATTTGTACGACGTATCGCGGTGCTTGTAGGTGTCGGTATGCAGCAGCTCGGTCTTCAGGACCTTGCCGTTTGCATCCACGTAGTCGCGGTAGGCCTTGACGGTCTTGCCGGTGTAGGCGTAGTTGGCCATTTCTCCCTTGACGTACTTGTTGCCCTGCTTGTCGACGACGAGATTGACGGTGTTGCCGTTCTCGTCCACGCCGGTCCCGGCGTCGGTGATCTCGGTCTCCGTACCGTCGATGACGGTCTTCGGCTGGCGGGTGGCGATGACCTCGTTGTGCAGGACGATGTGGTCGTAGCTCTTATCCTTCGGCGTGGTGCCCATGAGCTTGATGTGGACGTAGCCGCCGGAGACCGACGCGTCGATGCGCAGCGGATGGTCGGTGCTGTTGACGAACTTATAGTCGAGGCTGCCCCAGTAGATCGTCGCGTCCATGCCCAGCTGGACATAGGTGACGGTGAACATGTGCGGGGCCCGCTCGGTGACCTTGAGGTCGGCGTAGAGGCAGGCGGTGTAGATGGTCGAGGCGACCTGGCAGACGCCGCCGCCCTCCTCGGCCTCGCTCTTGCCGCCGGTCTGGTAGACGATGGCCTTCTGGTAGCCCTTCTCGGCCGTGCGCTCGCCGACGATCTTGTTGAACGAGAATTCGTCGCCGGGGTTCAGGATGGTGCCATCGATGGCCTTGCAGGCGAGCTCCAGGTTCTTGGTGCGGCCGGCCTGCGCGGTATGCGGGCTGTCGCAGGAACCGAGCACGTCGGCGAAGTATTCCTTCTCCAGATCCGCCAGCGTGACCTCCGGCTGCATTTCCTCGGCCTGGATGGTGATGGTCGTGCCGGCGTCCGCCATGGCGATCTGCTGCGTGTAATACGACACGTCAAAGCCGAAGCCGACCTTCTCGGCCACGAGCTCCTTCTTTTCCTCGTCGTAATATGCGTCCTTCATCTCGGTGGCGAACTGATCGTAGTACGTCTGCAGATCGACCGGGGCGCAGGGCTCGGTGTCGTAGTCGAATTTCAGGTCGGAGAAATCGCCGCTTTCAAACCGCGCGACGACCTCGTCATAGAGCTTATCGGCGTCGAGCGAGATCTTCGGCGAGCCGGTCACGACCGTGACGGTCTTCGCGTCGGCGTCGACGGTGACGATCGGGTCGATCTTCTCCGAGGCGCAGGCCCGGGCCGTCTGGTCGATCAGGTCGCGGATATACGTCGTGTCCAGATTCTTGCCGGACTCCAGCGCGATATCCTGCCGGTCCTTTTTCGCCTTCTGGTAGGTGATGAGCGCCTTGATGGGGCCGCCGTCGCGGCCGTAGTCCATGGCGGCGTCGGCCGCCTCATCCGGGTTCAGGGCAACGTTCGTCACCTCGGGGGTGAATTCGATCGTCCGGTCCGGCAGGACGACGGTCAGCGTATCGGCGGCAGTCTCCTGCTCGACCGCGAGCTTCACGGCGTTGATAGCCGCGTCGCGCTTGAGCCCGCCGACGTTGACGCCCGCGACATACACGTTCGGGAAGATCGTGTCGCTTCCCTTCAGGATAAAGCCATAGGTACAAACGCCGAGCACCGCCAGCAGTGCCACGCACCCGGCAATGACCGCGATCTTCTTTCCGGAGGCGGCGGACGGTTTCTTCTTGGGGCCCGCAGCGGCCTTTTCCGCCGAAGTCTTGTGCGCGGCGGGGCGGCTGGCCTCAAATCTGCCTTTCTTTCTGATAAGGATCCCTCCTATTCAAGCGCCACAGGGCGACATAATCTTTTTTGTGTCTGTATTATACATAAAACGTCGGTTTTTTGCAACGGCATTCCCGACAGGAACGGGCCCCGGAATTCTGAATTTTCTATTAATAATTTCACCCTTCGGCCGTCTGCGCACGCATGGCGGCATAGGTCCCCACGAGCTGCGTGGCGAGCTTCAGCGCATCCTCGCCCTTTTTGAGCTTCACGGACAGCATCGGGACCTTGCCCGCCGAGAAGAAGATCCGCCCCTTGAACTGCGCCTCGGCGCAGCAGGCCGAGATGGCCGCAAAGTCCATCGTGGCGAGGGACAGGAGGATGGCGCCGTCCTTCTGCGTGATCTCAGTGATGCCGGCGGCCGCCGCGCGTGCGCGCAGCAGCGCGATGGCGATGAGGTTCATGACGCCCTTCGGGGGATCGCCAAAGCGGTCGACGATCTCGTCGAGCAGCTCGTCGGCGTCTTCCTTGGTGCGGATGGCCGCCATGCGGCGGTAAAGGTCCATCCGCTGCTCGCCGGAGGAGACATAGTCCTTGTTGATATTCGCCGTGACAGTGAGATCCGCCGTGCATTCGGGTTCCTTCTGCGCTTCCTCGCCGCGCTCTTCGAGCACGGCGTCTTCGAGCAGCTTCAGGTACATGTCGTAGCCGACGGTCATCATGTGGCCGGACTGCTCCGCGCCCAGCAGATCGCCCGCGCCTCGGATCTCCAGATCGCGCATGGCGATCTTGAAGCCGGAGCCGAACTCCGCGTATTCGCGGATGGTGTCGAGCCGCTTCTCCGCGATCTCCGACAGGACCTTGCCCTTGCGGAAGGTCAGGTAGGCATACGCGTGGCGGCTGGAGCGGCCCACGCGGCCGCGGATCTGGTGCAGCTGGGCGAGGCCGAGGCGGTCGGCGTCCTCGATGATGAGGGTGTTGACGTTCGGGATGTCGATGCCGGTCTCGATGATGGTGGTGCAGACGAGGATCTGGATCTCACCGTTCGACATCGACTGCATGACGTCGCCGAGCTGCTCCTCATTCATCTTGCCGTGGGCGACGGCGATCTCCGCCTCCGGGATGCGCTGCTTGATCTTCGCGGCGCACTGGTCGATCGACTCGACCCGGTTGTGCAGGTAATAGACCTGCCCGCCGCGCGCAAGCTCGCGCCGCATGGCCTCGTCCAGAATGCCGTCCTGATGCTCAAGGACGAAGGTCTGCACGGGATAGCGGTCCTGCGGCGGCTGCTCGATGGTGGACATGTCGCGAAGGCCGGACAGGGCCATATTGAGCGTGCGCGGGATGGGCGTTGCGGATAAGGTTAAGACGTCCACGCCGCGGGAAAGTTCCTTCAGCCGCTCCTTGTGCGTCACGCCGAAGCGCTGCTCCTCATCGACGATGAGAAGGCCCAGGTCCTTGAAATGGATCTCCTTCTGCAGCAGCTTGTGCGTGCCGACGATGAGGTCGATCTTGCCGGACTGCAGGTCAAAGAGCGTCTTTTTGATCTGCGCGGGCGTGCGGAAGCGGGAGAGCACGTCGATCGTGACCGGGAACGTCGCAAAGCGGCGCATGGCCGTGAGATAATGCTGCTGGGCAAGGACCGTGGTGGGCACGAGGATGGCGACCTGCTTGCCGTCGAGGATGCACTTCATGGCCGCCCGCAGGGCGACCTCCGTCTTGCCGAAGCCGACATCGCCGCAGAGCAGCCGGTCCATGGGCGACGGCGACTCCATATCGCGCTTGATCTCGTCGATGCAGCGCAGCTGATCGTCGGTCTCGGCGTATTCAAAGCTCTCCTCAAATTCCTGCTGCCACGGCGAATCCGCCGCGAAGGCGAAGCCCGGCAGCCGCTTTCTTTCAGCGTAGAGCTTGATGAGGCCCGCGGCCAGATCCTTGGCCGCGGCCTTGGCCTTGGCCTTCGTCTTCTGCCACTGGTCGCCGCCGAGCTTGTTGAGGCGCACGGGCGTATCCTCGCCGGCGCCGATATACTTGCTGACAAGATCGAGCTGCGTGGCCGGGACGTACAGGCAGTCCGTGCCCTGATAGGCGATCTTGACGTAATCCTTCGTCACGCCGCCGACCTTCAGCTGCTCCATGCCGACGTAGCGGCCGATGCCGTGGTGCTCGTGGACGACGAGGTCCCCGGGCGTAAGGTCGGTGAACGAATCGAGCTTTTTGCGGTTCGTGGCCTTTTTCGGGGCGCGCGTTTTCTTCCGCTCCTGCCGGACGGCGATCTGCCCCTCTGTTAAGATGGCAAATTTCAGCGTCGGGTATTCAAGCCCCGCAGGAAGCGAGCCCGGCGCGAGCAGGATCTGCCCCGGCTGCGGCAGCTTCGTGAGCGGGAACGCCAGAAGCGCGTTCAGCCCGTTCTGCGCCAGAAGGTCTTTCAGAATTTCGCCGCGCCGCTGGCCGCCGCACAGGACGATCGAGCCATATTGGTTGGCCGTGTAATTTTTCAGGTCCGCCGCCGCCGTCTCCAGACTGCCGCCGTAGCCCGGCAGCTGCCGGGCCGTGAACGACAGGAGCTTTTTGGGCGGCAGGCTCTCGGGATACCGGGCCGCGAGGAAGCCGTCGCAGTAGACGACCGCCCGGCCGCGCAGCTGCGCGGCCAGATCCTCGATCGAGCCGTAATAATCGCACAGCTCGCCAAACAGCGTGCCGGAGGTCAAAAACGAATCGAGCAGCAGGCCGAATTCCTCCGCCTTTTCCTTCTCCGCCCGCTGCAGATTCCCGTGATCACAGAACGCGACGACCGCCTCCTGCGACAAATATGCGGCAGCCGTGGTGAACTCCGGATAGATGAGCGCCATATAGCGGTCGGCGCTGGCAAAGAGCGTCTCGTTCTCAAGTGCTTCGCAGTCCTTCTGCAGGGTGTCGATCAGCGCCTGATTGGGCGTTTTCCGGCGCTGCTGGCGCGCGATGATCGCGCGCAGGTCCTCGCACAGCCCCGCCGTGCCCTGCGGGTGCAGATGCGCCTCCGTCTCCGCCACGGGCAGGAGGACGGCCTCTTCCACGTTTTCCGTGCGCCGCTGGGTGATGGGGTCAAAATAGCCCATGGTGTCGAGCTCGTCGCCGAAAAACTCCGCGCGCAGCGGGTTTTCGCACGCGGGCGAATACACGTCCAGAATGCCGCCGCGCAGGGCGAACTGCCCCACGCCCTCGACGAGGCTCGAGCGGGTATAGCCCGCCCGCGTCAGCCGGGCGACCAGATCGTCCACGTTGTATTCCGCCCCGCACCGCAGCCGCACGGACGCCGAGAACAAGACCTCCCGCGGCATCGTGCGCAGCAGCAGCGCGTCCAGGCTCGTCACCAAAACCGGCACCTGCCCCTGCGCCAGCGCGTACAGCAGCCGCAGCCGCTTCTGCTCCCACTGCCGCGAGACGCCGATGGCTCCCGCGAGCGTCAGCTCGCGCGACGGCAGCACCGGCGGCTGCTCGCCCAGAAACGCGCCGAGCTCCGACGCAAGCCGGGAAGCCGCCAGATCATCCTGACACACCGCGACGAGCGGGCGGCCCGAATGCTCGTGCAGCGCCGCGAGCACATGGCTCCGCGGCGCCTGGCTTAGGCCCGAGACGGCAGCGGCCTGCTTCGCCTCCACGGCCTGAAGCAGCTGCATATAATCCGGGCTCTTTTGCAGAAGCGAAAGCAGAACGTTCATGGTTTTCTCCTAAAAAACAAATTAAGGCAACACCGCACAATTGCGTCTGCGCGTTTTGACGGATCTTTTCCGCCAATTCTGCGGTTTGAAAAGCTTGAAATATTGCGCAGCCGTTGGCGACGAAGGAGCCTTACGGATGCGGCATGCCCCTTGCGGGTACATACAGGATTCCTGCGCTTTTCAAACCTTGCCTTGGCGAAAAATCTCTCGCCGGATCTGCTTGCAGAATTGTGCGGTGCTGCCTCAGAAATTTCAGACAAACAGGTAACGCGCATAGGAGAGTTTCTCCTATGCGTCCTGGTTTTTCTTATTTTATGCGGCAAACCGCTTAAAACCGCTTGCCGTTATATTCCGCGGCCGCCTTTTCACAGCCGTTTTTCACGATGCACAGCGCCGCCTCCGCCGCGTGCTCCATCGCGTCCTGATAGTCGGGCCACTCGGTCTTCGACACGGTGGAGAGCACCCAGTCGGCCAGGTCGTAGTCCGGGTGCGGCTTGGCGCCGACGCCGATCTTGACCCGCGGGAACTGATCGGAGCCCAGGCAGGAGATGATGGACTTGAGGCCGTTGTGGCCGCCGGCCGAGCCGTTTTTGCGGATGCGGAGCTTGCCTACGGGGAGCGAGATATCGTCAAACAGGACGAGCACCCGCTCCGGCGGGATCTTGTAGAAATGCGCAGCAGCCTCAATGGCGATACCGGAGGCGTTCATATACGTCAGCGGCTTCATGAGAAACAGCCGCTGGCCGCCAAAGTCCGCCTGCGCGGTGAGCGCCTTGAAGCGCTCTTTGGAAACCTTGACCTGCAGGCGCGCGGCCAGCAGGTCAAGGGTCATAAAACCGGTATTGTGTCTGGTCTTCTCATATTCGGCGCCCGGATTGCCGAGCCCCGCGATCAGCCAGTCATAATTGGGTCTTTGAAACAGCATAAAAATCAGAACAGAACAGACATCGAGTTTTCTTCGTAAATTCTCTGGATGGCGTCGGCGAAGATCGGGGAAACGTCCAGATACTTGATCTTGCTGCATGCGCCCTCGAGCGGCGGGATGGTGTTGAGGAAGGTCAGCTCCTTGATGCAGCTGTCGGCGATGCGCTCGTTGGCCGGGCCGGAGAGCACGCCGTGGGTCGCGCAGGCGTAGACCTCGGTCGCGCCGCCGATCTCCACGATGGCCTTGGCCGCGTTGCACAGGGAACCGGCGGTATCGACCATATCGTCAAAGAGGATGCACTTCTTGCCCTTCACGTCGCCGATGACGTTCATGACCTCGCACTGGTTGGCCTTTTCGCGGCGCTTGTCGACGATGGCGAGGTTCATGCCCATCTTGTTGGCGAAGGTCCGGCTGCGGGCGACGGAGCCGACGTCCGGGGAGACGACGACCATATCTTCCGGATGCTCGAACTTGGACATATAATACTTCACGAAAATGGGGTTGGAGAGCAGGTTATCAACAGGGATGTCGAAGAAGCCCTGGATCTGGGCAGCATGGAGATCCATGGTCAGCACGCGGTCCGCGCCCGCGGCCTCGATCATATTGGCGACGAGCTTTGCGGAGATGGGGTCGCGGCCCGTGGCCTTGCGGTCCTGGCGGGCATAGCCGAAATACGGGATGACGGCGGTGATGCGGCCGGCGGAAGCGCGGCGGCAGGCGTCGATCATGATGAGCAGCTCCATCAGGTTGTTGTTGACCGGCTTGCAGGTCGACTGGACCAGGAACACATCGCTGCCGCGGACAGATTCATTGATCGTCAGGGAAACCTCGCCGTCAGCAAAGGTGGTCACGGTGCAGTCGCCCAGCGGCAGCCACAGCTTGCGGCAGACGCCCTCAGCAAACGGGCGGTTGGCGTTCGCGCAGAATACCTTGACGTTCTTACCATGAGAAATCATATGAAATTACCCTCTCTCTTGTGTGATTCGCTCTGTTCTGTGTTGTTCTGTATGTATTTGGAGGCGGCACGCGCCGCCGGGAAAACAAAGGTCCTGCAATCACTTTTCTTTCAGCTTATGCCGGTTCGCCCAGTCGCGCTTGTTCTGCTGGCGGGCGCGGGCGATGGCGAGCGCCGCGGGCGGCACGTCGTCGGTCACGGTGGAGCCGGCGGCGATATATGCGCCCTCGCCCACATGGACGGGCGCGATGAGGTTCGTATTGCAGCCGATGAAGGCATTGTCGTCAATGACGGTGCGGGATTTGTGGACCCGGTCATAGTTGACGGTCACGGTGCCGCAGCCGAAGTTGATGTTCTTGCCCACGTCGCTGTCGCCGACGTAGGTCAGGTGCGAGATCTTCGTGCCGTCGCCGATGGTGGAGTTCTTGACCTCCACAAAATCGCCGCAGCGCACATGGCTGCCGATCCGCGAGCCCGGACGGACATAGGCAAAGGGCCCGACCGTCGTGTCGCTGCCGATCTCGGAATCGTAGACCTGCGAGGCGTTGACCTTCGTCCCCTCGCCGACCTTGACATTTTCCAGATAGCTGTTCGGCCCGATGGTGCAGCCGTCGGCAATGGAGGTCGTGCCGCGCAGCACGGTCCCGGGCAGAAGCTCGGTCCCGGCCCCGACGAAGACCGTGGGCTCGACATATGTGTTGTTATAATCCCAGATCGACACGCCTGCGGCGGCGAGATTGTACAGAACGCCGCGGCTCAGCAGCGGCTGCCACTCGGCCAGCTGCTGCATGGAGCAGACGGCGTACACGCCGTCACGGTCGGTATAGGGCACGCCGTGGTCCTTGAGGAAGTCGGTAAAGATGAACGTATCGTCCAGCGCGTCCATCAGCGCCTGACGGCTGACGGCGCTCACGCCGCTCTCGACCGGCGCGCCGGAGAACGAATCCTCATCCACGGCGAACGGATCGATGACGGCAGGGCCGGTGACGACGATGACGTCCTCCTCCTGCTCGTCGGCGGTGGACAAAAAGACGTGGAGCTGGTCGGCCGTCTCCTCGAGCTTGGCGCAGCTGAGGTCGCAGTCGCCGGGGAAGCACTGCCGTGCCTCCGATAAAAATCGCTCGTGGCAGACCAAAAAGAAGCGCCCAACCCCGCCGGCAGCCAGAGAACGCGTCAGCCACGCAAGCAGCGGCGTCCCCATGATCGCCTGCAGCATCATTGGGCGGGAATATCCGGTTTTACCAGTATCATCGGGCACAAAGACCACCGCGGACAGACCGGACATACGCACCACACCCCTTTCTCAGGCCATTCTGCCTGTATTATAGCAGACCTTGCGTCGGCTGGCAAGGGCACAGCTGCTTTTTCACCGGACAAAACCGGGCATGTTTCGCGGTTTTGCGTAAAAACCGCCGATTGCCCCGCAGAATTCCGCCTGCACTGGGGCGGCCCGCCGGTGTTTCCCGAAAAAACGGAGAAAGTTTTTTGGAAAAAATGGCTATTCATTGCGTAAGTGAACAAACTATGGTATAAATATGATAACTATGTTTCAGAAAAAGAGGATCCTACATGCTGACACTCAAAAATCTCAGTCTGACGGCCAGCGACGCGCAGGGCCGCACAGACATTGTCAAAAACGTCAGTCTGGACGTTGAGGACGGAAAGTTCCTCGTGATCACCGGCCCGAATGGCGGCGGCAAGACGACGCTCGCCAAGCTCATCATGGGCCTTGCTACGCCGACCGGCGGCCAGATCTTGCTTGACGGTGAAGACATCACGCCCCTCTCCATCACCGACCGCGCCCGCCGCGGCATCTCCTACTCCTTCCAGCAGCCGCCGCGGTTCAAGGGCATGAAGGTCTCGGACCTGCTGACCATCGCGGCCGGAAAGACGCTCTCGCACGACGAGGCCTGTTCCTACCTGACGCAGGTCGGCCTTTGCGCGCGGGATTATCTCGGCCGCGACGTGGACACGAGCCTGTCCGGCGGCGAGGTCAAGCGCATCGAGATCGCCACGCTGCTGGCCAAGAATTCCCGGCTCATGATATTCGACGAGCCGGAGGCCGGCATCGACCTGTGGTCCTTCGCCCGCCTGACCGAGACCTTCCGCGACCTGCATGAGAAGGGCCGCCACACGATCATCATCATTTCCCATCAGGAGCGCATCATCCGCCTGGCCGACGAGATCGTCCTGCTGGCAAACGGCGAGATCGCCGGCCGCGGCACGGCGGACGAGCTCTATCCCCGCCTGCTGTCCCAGACCGTCGCAGGCTGCAATCTGCTGGAGGTGAACGGAACATGCTGAACGACATCCAGAAAAGCATCCTGCAGACCGTCTCCGACATGGTCTCCATCCCCGACGGCGCGGTCAACATCCGCCTCGACGGGCAGAAGGAGTTCCGCCAGAACTCCGAGCACATCCAGATCGTCTCCAAGACCGACAAGGACGGCATCGACATCCGCATCGCGCCCTTCACCAAGAGCGAAAACGTCCACATTCCGGTCATCCTGAGCAAGTCCGGCTTCCACGATCTGGTCTACAACGACTTCTTTGTCGGCGAGGGCGCGGACGCGACCATCGTCGCGGGGTGCGGCATCCACAACTGCGGCGACTGCGACTCCGAGCACGACGGCATCCACACCTTCTACATCGGCAAAAATGCGAAGGTCCACTATATCGAAAAGCACTACGGCGAGGGCGAAGGCAGCGGCAAGCGGATCCTGAACCCGCAGACCATCGTCTATCTTGAGGAGGGCGCGTCCATCGTCATGGACACCAGCCAGATCGGCGGCGTCGACGACACCAAGCGCTATACCAAATGCGAGGCCAACGGCGCAAACTCCGAGGTGCAGATCAACGAAAAGCTCCTGACCGCAGGCGACCAGCACGCCGTCAGCGAGATGGATGTGATTTTGAACGGCGAAGGCTCACGCACGCGCGTCGTGTCGCGGTCGGTCGCCAAGGAAGCATCCACGCAGATATTCTATCCCCGCGTGCAGGGCAACGCCCCCTGCTTCGGCCACGTGTCGTGCGACTCGATCATCATGGGCGCGGCCAAGGTCCGCTCCATCCCCGAGATCTCCTGCAACCATGTCGACGCCGCGCTCATGCACGAGGCCGCCATCGGCAAGATCGCGGGCGAGCAGCTGCTCAAGCTCGAGACGCTCGGCCTGACGCCGGAGGAGGCGGAGGAGAAGATCCTGGAGGGCTTCCTCCGCTGATCGTCATACTTCACAACTTTTTACGGTTAAATTTGTGTAAAATCACTTGCTTTTCCGTGTTTTCTCCCATATACTGAACCCGTGAATGAATAAAAAAAGATACCCTGCCATTGGAGCAGGAAGAGAGGCGTCATGAGATGAATCTGGAAGAATTACACGCACGCAAGGGCTTTATCTGCGATATGGACGGCGTCATCTACCTCGGCAACCAGCTGCTGCCGGGCGTGGCGGAGTTCGTGACATGGCTGAACGAAAACGACAAGCGGTTTTTGTTCCTGACCAACTCGTCGGAGCGGTCACCCAAGGAGCTGCGGCAGAAGCTGCAGCGCATGGGGCTGGACATCGGCGAGGAGCATTTCTATACCAGCGCGCTGGCCACCGCCGCATTTCTCAAAAAGCAGGCGCCGGGCTGTACCGCGTTCGTGATCGGCGCGCCGGGACTTCTGAACGCGCTGTACGACGTAGGCGTCACGATGAACGACGTCGACCCGGATTACGTGATCGTCGGCGAGACGGCAAGCTATAATTACGAGGTCATCACCAAGGCCGTCCGGCTGGTTCTGAACGGCGCGCGGCTGATCGCCACGAATTCCGACCTCACGGGGCCGACGGAATTCGGCATCGCGCCCGCCTGCCGCTCGCTCGTCGCACCCATCGAGCTTGCGACGGGCAAAAAGGCCTACTTCATGGGCAAGCCCAACCCGCTCATGATGCGCACCGGCCTGCAGCTGCTGGGCGTCCACTCGGAAGAGGCCGCCATGGTCGGTGACCGGATGGACACCGACGTCATCGCCGGCATGGAATCCGGCCTCGCCACCGTCCTCGTCCTCTCCGGCTGCACGAGCCGCACAGACGTAAACGACTACCCCTACCGCCCGACCTACATCCTGAACGGCGTCGGAGATATCCCCGGCTAATAAACCCAAAAGCAGCCCGAAAGGGCTGCTTTTTTCATCCCCCAGGCTCCCTTGTGTAAAGGGAGTTGTCAGCCGCAAAGCTGACTGAGGGATTGTTCTCCGCCGCAGCGGAATGGCTTCCCCTATGAGGGGAAGCTGTCGCCGGAGGCGACTGATGAGGTGGACAGCGTCTCGTAGACGGAAGTGCCCCCACCTCATCCGTCACGGCTTCGCCGTGCCACCTTCCCCTCATAGATGCGAATCAATAGTAGAAACCGAAAAAAGATGACAAAAGGCGCAAGAAGAGAGATAGTAAGGTGTGAACAAACTGAT
>ERZ1503814.392-NODE-392-length-13979-cov-2.841281_pt1 | contig 13979 bp, 4 predicted proteins | sample MGYA00571768_ERZ1503814 | MGnify/ENA primary metagenome ERZ1503814 (study PRJEB39906, sample SAMEA3182075) | gut metagenome | biome: human; feature: gut; material: Stool; isolation source: human stools | place: Canada | collected 2012-03-14 ... | reverse complement strand
CTTATACAGGAACCGCTTCCATTTACGGGCTGCCCCGCCGAAAGGTGCGGCAGCCGTTTTTCACTAAAAAATCCGGGGGAGTTAAACAACACTTCGGGCAAATTGAAAAAGGGAGGGAGATACACTCAAAACGGGAACGGAAACCGGAATACAGCATGATGATAATGCCTTCTTAAAAGAAAACCCCGCAAGCCTTTAAACTTGCAGGGTTTATTAATGGTACACGGAGAACTATATTTCTATTTAATAATAAGTATATTATGAAATAATAGCATTATAAATAGCATTACCTGCCATATCACTTCCACTTCACTCCCTTCTCCTTCATCTCAGTCACAAACTCCTCATACTCTACGTCACTCATCGTCCCCTTCAACTTCTCTACCAGCTCTTTCCTCTTATCTTTCTTTACCCGGCTCACAGCCTTCACAACCTCGGAAGCTCCATCCATCTTCACCCGGTTTTCCATCAACTTCCTCTCTTCTTTATCCAGTCCGACATCCTGATACACTTTCATCCGGCTTGAATAATCCAAACCTTTCACTCGCGCCATCAACTCCTTCCTCTCTTCCATTTTTGCTTTCCGTTCTTCCTTCTCTTCTTTTTTGGTCGCTTGGATCAATCTCTGCTGCTCTCTGGCTTTAGCCATCTCATTATCCCACAGATGCCCCCATGTTCCGGCCATACTCTTCGTCTCTTTCACAATACGCCCCATCACCTGCACCGCGGCTCCAATCTCCGGCCTTCCTGCCGCCGCAAACAATCCCATACCATTCAACCCTCTTCCCAACTGATTCATTACCTTCCCATACTCCTCTTCCTCACCGTTATACATCCTCACTACACCTTCTCCTCCTCTCCATAACGCCTCAGCATGATCGACCATCGTATTACTAAACTTCATGTACTTTTCGCCAGCCAGTTTTGAATAGATGAACTCTATTACCTCAGCCAATCCAAAAATACCGGAAAACGCCCCCATCGCTCCACTCACCGCAAACCCTTTCCACCTATCCCACAAATCCAACTCTTCCTCATCGTCACCTTGCCCCATCACCCACTTAAGAAACTCCACAATCACCTGATTCATGATCCCATACACTACCCACGCCTGACCAAACCGCCACGCAGCCTCTCCCATACCAATCTCTCCCCTCTTCCACTTCGCAATCGCCATATAACTCAACGCTATCTGCTTGCGCGGATCAGAGCGGAACATCATAAACATACGCCCCAGCGCGTTCGCATGAATCTCCCAAGGGCTCTTCTGCTCTGTCTCAATAGGTTGAGCCGTCCTCCGCACCGCTTTGTCCAGCGCGGCCAACGCCCTCTGCTCCACAACCTCATCACTCAATCCCTCTTTCATGGCTATCTTCTTGGCCGCCATATACGCAATACCCCCGGAAAACGTTGTAAATGCCGCATCAGTCAATCCAATCGGCAACATCCCGGCTTCCACGGCATCCCCCAGCATGCTCACCTTCATCCTGTTCGCCGTCAAAGCCTGCCTCATTTCAGGACTCATGCCCTGCATCAGCCTTTGTTGTATCGTCGGACTCATCCAAACCTCCGCCAACTGTCCCGGATTCGCCAATGCCCCAATAAACCCTTTCATGGCATCTGAGGGGGACATATCCGCCATGCTGGAAAACATGGCCGGGAGCTGCTTCAGACACGTCTTCAGGTTATATGAAAGCGCACCCTGAGCCATCGCCCCCAACACCCGGCTCACTACTTGCTGAGCTTGTCCGGCTCCGCCCGAATCCTGCGAACCGTCAAATTCTAAATCCTTCACCCACTTGGTCAAATGTGTCCTTGCCTGCGCCCCATGCACCGCATCAATCTTGTTCCCCAGCTCTCCATTCAGCAACACGGCCTTCATATCCCTCATAATCTCCGCAAAACTCGCCCAGTGATCCATCTGCATACTGTGCGCCCAATACGCATTCACACAACTCACCACACGCGGCAGCGCATAATGCTTCCGACGCATCTTGATGCTCCCCACACTCAGCCATCCGCTCCCTCTGGACTCCATCGGATCAACGGCTTCAGCGGCATTATCCGTCACGAAAAACCCCGGAGCATAATTCTGTACTTTAGGCATATCACACCCAAACAACCTCCTGTACACCTCATTATACTCCTTATATCCCCGCTCATACTCCTCCCCTAAATACTCCGCCACCCGCAACGCCCGCACATCAATATGATCCCTCACCTTCCCAATCGCAGCCTCGTCAAAACCCAACGCCTCCAGATTATCCTCATACTCCGGCATCGCGGACATCTGGAGCAAATACGCCGCCTCCAAATCGCTCATCTCCATCTCCACCAGCTCCGCGCCCTGCTCCAGCCATGAAAACTTCACAAACTCCTTCCTGCTCTTCGCCGGAATCTCGCTCAACGCCATCTTCAGGGCATCCATCGCCTTCTGATTCTTCGCCCACTTCGGCATCTGCTCTGCTTCCATCTTACCCTCCGCAACCGCCAGCGCCTCTTCAATCCGCACCCGCTCACTCCTGAACTCGCCTGGCATCTTCACCTCAATCCCCCAAGTCCGATTCTCGCTTAAATCCTTCAACATACCATCCACCACACGCCTCACGCCCAGCTTCACCTGACCATCCACCTTTCTGTCAGCCCTCTTCAAAAACTCCTCCGGCCTCGCAATCCGGTACAAGGCACCGTAATACCGCAACACTCGCCTCTGTCGCACATCATTAAACTCCAGCCGCGCCTTCCTGATGCCCTCTGCAAAATACTCCGTCACCTTCCCCTCTCCAAACAAATCCTCCATCAAATTCTCAAAACTCACAAACCCCCGCACCAAATTCCGCATCCCCTTACCCACACCCACATCATGCTTCGCCGCTCCGGTGCGCTCATTCACGCTCACCGGCTGCTCACGCCCCAGCCCCTTCCCGGCCTCATCCAGCAAATCCGCAATACGCTCACGCCGATCCTCCCAAAACGCCTCATTCGCCAGCCTCCCGGCAGAATACATCTCCTTCAGGGCATCCAGCGCGGCCTGCACTCTTTCCAAATCAGCCGTCAGCCTCCCGTGCATATTCCTCTCATACAACCCGCCAAACGCATCCAGCGCACGTACCCACTCCACCGCCTCATCATACTCAGCCCCGCCAATCAATGCCTTCTCCTCCACCACCTTCTCAGCCGTATTCTTCGCCGTTTCCAGCTCATCCGCATCCAACTCTAACGCCCTCTCCACCATATCCAGCCGCTTCTGAATCTCCGCATTCATCTTCCCACGCCGTACCCGGTTCTCGCCCACGCTTGCCGCCGCCCATTTTCTAAACCGTTCAAACTCCTTAAATCGGCTCTTCTTCCCTTCATTCACAATATGCCAATCCACATACTTCACCATACGCATCAGCGCATTCATCCGCCCTCTCCACGTCTTCTTCGCCATCACCTCCTCCCGGTAGGAAGCAACAACCTCCGGCCTGATCCCTCCGCGCACGTCCTTCGGCAGCTCCGTCACCACGGCATCACATACGGCCATCACGGCCAGCATCCGCTCCCTCACAGCCTCATCATCTCTTCCCTGCTCATCCTTATACACTCCATCCCTTGTAAACCCGTTCGCCTGCAACGCGCTCTCCAGCCGTTTCTGCATTGCTTCATACAACCTTGCTTCCTGTTCAAAAGCATGCCCCTGCACCCCAGCCAGATAATCCCACACACTCTGCCCACCACGCATCATCCGCATGGCAAACGACACCACAGGATCATCAACCAAAGACTCCATCACCCTAACCCTGCCCTCTGCCGTTCCATCGTGATACAACGGCTTAATCCCATGCCTCCTCAACAGGGAAGTCACCTCCCGATTCTTCTTCAACTCCTCCGGCATTACCGCATACACCCACTCATCCAACCCGACAGCCCTTTGAGGCACCGCTTCCAGATAATCCTCCAACTCCGCCCTCAAGCTCTTCAGGGCATCCACCCCTTTCTCTAAAACATCCTCCCTCATCAACAGCTTATTCAAACGCGCCCCTCTGGGAAAAACCTTCTTCAACGCCGTCATCACCTTGCCAGTCGTCGGGTTCCCCGGCACCTTGCTCAACGCCTCCATCGCCGCAGACTGAATTTCCACGCTACTGCTGTAACCAAACACATCCCCGCCCGTAAACACATCAGACACAACCTCACGGAACTCCCGCAACAGCTCATCAGTCATCTTCTTGGATGTACCGCTCACGGCGGAATCAGACAACCGCTCACGCATCGCCTTCACCTCATCCATGCTCCCCAGACGCTCCGCCTGAGCAGCCCTCACCTTCCCGGAACCAAACACAAGTTGTTGTTCCCTATTGCGCCCCTTGCGGCTCAGCATCCACTTCGTCAAACTCTCCAGCGTCGCCTCCGTGCCCGTCCCCTCAATATACCGCTCTTCGCTGAACCACCCTGCCAACTTCTCCTGAACCCACTTCTCATAAGCTCTCTTATGATTATCAGCATATCTCGCCAGCATCTTACTGTTGGCATTCAAATCCGGCACACGTTTCCCCATCCTGCGGGCATCCTGCAACACCTCTCTCAACCCCTGCTTGTCGCTCAAGAAAAGACTGTTTAAGAGCGTCTTCCGCCTGTTTTCCCGCATCTTGGTCACAATCTTCGGCTTCCTCTTTTCCAATTCCGCATGCAGCCCGCCCACATACTCATCAATAGCCGCTTCCGCCTTCTGCCGCACCTCTCCCGCCCTGCTTTCATACTCTTCTTCACTCAGCGTCTCATAAGCGGCCAGCTCATCCCTCAATGCCCTCGTCATCCACTCATGCTTCATCGCCGCGTTCCTCATCTTCGGACGCGGACGATAACCACTCTGCCACGCAAACAATGCCTTGCCATCCTCATCGCGCAAACAACGCTCAACATCCTCCCGTGAAGTCTTATCACCGGCGGAATCCAAAGCTATATAATAGCGTAGGCCATGCAACCAACTGCTATCCTCCCTGCTTTGATACACATCCTCCATCTTGAACAAATCAGCTACCGTTTGTTCCCGGCTCTCCCGCCCCACCGCCTTATGAACCAAATACGGCATCTTTCCTGTCCACGCGTCGCGGCTGTACACATCCGCGCCTCCTTTTGGGTCGATCATCCCCGGACGGCCTATCAGATAAATACTATTATCCCCACCCCATGAATACGGTTGATCCAGCCTTGTCACCGCCACGCTCGGCACGGGCATCCCTCCCAGTTTCTCCGCTTCCATCAACTTCTCTGGGGAAATACTGTGCACAGCACCAAGATTCTGTACCGCCCTCACGGAAAACGTAATATCCGGATTCTTCGGATCAAACGTCCCGCGGTTATCCGTGGCGGACTTGATCTGATTCGGCTCAAAGGCAATGTACTCCGTCCATTTACCCAGTACAACCATGAGTCCATCATGTCCTCTTTCTTGAGCGCTGTCGGCTATCTGGGCCGCTCCTGCCGCATACGGCCGGAATATTCCAAACCTGTCATCTTCATGAAAATTCCCATCCCAGATATTTAAATAATCGCCTATCTCTTCAGCAGACTTGTAATCATTAAAAATAAACGGATTCCTGATATTCAGAAACAGAGCCAGCTTCTTGTTCCCGTACGGAGTATTCTCCATATTGGTAAAATAAAATCCTCTACCCCATATACCATAATCAGTAGCAGATCCAATCATGGCCTTGTCAAACACAGTGAAATCACCGTATGTCCCATGATACACCACCCTCGGCTCCCCGTTCTCGTCCACCACCTTGGAAGCATTCTGCGGATCCTTCTCCCAATCGCCAAACCAATTCTTAAACGCCGCCGTGCGCACGGAAAGCCACTGGTCTTCCGTCAGATTCGTATCTTTCCCGTTCGGGGCCTTCATGAACGTGTCCGCAGCCACAGCTTCCTTCTTGATTGCCTCTTTTTCCAGAGATAGGGAAAACGTTCCCGCTTCCTTCGCAGCCTCCACAATTCGCCCCCTTTGATCGCTAGCGGAAAAAGTAACATCTGCCTCATTTTGTCCAGCTAAATCTCTGTCAACATAATTGACAAACTCCTTCAACAACGCTACCCTTCCCTTGTGGGGTACTCCATCCCCTGCCTCGCCCGTGTTTGGGACGCGGGGTCGTTGCAGGGTGGCGGAAGTACCCTTCATGCTATCTACGTCCTCCACCGTGGAAGCATCCAGATCATAAAACAACTCCCCATTCTTCCCCTCTGCCACGGCAATATTCACATAGGCCAAATCAGCACTCCCATCATCGGAAGCCCCCTTGAAATCCGCTTTCGTCAAATAATAATGAAATCTGGCTATATTAGGCTTACGTTTCAAATCTGAATTCTCGCCGGAATAAATAAACTCAGCCCGCCCGGCCAACTCCGGCAGCACGGCTAACGCAGCCAAAACCCGTCTATCGGCTGCATGCTGTTTCACTTCCCTCCACCCCTTGCCTCCCACCTGCACCCGCTTCCCGTCCCCCATCACCAGCGCATACCCCTGTTCCTGAGTCTCCTTCTGCAACACTCTATACCGTTCCCGAATATCCCCCAGCGCATCCTTCAAATCAGAAGCATACGCTGCCGGCACATCCGCAGCAACAGGCTCCATCCCCTCCACCCGGTGGAACGCATCAGCCACACGCCGGGCCTCCGCCATCGGTACGCGCCTTACCCTGTCCCCCATGCTGAAACTCACCTCCTGCCCTTCCCCTCGCGCCGCATACCGCTTATACCCATACACCACGCTATCATACACCGCGCTCAACAACTCCCCGGAATCGGCAAAATCAAACCCGGCCTCATTCGCCGCCTCCAGCACATCGGACACACGCCCTTCCCGGCTGAAAAACTGCTCTGCACGCGCCACCACCCGTTGCTCAAAACTCTTCCCCAGCGTACCATCCTTCCTGCGTCTGCCCTTGGCCGTCCGCGTCGTCGTCAGGGCATCATAAATCCGTTGCAGCTCTCCGGTTAAATCGGAACCGGCCTCAGCCGCCGTCTTCGGGTGCGGCAGCCTCCCGGCCACCCACTCTCCAATCTCCGGCACATCCCCCATCGCCTCCGCCTCAATCTGCGCCTGTTCCTCCCTCCTCGCGCGCTCCGCAATCGCCGCCTCGTCAAACCCGGCAAAATCATTCAACAGGCGGCGAAACTTCTCGCTCATCTTCCCCTGTACGTCCGCGCCCAGCATCTTCTTCGCCAGCATCACATCCTGTGCGAACTCAAAATACTTGGCAAACAACAAAGCGAACATCTTGAACCACCGCCGCAACTTATCCGGCAGCCTCTCATCGGAAATGAGCCCCATCAAATGTGCTCGCGCCGCCTTGCTCACCCCTTCGCAAACCGCCTGTAACCTGTCCACCCCTTCCCCGGTCGCCAAAAACGTCTCACCCGTTGCACCCTCCAGCCGCTTCAGTTCATCCTCAAACTCCGCCACCGTCCACTCATTATCCTTAATCAACACCTTCGTCATCCCCTCCGTCCACTCCTCATAAACGTCAAACGGATTAGCCCCCCGGTACAATCTGCTCACCACCTCATACCGTCCGTTCGCAAACTCCTGCGCCACATTGGCTCCGTACACCCGCAACCGGGCAGCATCCACCCCGGCCTCCACTCCCATCTGCGCCGCATAAATCCTCTCCCGGCCTTCGGCAGACTTACGCATAAAATCACCCTGTGTCTTCAACTGCGCCAACGTCATCGGCACACTCAACTTGCTCCGGTCAAAACTCATCCGCCCATCCTGCCCCACATCGCTCAAATGCTGCATCATCTCCTCATTCGCTTCATCCTGCACCCTCCCAACATACCCCTCATCCTTATCCCGGTACTGCCGCAAGCTGCTCTTCAGCCCGGCCACCACCTCATCCTCCCGTTCCTCCAAATGCCGCAGCACGGCCTCATACGCATCATCATACGTATCATAAAACTCCGGCCTGTCCCCCAGCTCCACCACATACTGCATCTCCTCCGTAAACTCATTCATCTCCTCGCGGATCGGACTCGCCCCGAACTCCCGCAACTGCTCATTCACAGCCTCCACATACTGCTTCATCGCCTCCTTCTCATCCACTTGCCTTCCACCCTTGCGCTCCGGCACAGGCCCATGCTCAAAACTCAGCACAGGCCCACTCCCCACCTCGCTCACGCCGCCGCTCTCCGGCCCCTTCACACCCACCACAGCACCCTTCCCCTCCTGCACCTCCGCTCCATCCACACGCACCTCATCCACCCCTCGCGCCGTCTCCGCCGCATGCGCTTCAGCGGCGGCCACCACATCCATCGTCCTCACCCCGCCGCGGGCAGCCAGCTTCCTCATCCCGTCCGCGTCACCCAGCCCCACCTTCACGCCGTCCACCTCCTTCCCATAATTTTGGCGCATAAAATCCTGAATCCCATCCTGCATCATCGCATACCGCGCCACGTCACTCTCCTCCGCCCGCATCCGGGCAAGCAGGGAATCGCTAAAACCAAACGTCCGCTTCAGCTTCCCATACTCCCGGCTCAACTGCCGCTGCATCCCGGCCTCAGCCGTAAACCGCGCCCCGGCCCCCACCAGCGCAAACGCCAGCACGGAACCAAACAACTCCATATTCTGGTCACGGTTCGTAAAATCCTTCCAAAACCGCTCCCAATCAATCCCCGGAGCCTCCCCGGCCATCACGGAAGCCAAACTCTGCATCACAGGATCGGCCAAATCCTGCAACTTCTCCGTCGTCATCTCCTCGCCCAGCACCATTCCCCCAGCCACGCCGGAACGCGCCCCTGCCCGCAGGGCGGAACTCTTCAGCCGCATCGCCTGACGGCTCAGACTCAACTTGCTCATCCACTTATCCACAAACGCGCTCCCGGATCTCAACCCCATCACTCCCTTTGCCACGATCGCCCCGGCCCGATCCAACGCCCCTTGAACCGCGCCGCTCGCCGCCGCGCCTCCCAGCCTCGCCAGCCTTCCGCCATCCGGCCGCTCCTGCACGGCCTTACTGTAACTATCCCCGGCATAAGACATCGCCGCCACTCCGGCCCCCACGCCGGAAAAACTCAACGCCGTAATCGGCACAGACCGCACCGCGCTCAGCACCCCATTCCCAAACCACCCATACTCCGGCTTGTTAATCGGCCTGTACGTCCCCTGCGCCATCGCCAGAAAAGCATCCAGCCTCCGGCCATACTCATCCGCCGCCTTCGCGTCAGCCTTCAGGGCAGACCCGTCCCCGCCAAACAACTCCTTCACTCCCCCCGCCACATCCAACTGTGCGGCAATCCCGCCGCGCAACAAAGACCTGATTCCATTACCTAAATCCTCCCAGCCACGGTTCCCGGCCTTCCATACATTCGCCATATAACTCCTCTCATTCCCGCCCTTGCGCTGCACAATCTCCGCCAGCGCATCCATCTGGGCATCCGTAAGGCCATCCATCGCCTTCAGGGCTTGGTGGATTGAAGCCATCCCCTCCGGCTGAAAAATCCGGTTCGCCGTCCCGTCAGCATACTTCACGGCCCACTCCAGCCCCTCCATCACGCGCGGCAATACCGGCTCCAGCCCTCGCCTTGTCCTCTCCGCATCCGCCTTCACCCATCGCAATGTATTCCCCACCTTCTTATACATATCCTCTCCCATTTGTCCCCTCTGCTCCCACAACGCCTGTCTTCCGTCCCCGCCCGTCAGCACAGCCTGCCTCACGCTCTCGGCAGCCCCCTTCAGCAACTCGTCAGCTTGTGCGTCCTTCTGAGCCTGACGACTCAAAAACATGTATACTGTTTGCCCAGGCTTATTAAAATCAACCTGTTCTCCCTGTTCCTTCAAACGGATGCACATCTGCTCCAGAACAGGCACTCCATTTCCAGCTTCCACCTGCCACTTTGCATAACCACCCTCATTCAAAGCCCAACCAAACACTATAGAGCGATAACGCATCTCATCTCCAATCTCTCCATCCGGTAGCTTCCGCTCTGCAAACCGCTTCTTCAAACCTTCCGGAATCTTTTTTAGATCACCGCAAAACACACTCCGGTGCCAAACCTCCTTATCCTTTCGCCGCTCCGCGGCAGCATCCTCATTCACACCGGCCTGAAAACGCAGCACATCCGTAAAAAACGGCAATCCACGCCGCTTCCTCGCCACAAAATAATTCTTCAACCTCTCCCTCTCCTCGCCCAACACCCTCATCTTCTCCGCCCTCAATGGATCATCCCCTCCTTTCCTCAAATCAGCGGCCAGCATCTTCCCCCTCTGATAACTATTCCAAGCGTCAGCCTGCCAGCCCTCCCCCTTCTGCCGCAAATACCGATCCATTGCCGGATCAATCTCCACAGGGAACAACTGCCTGCCCTCTCCGTCATCATAAACCGCATTCGCGCTCTCTTCCAAAAAGTTATACCTCTTCCCGCTACGTTCAAACTCCTTGGCCTGAGCCGCTACCTGTGAAATATCATTTCCAAACATAAAAACTTTTAACTATTAAACATTAACAAGAAACATCACTTCTCCCCATTCTCCCACGCCCATTTGGCCTCCACCATCCGCTTCAACTCACTCAACTCTGCTGCCGACCTCGTTTTAATCACATGGACAGCGGCCTGATAACACCCTTGCAAATCATAACCCTTCATATCCACCTTGCTCAACACCCTCCTCCACTCATTCCGCCCCTGAACTTCATACCCCCAATTTCCATCCAACGGAGGCAATAACGCAGCATTCCCCGCAACATTCACATCTATGCCAAGCTCATCCATTGCCTCGCCTTCTTCAACATCCCTGCGAGGGACAACAACTGGTTCAGAAGCGGCAACTCCGGAAAATTTCACATTCTCACTCCACTCCGGTACAACTTTTCCACCGTTCACCGCTAACCTCATCGCCTGAGCCCGAATCTCCTCACGGCTTGCCCCCGGATTCTCACGCACCCACTTATCCAACCCTTGTTGTACTTGATATGCCATCCCCATCACACGCTCATGCACTTTGAAATCAACTAAACCATCATCATCCTTCCATTTCCCAAAACTACCGCTATCCACCAAACTCTTCACAACACTCGCCGCTTCCCTGGCCGCCCCCCGGAACCGGGCGGGCACATTCCCCATGGCCAGATCCTTCAGCTCCGCCATCATCCTCTCCTTCGTCGTCTTGGAAAGCATGGACGTGGCAATCTCCCTCTCCACCTCCGCATACATCGTCCCGTCAACATCCAAATCAGGCTCATACCCCCGCAACAAACCATCCACCCGCATAAAATCCTCCGGACTCGTGTACAACTCCGCCTCCTCCTTCCCCACCTTCTCCACAGCCTTCCTCCGCCGCTCTTCCGCCGCCCGCAAACTCATCGCGTCATCCACGGCCACGCGCCCCTCCTTCACATCCTTCTCCAAATCATTTCCCCGGAACTCCCGGCCCTCAAACGCATCCATCACATACCCCTGAGCCACTCCGGCCTGAGCCTTGCGCCTTGCCGCCTCCGCCTGTTTCCGGAACCCCTCAATCACATCCGGCCTACCCTTCACCGCATCCAGCCCTCCGACTTCTCCAGCGCATCCAACCCATGAAAAGGATCTCTCTGAATCGCCGTCTGCACCCTGCTCTCCGTCTCCTTGAAACTCACATCCTGAAACATCAACTGCTGCTCATCCGGCTCCATCACCCCCTCCGCGCCAGCCGTCTGCACCGCTTCCCTCGCGCCATAATAATCCCCACCCCTCAGGCAAAAATCATACCTCGCCTTGAAAGACTTGGCAGCCCTCTCCTTACTCGCCAGCAACTCCCTGCGCCCGGCATCAATACGGCCCGTTGACGTAAACGCATCATACCACAGCCGCGCCCGCTCCTTCACCTCCGGCGTCTCAAACTTAACCTTGCGGAACATAGGCCCCAGCCTCTTGCTCACCAGCGCATTCCAGCGGGCCTCCCTCCCCGGCTTATTCCCCGCCGCCAGCTCGGCATTATCCCATAACCCTCTCTCCTCCTCCATCAACCTCTTCACATCCTCAAAACTCCCCGCATCGGCCATCCTGTCCGCCTTCTCCTGCAACCGCGCCCTCTCCTCATCCTCCCGCGCCAGCAACCTCGCCCCGGCCCCCATCTCCCCGGCCACCTCCGCCGCCGCGCGCGCCGGAGCCGTTGCGGCCCCCGTATCAGCCAGCACAGGCTCATGATACCCGCTCAACAAAGAAAACTTATCCATATCTACTTGAAAGCATTAAAAGCCGTTGCGCCGCCCTGCACCACGCCGCTCAGCAAACTCCCGAATCCGGACACCTTGCCGGCCCGCTCCGCCTGCCTCCCCTTCCACCTCTCCATCTGGGCCTGCTCCCTCATGGCGGAAGACCGCTGCAAACTGCGCGCCGCCAACTCATTCACCTCCTGCTCAAACCGCGTCGCAACCTTCATCTCCCTCCCCAGCGCGCTCCCGCTCCGTTCCACGCCGCTCGCCGCTGTCTGCGCGGCGGCCTGCCCTGTGGCCACCCCCTGCATTGCCCGCATCCTCATCTGATTCTCCGCGCTCTCCGCATCCAGCGCATCCGCCTCCCTGTCCAGCGCGGACGCATTATAATAAGCCGTCTGCCGCGCCTGCCGCCCGGCTTCCCTCTCGGCGCGTCCCCGGAACGCGCCGGCCAGCCCCTGAAGACCGGCCATACCTAACTGAAACCATTCCATAATATAATATCTATCAATAAACTACTTTGAAAACTGCACATCAAACCCCAGCAAACGCACATCGCCATCCCCGGCGCACCGCAACTCAAACACCAGCTCATCACTCCACACCCCCGGCACCGTCAAATCCTGCCAGCCGTCCAGCACATCGCCCCGGCTCCTGCTCAACTCCGTCAACCGCCCGCAAAACCCTGCACGCACCCCATCCGCCGCGCTCGCGACAAACCGCGCACGCACGCTCACACTCCCTGACTTTACCCCCGCACCCTGCTCAAACGCAAGCCCATTTGTAACCAGTACGGACTCATACGGCGCCCCGGCATCTCCCCCACGGCTCCATCCGTCCCGGAACACGCCGCACCCCTCCACCAGCCGCTCCAGACTAACCCGGCCATCACGCTCCACAGCCAGCCACACCTCATCGGCATCCTGCCCATCCATCACGGCCACGCTCAACGCCCTGCCGCCCCCTCCCAGCACATGCCTCGTCCACGCGCACACCCGCTGCTCGGCATTATACGTCAGAACAGCCAGCCCGCCATCAGCCCTCACCCCCCAAATCCTCACCTCCGGCACGCGCTGCACGGCCAGCCCCACAAACCCTCCCGGCCCGCCTGCATGCTCGGCAAACGTCGTCGTATCGGCGGCCCTGTACCCGTCCGCCTCAAAACTGTACCCCAGCTCCTTCACCCTCATCCCCCCTCTCTGGACAAACACGCATCCTCCATCCGTCGCCTCCGCATCCACCCGGCTGCACCCCACCCTCAACTGCACGGCAGCGCGGCAAAAATCAGGAGTCACCACGCCGCCCTCGCCTCCGCTCAGCCGCCAAACCTGGGCCGTGGAACCAATCAACAAATCATTCACGCTCTCCATCCACACAATCCGGTGGCAATCCTTGGCCGCCAGCGTCACCTGAATCGCATCTTCATCGCTGTCCCCAATCTGGAAATTGGCAAAATCATCCACCACGCTCCCCCACACCGTCTGTGGATTCGCCGCCGCCCCGGCCAGCCACAACCTCCCTTGGTGCATCGCCACAGCACTCGGCCACCCGCACCCTCCCCCAAACATCCCCCTGCTCCACACATCCGTCACCGCCCTCTCATACGGCAATCCGGCCCCCCCATACGTCTTATAACTCAACCTCAGCACCCTCCACTTCATCCCACCCATCTCTGCCGCCGTCCAAACCTGATCAACGCCTCTCCCCACGGCACCGGACAAAAAATTCACCATATCCATCCCCCCGCTGCGCCACCCGCACCACTTCCACTTCCTCGGCCAAAACCCATTCACCGTCACCTCTGTC
>ERZ1503814.390-NODE-390-length-14005-cov-7.699427_pt1 | contig 14005 bp, 10 predicted proteins | sample MGYA00571768_ERZ1503814 | MGnify/ENA primary metagenome ERZ1503814 (study PRJEB39906, sample SAMEA3182075) | gut metagenome | biome: human; feature: gut; material: Stool; isolation source: human stools | place: Canada | collected 2012-03-14 ... | reverse complement strand
CAGCAGACTGCAAGCCTTTTGTCGGAAAAACCCGGAGGGTTTTTCGACAGTCTCAGCGGCGGCACCGGATGGGTGCCGCCGCTTGGGGAAACTTATATTCTCTTTACTCCTTGCAGGGGACATGCCAAATATCCCGGGCGTAGTCCCGGATGGCGCGGTCGGCGGCAAAGCCGCCGCTGCGGGCGATATTGTGCAGGCTGATTTGGTTCCAGCGCTCCCGATGGCCATAGGTGTCGATCATGCGGCGGCTTGCGTCGCAGTAGGAGACGAAGTCCGCCAGGAGCAGGTACTGGTCCGCCGGGCAGTTATCGCCGAAGAGCAGGCGGCGGTAGATGTCCTCATAGCTGACGCCGTCCCGGAAGCCGTCGCGAATGCCGTCCAGCACCCGCCGCAGCACAGGATCCCGGTCGTACAGCAGCTTGGGGTCATAGTGCCGGGAGAGGGCCGCAGCCTCCTCCGCCTTCAGGCCGAAGAGGAAGATATTCTCATCCCCCAGCACCTGATGCATCTCCACATTGGCCCCGTCCAGAGTGCCCACGGTGACGGCTCCGTTCATCATAAACTTCATATTGCCCGTTCCGCTGGCCTCCTTGCCGGCGGTGGAGATCTGCTGAGACACCTCGCTGGCGGGCATCAGAGCCTCGGCCATGGACACCCGGTAATTCTCCAAAAACACCACCTGAAGCCTGTCCTTGCAGAGAGGATCGTGATTGATCTGATCGGCCAGGGAGCCGATGAGCCGGATGATCCGCTTAGCCACGGCGTAGCCCGGGGCGGCCTTGGCCCCGAAGAGGAAGGTCTGGGGGCGGAGGTCCATGTTGGGGCTATCCTGCAGGCGCTGGTAGAGGTAGAGAATGTGCATGACATTCAGCAGCTGCCGCTTATACTCGTGCAGGCGCTTGACCTGGACATTGAACACGGCATCGGTGTTTAGTATCACCCCCTGCTGGCGCTTGGCCCAATGGGCGAAGCGGGCCTTATTCTCCCCCTTGATCTCCTCCAGGCGATGCAGCACGGAGGTATCGCTTTCATAGGCGTCCAGCCCTTGCAGCTGCTCCGGGTGCAGGAGATAACCGTCTCCGGTAAGGTCGCAGATGAGGCTGTGCAGGCCGGGGTTTACCTGGCTGAGCCAGCGGCGGTGGTCCACGCCGTTGGTGACATTGTGAAACTGCCCGGGGCACATCTCATAAGCGTCCCGGAACACATCCCTGCGCAAGATCTCCGAGTGCAGGGCGGACACACCGTTGACGCTCATGCCCCCGGCAATGCAGAGGTTGGCCATGCGGACGCCGCCGTCCCAGATGATGGCCAGCTTTTCGGTTTTGGCGGGGTCGCGGAACCGCTCCTCTACCCGGCTCTGCCAGCGGTGGGCAATCTCCACGATCACCTGCCAAATACGGGGCAGGAGGGTCTCAAACAGGGTCTGGGGCCAGCACTCCAGGGCCTCGGCCAGGACGGTGTGGTTGGTATAGGCCACGCTGTTTTTGGTGATGTTCCACGCCTCATCCCAGCCCATGCCCGCATCGTCCATGAAAATACGCATCAGCTCCGGAATGACCAGGGCCGGGTGGGTATCGTTGATCTGAATGACATTTTTCTCGTGGAAATTGCGCAGGGTGCCGTACACCTCCAGGTGCTTGCGGGTGATGGACTGGACGGTGGCGGAGACGAAGAAGTACTGCTGCTTCAGGCGCAGGGACTTGCCCTCATAGTGGTTATCCTCGGGGTAGAGGATCTTGCTGATGGCATCGGCCATGGTGCGCTCCTCGCTGGCCTGGAGGTACTGGCCTCGGCTGAAAAGCTGCATATCCACGCTCTTGGGGCTGCGGGCCTGCCAAAGGCGGAGGGCATTGACATGGTCGGTGCCATAGCCGGCGATCTCCATGTCGCAGGGCACGGCCAGGACCCGGGTATAGTCCTCATGCACGACCATGAGCTGGCCGCCGTCCCACTTGGTGCGGACGGTGCCGCCGAAGTGGACCTCCTCCGCGTCCTGGGGCCGGGGCAGCAGCCACGCGCCGCCTATATCCAGCCAGTCGTCGGGCAGCTCTACCTGCTGGCCCTCCACGATCTTCTGCTTAAAAATACCCAGCTCATAGCAGATGGAGTAGCCGGTGGCGGGGATGTTCAGGGTGGTCATGCTGTCTAAATAGCAGGCGGCCAGGCGGCCCAGGCCGCCGTTACCCAGCCCTGCATCGGGCTCCTGCTCGAAAAGATCGGCGGCCTTGAAGCCCAGCTCCTCCACCGCCTGGGTCAAACTCTCCAAAAGGCCCAGGTTATAGGCGTTTTTCAAAAGGCTGCGGCCCATGAGAAACTCCAGGGACAGATAGTGGACCTGGCGCTCCTGGCACCTGTCCCGCTCCTCCCGGGTGGTAGCGCCCCGCTCGGCCATACTGTCCCGCAGGACCATGGCGCAGGCCCGGAGCATATCTCCGTCTCCCGCCTGCCGGGGCGAGCAGCCGCAGTTGATGCGCAGTCTTTGGATAATGGCTTCCTTCAGTGCTTCCTTGGTCATTTGGTACTCCTTGTTTGTCCGGTAATATGCTGATAGAGGGATTCGTAAGCGCCGGCGCTGGCGTCCCAGCTGAAATCATCGGTCATGCCGCGCTTTTGCACCTGGCGGAAGCGGTGGATGTCCGTGCGGTACAGGTTCACCGCCTGGGAGATGACATACTGCATATCGAAGGCGCTGTAATCGGCGAAAACGAAGCCGTTGCCGTCCTCCTGGCCCAGCTGGCAGGAGCGGACGGTGTCGGCCAGGCCGCCGGTCTGACGCACGATGGGCACCGCACCGTAGCGCATGGCGATCATCTGAGAAAGTCCGCAGGGCTCGGAGCGGGAGGGCATCAGAAAGAGGTCGCTGCCGGCATAGATGCGGTGGGCCAGGGCCTCATTGTATCCGATATAGGCGCACAGACGGCCCTTATAGCGGTTTTCCGCATAGCGGAAGAAATCCTCGTATTGCCCGTCGCCGCTGCCCAGGATCACCAGCTGGCAGCCCGTCTGCATCACAACATCCAGGCTCTCGCAGATGAGGTCGATGCCCTTATGCCCCACCAGGCGGCTGACCACGGAGAGCAGGGGAACATCGCTCTGGACCTGGAGGCCCAGCTCCTTTTGCAGGGCTTTTTTGCAGTCGGCCTTGCCACGCAGGCGCTGGGCCGAGAAATGGGCCGTCAGCTCCGGGTCGGTGGCAGGGTCGAAAACGGCGGTGTCGATGCCGTTGACAATGCCGGTGAACTTCTCGCCGCAGCGCTGGACCACGGACTCCATGCCCTCGGCGTAGGCGCTCTGGTGGAGCTGCCGGGCATAGGTGGGGCTGACGGTGGTGACGGCATCGGCGCAGAGCATGGCCCCCTTCATCAGATTCACGCAGCCGTCCATCTGGAGGGTGCCGTCCTCGTACCAGCCCCGGTCCAGGCCGAAGAGGTCCTCCACCGTCTCCGGGCCGAACTTACCCTGGTACTCCACATTATGAATAGTAAACACCGTGCGGATGCTGCGAAGGGCGTCCCAGCGCCCCGCCAGGTCCTGCCGGTAGATGGGGACCAGGGCGGTCTGCCAGTCGTTGCAGTGGATGACATCCGGCACCCGGTCCAGCAGAGGGAGAAGGTCCATCACCGCCCGGGAGAAAAAGCCGAAGCGCTCGCCGTCGTCCCCCTCCCCGTAGAGGCGTCCCCGGGCAAAATAGTGCTCGTTATCCACAAAATACCAGGTGACGCCCTGATAGTCCAAGGAAAACAGCCCGCAGTATTCATGCCGCCAGGAAAGGTCTACATAGATGTGCTTGCGGAAGGTCATTTGCTGCCGCCACCGGGCCGCAATGGTATTATACAGCGGCAGGATCACCGCTACCCGGTGGCCGCGCTTTGCCAGGGCCACCGGAAGGCTTCCGGATACATCCGCCAGGCCGCCGGTTTTGCAGAAGGGGGCGGCCTCCCCTGTTACATAGAGAATATTCACCTTATACCTCCGCGCCCTTGCTCAGCACCAGGGGATATTTTTCCGTACCCTCCAGGTGTACGCCGGGGCCGACCTTCACATCTTTATCGGCAATGACATGGCGCAGCTGCGCGCCACGACCCACCACCGTGTCCTTAAAGAGAATGCAGCCGTCTACCACGGCGCCCTTTTCCACCCGGACGCCACGGCTGAGAATGGAGCTATGCACACTGCCCTGGATGTCGCACCCGTCGTCCACCAGAGAATTTACGCAGCCCCCCTGGGGGTCCATATAGGTGGAGGCGGCGTCGTTTTCCTTGGCATAAATAGGGCGCTGAGGGCAGAACAGATCCTGCCGCACCGCCGGGTCCAAAAGCCGCATACTGCTCTCATAGTATCCGGCCACATCGGTGATATGGGCGGCAAAGCCGTGAAAAACATACCCGTGGATGTGCATTTCCTTTGTAAGCCCCTGCAGCACACACTCCTGAAAGCTGTACTCGTGGCGGCTGACGAACCGCTCCACCAGGCTGAGCAGCAGCTCCGTCCGCAGCAGAAAGATCTGCAGGCAGCGGTTGCCCCGGCGGAGGTTTTCCACCACCTCCCGGACCCGGCCGGTCTCATCGGCCACCAGGTACATACCGTCGCCGGTGGAGGGGGCGCACACCGCCGTCACATCTGCGCCGGTATCTATGTGGGCCCGAAGCACGGCCTGAAGGTCGATATTCAGGGCCACATCACTGTCGGCCAGGAGGACATAGTCCTGGCCGATGTGCCGCAGGTAATCCCTGACCACATCCAGAGCCTCCAGCTTGCCCCGGAATCGCCCGTTGCCCCGGGCGCTGTTATAGGCGAATACCGGCAGCAGCGTAAGCCCTCCAAAGCTCCGGGAGAGGTCCCAGCTCTTGCCGCTGCGCAGGTGGTCCATCATGCTCTGGCACTTGCCGTGCATCAGAACGCCTACATCCCGGATACCGGCATTGACCATGTCCGAGAGGATGAAGTCCACCATGCGGTAGGACCCGCCAAAGGGCACGGAGCCGTGGATGCGGGGCTCTGTCAGCTCCCGCAGGCCGTTGGATTTTTCATAGGAAAAGATGATGCCGTGCATTCCGTTCATACCTTTTTCGCCTCCTGTCCGTGGGTTTTATCCAGCATGGCTCCGGCGGGGACGGTCTCCCCGGGGGCCGCGTGAGCCTGAGGCCCCAGCACCGCCACGCCCCATTTGTCGGGGTCCTTGGCAGTCTCCGGGCCGGCCCCCACATGGGCGCCCTCCCCTACCACACTGTTTTCGCCCAGGATGGCGTATTCCACCCGGGCGCCCTTTTTCACCACCGCCCCGGGCATAACCACGGAGTAGGTGACCTGAGCCCCCTCCTCCACCACGGCGTTGTAGCTGAGGACCGTATTTTTTACCTCGCCGCGAATGTCGCAGCCCTTGGCCACGGCACTGTTGCCCACATCCGCCGTGGCCGCATAGAAGGCGGGCGGACAGGAGGGGGTGCGGCTGTAAATGGGCCAGCGCTTATCCAGCAGGTTCAGGCCCGAGCCGGGAGCGAGCATATCCATATTGGCGTCCCACAGGGAGTCCAGGGTGCCCACATCCTTCCAATAGCCCTCGAAGCGATAGGCCACCATTTTCTCCCCGGCGCGGAGCATGGCGGGGATGACATTTTTGCCGAAGTCGTTGGAGGAGGTGGGGTCTGCCTCGTCCTGCAGCAGGTACGCCCGGAGCTTTTTCCAGGTGAAGATGTAAATGCCCATGGAAGCCAGGTTGCTCTTGGGATGGGCGGGCTTTTCCTCGAACTCCGTAATGGTATCCCGGTCATCTACATTCATAATGCCGAAGCGGCTTGCCTCCTGCCAGGGGACCTCCATAACGGAGATGGTGCAGTCGGCCCCGGCCTCCTTATGGCGGCGGAGCATCCGGGAGTAGTCCATTTTATAGATATGGTCGCCGGAGAGGACGGCCACATAGTCCGGGTCATACAGGTCTACGAAGCCGATATTTTGATAGATGGCATTGGCGGTGCCCTTGTACCACCCGGCCCCGGAATTGCTCTGATAGGGGGGCAGGATATGTACGCCGCCGTTCATGCGGTCCAGCTCCCAGGGCTGGCCGCTGCCGATGTAGCTGTTCAGCTCCAGGGGACGGTACTGGGTCAGCACACCCACGGTGTCGATGCCGGAGTTGGTACAGTTGGACAGGGGAAAGTCGATGATGCGGAACTTCCCTCCAAAGGGGACGGCAGGCTTGGCCATATCCCCGGTGAGGACATAGAGCCGGCTGCCCTGGCCCCCGGCCAGCAGCATGGCGATACATTCTTTTTTCACGGATGATCCGCTCCTTTCTTCTGCTTAAAGGCTCCCCGGCCTTGGAGATACACCGCACCCAGGGGCGGTATGCGCACACGGATGGAGGTTTCGCGGCCATGGGACGGGGCCGCCTCCACCGGAATGGGTTTTTCATTGACGATGCCGCTGCCGCCCCACCGGACATCGTCGGTGTTAAACACCTCTCTGTACTCCGCCCTTTTCGGCACGCCGAAGCGGTACTCCTCCCGGGCCACGGGAGAAAAATTCACCGCGCATATAAGCTCCCGGCCCTTGCGGTCCCGGCGGAGAAAGACCAGGATATTATTGGAGCTGTCGTCCGGCACCAGCCAGGAAAAGCCGTCCCAATCCGTATCGTTTTCCCACAGGGGCGGATTGTTCTTATAAAACCGGTTCAGCGCCCGGATGCAGCCGTGGGCAGCGGACACCGCCGCATCCTGCAAAACGGACCAGTCAAGCTCTCCTGCAAAGTCCCACTCCTTCCACTGGGGCAGCTCCCCACCCATGAACAGCAGCTTGCACCCCGGGTGGGCCAGCATATAGGCCAGAAAGCTCTTGACTCCTGCCAGCTGCATGGCTTCATTCCCGGGCATTTTGCCCCGGAGAGAGCCCTTCATGTGGACCACCTCGTCATGGGAGATGGGCAGCACAAACCGCTCGGAGAAGGCGTAGACCAGGGAAAAGGTCACATCCTTGTGGTGGTACTGGCGGAAATAGGGGTCCATTTTCAGGTAGTGGCAGAGGTCGTTCATCCAGCCCATGTTCCACTTCAGGTCAAAGCCCAGGCCCTCGGGCCCCGTTACATGGGGCCAGGCGGTGGACTCCTCGGCAATCATCAGCGCCCCGGGCTTTTCCCGGTGGACGGCGGCATTGAGGAGCTGCAAAAACGCCACCGCCTCCAGGTTTTCCCGGCCGCCGTTTTTATTCCTGCGCCAGTGGGTGCGGCCATAGTCCAGATACAGCATGGAGGCCACGGCATCCACCCGCAGGCCGTCCATATGGTACTCCCGAAGCCACCACAGGGCAGACGAGAGCAGGAAGCTGCGCACCTCTCCCCTGCCGTAGTCAAAGACCCGGGTGCCCCAGCCGTCGTGCTCCCACTTCAGGGGGTCATCATATTCATAGAGGCAGGTGCCGTCGAACCTATACAGGCCCTGCTCATCCTTGCAGAAATGGGCCGGGACCCAGTCTAAAAACACCGCCAGACCCGCCCGGTGGAGCCTGTCTACCAGGTACTTGAAGTCCCGGGGGGTGCCATAGCGGGAGGTGGGGGCGAAGTAACCCGTACACTGGTAGCCCCAGGAGGCATCCAGAGGGTACTCCGTCACCGGCATCAGCTCCACCGCCGTGTAGCCCATGTCCGACACATATTCCGCCAGCTCGTCGGCCAGCTTGCGGTAGTCAAAGGGGCTGCCGTCGGCGTAGCGGCGCCAGGAGCCCAGGTGGACCTCATAGATATTCAGAGGCCGCTCCAGCAGGGGCTTCTCGGCCAGACTCCGCTGCCAGGCTCCATCCTGCCAGGCATAGTCCAGGGGGGCTAATTTGCTGTCTGTCTGGGGGCGGGTGGCTGTATGGAAAGCGTAGGGGTCGGCCTTCCACACCCTTTTGCCGTCTGCTTGGGTGAGGCAGAATTTATAGCTGTCGTAGGCCCTTGCCTCCTCCGCCACGCACTCCCACACACCGTCTCGGCAGGTCATTTCCATAGGCTCCCAGTCGGAAAAATCGCCCGCCAGGCTCACCGCCCGGGCGTGGGGCGCCCACAGGCGGAAGCGGTAGCCCTTCTCCACGGGGTGCGCCCCGAACCAATCCGCCGCCGCGCACCAGGTGCCGCCGAAAAACGCCGCTCTATCCACCGCTCTCGCCTCCTCTATTTTTCAAAATTTTATCACGGTCCCCGGCGTTTTTCTGCTGAAAACCGTCTCCGTTTTTGCGCGGCAAGGCTTTACCGCACCTGCGCCCGTGCCTCAAGAAATGCACGGAAGCGACGACCGCCCTGAAAACAGGCAGTCGCCGCTGCATATTTTATTCTTCCTCCTGCTGTACCGCCGCACCCAGGCCGAAATCCTCGGCCACGCTGCCGCTGTCCCGCCGGAGCATCTGCTCCATGACGCGGATGTCGCTGTCCACATCCATGGCATCGGACTGATAGAGCTGGTCAAGCTGCCGCTCAAAGCCCGCCACGATATTATCCATGGTGCTGGCAATGCGCTGCTTGGCCTGGGACACATTCTCACCGCTGACGCCGGACTCCTCGAAGTCGGCATAGCTATCCAGGAGCTTTTGGGTGGTGGGCAGGTAATAATTCAGGAAGGTAGACGCCTTGGCTTTCTTGGCCGGCTCCTCCTCCACAATGCGGAATATCTTGCCGGCCAGATCCTCCAGCCGGTCGATCTTGGCGCTGATAACGGGGTCTGCAATGCGGTCATTGGCATAGCGGATGTCCCGGAGCTGGCCGCTGTAACCATCCCGGGTCTCCTCCGGGATGGGCTGTGCCTCCTTTTGGGCCTGCTCCAGGTCCTCGGCTGCCTCAAAGGTGCGCACCAAAACGCCCCGGCCCAGGTCCAGATAGGCCTCCTTGCCCCAAAAGCCCTTCTGCACCATCTGCTCCAGGTCGTTTTCCACCCGGCGGGGGGACACATCTGCGGCGGTGGCCAGCTGGGAAATGGTCACCGTGGGCTTCTTTCCGGCGATGGCCTGGTACTTGGCATAGCGGCGCAGACGACGGCGCATCCAGTGGCTGCCCAGCAGCAGCCCCAGGCCCCCGGCGGTGATGCCCATGGGAAAGAACACTTCCTCCAAAAACCAGGCCCAATGGCCGTCCTGCAGGAAAAACAGGTAGTCACTGGCCGTGCCAAACAGGACAATACTGCCGATAATGGTCAGAACAATTCCGATGTTCCGCAGTACATTGGCATTGCCATCGGAAACCTTGGGCGTGCGGCGGAGGATACTGCTCCCCTTCTTTTTTGTCTGTCCGGCGGAGCTGCTCTTTTTCTCCGCACTCCCGGGGGCGGTTTCTGCGGTGTCCTCCGTCTCGGCTGTGATGATCGTGGACTGCGTACCCCGTCCCGACTTGCGCTTGCGGTCTGAAAGCTTGGCAAAAAGCACAATAAGTCCCACAGGCCAGGCAAAGGCAAACAGGATGGCAATGACCACCCAGGACCACACCTCGTTTTTATCCGGCTTATTCGGTTGTCTGGGGCTTCTGCTCTCGGCCATGGTCTATTCCCTCCTGCGTAGTGCATTAGACATATTGATACGCTATATTTTACTCTTTTTCCGGCCCTGCGTCAAGGAACGGCGGGCATTCTTTGCAAAGTTTTGCCAAAAATACAGGCGGCCCTTTCCGGGCCGCCTGTAGGCGTGAAAAATGCAAATCATTTTATGCCGGGAGATTTTATTTTCCCCGGCGGGTATAGATGCGGGCCAGGCCGCCCTCGGCGGTCTCCCGGTAGCGCTGGTTCATGTCCAGGCCCGTGTAATACATGCTTTTCAGCACCATGTCATAGCTGATATTCCGGGTGCCGGTGAGGAAGTAGGCGATGTTGGCCGAGTTGATGGCGCGCATGGCGGCCACGGCATTGCGCTCGATACAGGGCACCTGCACCAGGCCGCAGATGGGGTCGCAGGTGAGGCCCAGATGATGCTCCAAGGACACCTCGGCGGCGTACTCGATCTGATGGATGTTATAGCCGAAGGCCTGGCAGGCAGCGGCGGCGGCCATGGAGCAGGCTACGCCCACCTCCGCCTGACAGCCGCACTCAGCCCCGGAGACGGAGGCATTGCGCTTGGCCAGCTCACCGAACAGGCCCGCCACGCCCAAAGCATGGGCAATATCCAGGTCGGACAGGTTCCGCTTATCCTTGAAGTAGTACAGCACCGCCGGCAGCACGCCGCAGGCGCCGCAGGTGGGGGCGGTGACGATGGTGCCGTTGTCGGCGTTCTGCTCGCTGACAGCGTAGGCATAGGAGCAGACCTTTTGGCACTCCACCAGCTCCGGGTGCTTGGTCTCCACGATATGCTCGAACATATACTTGGCCTTGCGCTGGATGTGCAGGCCGCCGGGCAGCTCGCCGGTGCGGGAGAGGCCCTCCTCCACGGAACGCGTCATCACATGCCACACGCCGATGAGATAGTCCCAAATGTCGGGGCCCTCATTCATCTCTATGTACTCCACCAGATCCACATAGCGGTACTGGCAGAACTGCAAAATCTCGGCAAAGGAGTTTTCCATGTAGGTCTCCTCGCCCTGATTATCTTCCTCCCGGCCCTCGATAACGATGTCGCCGCCGCCGATGCTCTCTATGCGGATGCGGCCCAGCTCCTTGCCCTCCCGCCAGGCGATGAGGTCCAGGGTGTTGGGATGCTTCAGGTTCTGGGGGTCCTCCTCCGAGAAAATCACCTCCGCCTCAATGGGCGCAAAGGCCTCCCGGATGGCCCGATCGGTGCCGTGGCCCCGCCCCGTCTTGGAGAGGGAGCCGTAGAGAATGGCCTGAAATTTATCCGCCTCTGGATGCTCGTCCCGAAACAGCACCGCCGCCCGGGCGGGGCCCATGGTGTGAGAGCTGGAGGGGCCGGTACCTATTTTATAAATATCTCGAATGGATCGCATGTCCTTCCTCTCCTTGTATAACTTATAATTTAATATTGTATCCCGCAGCGGGAGGCCGGGCTACATTTCCCCTGCCGCCGCGCTCGGTTTCTTCCTCATTATAAATTATAACATCCGCGCCTGACAATGGCAAGAGGCCGAATAGCCAAAAAGTCCGGGTGTAAAAATTATGCGTGCGGCAAACCGAAGCCTTTTCGCCTGTCTCCGGTCACACCGGCTCCAGGCCCACAATATAGATCTCATACTCCCGCCCGCCGGGAACGCAGGTACACAGGCACAGGGCCGCGGCGGGCAGAGGCCCGGACTTGGGGCGGATGCCGCAGTCGCTCCAGCCGGTGGTCACAAACCGGCAGCGGTAGGCCCGAGCGGCCACGGTGACGGTGTCCCCGGGGGCAATATTCCACAGGCCCCGAAAGCCCTGCCCCGCATGGTCCAGGATATAGGGCCCGTACCAGGCGGCCAGATCCGGCCGGTCCACGATGCTCTGAAGCTGCTCCGAGGTGGCCAGCAGCACCCGGCGGCAGTCCACGGCGATGTCGCAGGTGGGCACCGTCAGCGCCGCCGGCTCCCGCAGCAGCCGTGCCTCCCGCACCAGCCATCCCGCTGCCACCGCCGCCAGCAGCAGGAAAAACAGCCGCACCCGTCCTCTCTTCCCCATGGGTCTCCCTCCTGTTTCCGTCTGTTAAGAAATAGGATACCCGGGAAGCGCCCGTTTCTTGCGGGTCGGGCGCAAAAAAACACAGCCTGAAAGCGGCTGCATTTCTCTGCATTCTGCGGATTTCGCGGTTTTTATAATAAATTATTTCCGCGATAAATATGTATTTTTATAATAATACTCCCTTTTCCTGCAAAATGCAAACAGAATTTTTAACAGAATCTTTATGAATAATTTGTGTATTTTAACACTTGTATTTGTTAAAAATATGGCATATAATTCGTACATCCTTTGGGGTTACATTTCCCCAAAGGGGAATTAATTGGCGTAAATTTCTCTTGAGGAGATTTTAGGCCGTTTTTTCGTTTTTATCAGTTCCTATGATACGAGATATTAGCAGAACTGAACGCTAAGAGGAACAGGAGGAATCCGTATGCAAAATCTGACACGCACAGAGGCGGTAGACAAGCTGCTGGGGCGCTACGCCGGATACTATGACATTTCTTCTGCCCAAGAGGATCAGGCTCCGCTGGTGGCCACCTGCGCCTTCCACGCCATGTCGGAAAAATATGTGCTGAGCAAGAAGGCGAAGCTCTGGCAGGCCGGAAGCCATGAATATGTGTATCTGTTTTCCGTGCCGCACCTGACGGAGGAGATCTACAACTCCTGCCGGGACTATGCATATGCCAGCGGCATGGAGCTGATCGAGCCGGGTCCCACGCATATGTACAGCTACATCACCGCCATGTTCCTGTGCGACAGCTGCGATAAGGCAGCCAAAAAGGCTCTGCGGAAATGCCGCATCTACAAGAGCTTCAAAATGGCCTTTTGGGGTTGGATGGATTTCCACTCGGGCCTGGCGGTGCTGGAGGAGGGAAAAGCATTTTCCAACGCCAGCGGAAGAAGTGCAGCACAGCTTTTGGATAAAACGCTGTTTTGTAAAGCAAAGAGAAAACTGTTAGGAAAGGAGAAAACTTTATGAATGCTGCATTGTTTTTGATCATTGGCATCGTCGTGTTGGTCATAGGTTACATCTTCTATGGCGGCTGGCTTGCCAAAAAGTGGGGTATTGACAACAGCCGTGTCACCCCCGCTCATGAACTGGAGGACGGCAAGGACTACTGCCCTGCCAAGGCCCCCGTGCTGATGGGACATCACTTCTCGTCCATCGCCGGTGCCGGCCCCATCAACGGCCCCATTCAGGCCGCTGTGTTCGGCTGGGTGCCCGTGATGCTGTGGGTGCTCATCGGCGGCATCTTCTTCGGCGGCGTGCATGACTTCGGCGCCCTGTTCGCTTCCATTCGCCACAAGGGCCAGTCTATCGGCGAGGTCATTGGCGACGCCATCGGCCCCAAGGCTAAGAAACTGTTCATCATTTTCTCTTATCTGACCCTGATCCTGGTGGTGGCTGCCTTCGCATCTATCGTTGCCAACACCTTCAAGGCCACTTACACCGCTGACGGCGCTGTGGATGTTGCGGCTTCCTCCGCAAACGCCTCCACCGCTATCATCTCCATCATGTTCATCCTGATGGCCATTGTCTTCGGCTTCTTCGTATACCGCCGCAACGCTCCTCTGGGCGTGGCCACCGTTATCGGTGTTATCGGTATCGCCGCTTGCATGTACATCGGTCTGAACTGGCACCCCATCTACCTGAGCTACACCGTGTGGATGATCATTGTGGGTCTGTACATCGGCGTCGCTTCCGTCACTCCCGTGTGGATCCTGCTCCAGCCCCGTGACTACCTCAGCTCCTTCCTGCTGTACGGTATGATCATCCTGGCTGTGGTGGGCATTCTGGGCTGCCACCCCGTTGTGGATATGCCCGCCTTCACCGGCTTCAAGGATACCCTGGCTCCCAGCGGCACCTCCCTGGGTTATATGTTCCCGGCCCTGTTCGTGACCATCGCCTGCGGCGCTGTGTCCGGCTTCCACTCCCTGGTGGGCTCCGGTACCACGTCCAAGCAGCTGGATCAGGAGAAGGACGCCAAGCCCATCGCCTATGGCGGTATGCTGATCGAGTGCGCTCTGGCTCTGATCTCCGTCTGCGCTGTTGGTTACATCTGGAACCAGTATGCTGACGGCACCACCACGACGCCTACCGTCGTGTTTGCCACCGGTCTGGCCTCCATGTTCTCCAAGGTGTTCGGCTCCGGCTGCTACAACGTGGTGTACTCCATGCTGATCCTGGCCGTGTCCGCCTTCTGCCTGACCTCCGTGGATACCGCCACTCGTCTGGCCCGGTATATGTTCCAGGAGCTCTTCACTCCCCAGGGACAGGATGTTAAGGACCTCACCGGCTGGCGCAAGGTCATCACCAACCCCTATGTTGCAACCGCTATCACCGTGGTGGCCGGCGTTGCTCTGGGCCTGACCGGCTATGCCAAGATCTGGGCTCTGTTCGGCGCTGCCAACCAGCTGCTGGCTGCTCTGGGCCTGCTGGCCGTGTGCTGCTGGCTGGG
>ERZ1503814.387-NODE-387-length-14126-cov-2.607917_pt1 | contig 14126 bp, 9 predicted proteins | sample MGYA00571768_ERZ1503814 | MGnify/ENA primary metagenome ERZ1503814 (study PRJEB39906, sample SAMEA3182075) | gut metagenome | biome: human; feature: gut; material: Stool; isolation source: human stools | place: Canada | collected 2012-03-14 ... | reverse complement strand
CGTCTGGAGTTCCTTGTGCCGTCGCGCGGGCTGTTCGGCTATCGCAGTGAGTTCATGACTGACACGCGCGGCGAAGGCATCATGTCCGCCGTGTTCGAGCGCTACGAGCCGGTCAAGGGCGATATTCCGCACCGCAGCGTCGGCGCGCTGGTGGCGCACGAAAGCGGCGTTTCCACCCCCTATGCGCTGTTCTACGCGCAGGAACGCGGCACGCTGTTCATCGGCGCGCAGCAGAACGTTTACGAGGGCATGATCGTCGGTCAGAACTCCCGCCCGGATGACCTTGTCGTCAACGTCTGCAAACAGAAGCACGTCACCAACATGCGCAACGCTTCCGCTTCCGAAGACGCAATGCGCCTGATTTCCGTCCATCCGATGACGCTGGAAGAGTGCCTCGAGTTCATCGATGATGACGAGCTGCTGGAAATCACCCCGAAGAACCTGCGTATGCGCAAGCGCATCCTGAACGCGGGCGACCGCGCGCGCCAGTGGCGGTACAAGCAGGACTAATTGAGTTCTCTGCATTCGCATTTTTGAGCATATAGAATCCCCCGGCAGGTCTGATTGAAGGACTGCCGGGGGATTTTTGTGCTATTGTATTGTCAGAGCGAATTATGCAATCGGCGTCTCCACTTCGCCGCGGTCATCGGCGGATTGTTCCACCGCATCGCTGCTGTCTTCCTGCGCTGATTCATTGGTCAGCTTTTGCAGGATTTCGGAAAGCCGCGCTTCCGTTTCCACGGTTTTCTTCATCATTTCGCTGTTTCCCGCAGCATAGGAATAAAATCTCGCTGCCGAAAGCGCAATGACGCCCGCGCCAAGTGCAGTCAGGAGAACACATACCATCTGATATAGGTTCTGCATCCCCGAAACGAGGTTATTATTCAGCACGGTGAAGTTCCGCGCGGTGTCGCTGGAAATGTCGCCGAGTTCGTCCAGCACGTCATAGGTAATGCCAAACATCTCCGTATAGAAATCAGCACCGAAGCTGTATTTAACTGCATACGGTGTGCTCTTGTTAAACGAGTAAGAATCCGCCTTTGACTGCTCAAAAGCAGCATCCGCACCGAAATACTGAACAACGCCGAACACGGCGATGATGATACCGATGACAAGCCCCACGACAGCACCCTTGTTGACTTTTTTCATGATTTTTCTTCCTCCATTCCATCCGATTCCCGGTTGCGGGTTACATAATATCACCCATTTTACCAAAAGTCAACATTGATATGCTTTATTTCCTCAAGCGTCGCTGTCATACATTCCTGTCCTGTTTCAAAATATTGTCGAACTGCATCTGTATGAGACTTTTACCGCACACGAAGGCACGAAATTCCCTGCTACTATAAAATCAAGTAACATGGGAGTGCAACCGAAGGTGTCAAAGGGGGCGATCGCAGACTTCGTCTGTTTCCATTGCCCTTTGGTCGCCTTCGCAGAGGCAAAATCCTCTGCAACAAGCAAAAACAGCACCGAGAGAAACGTTTCTCCCGATGCTGTCTGGCCGCGCCCATCTGGCGCAACAATGTGCAAGCAGTGAATAAAGCCGCTTGAGGGGGCGCTCCTGCGGGTGCACAAATTTCCTTTACTCCCTTATCAGCCCCAGCAATACCGACCTCTCCGGGTTCTCCGCAACCCGTATATCAACCTGACCCCACGGTGTCCACACATTCTCCCTCACATATCTCCGAATCCTCCGCATCAGCATTTCCGAATGGCATGGCCCACCGCTGAGCAGCAGCACTTCCGGGTCATACGCATGAATCAAATTCACCGCGCCCATCCCCAGCGCCGTCGCAACCGTCTCAAACACCCGCAGGCTGACCGCATCCCCCTGCGCCACGCCGTCCAGCAGCGCGCGGTAATCTACCTTTCTCGCATTCGCCAAGGCACTTTCCGCAAACCCATCCTCCTGACGGGCAATCTCATCCAGCGCCCAAGTTCCCGCCCATGCTTCCAAACAGCCCGTCGCGCCGCAAGTGCAGCGGCGGGGGTGCAGCATCTCAATTGCCATGTGACCGCCGAGCATCCCCATTGTGCCGTGCCGACCTGTCAGAATGCGCCTGTCCTGGGCGGCGGCACTACCGATGCCTGTACCAATCATGAGGATGGCGGCGGCGTCCGTGTCTTTCGCCGCACCGCAGCGCATTTCGCCCAGCAGTGCAGCAGCAGCATCGTTCATCAGGAAAACGGGCGCGCCGAATGTCTTCTGTGACCAACGCATCCAGTCAAAACCGACTGCATCCGTGTATTTTCCGTTGCAGGCAATGACCGTTCCACGGCAGACCACGCAGGGCAGTGCAATCGACACGGCATCGGGCTGGCCCCATGCGGCGGCATGCTGCGCGACGAGCAAGAGCGTCTGCGCAAGCGGCGCGTGCGAATCCACCTCGAACACGTCCGGCTGCGGGTGACTGTCCGCCGTCATCAGCGCCAGTTTCACCCGCGAGCCGCCTAAATCAACGCACAGCGTCTTCATACCGTTTCCCCTTTGTGCCGACGAACGAAATCCATATAGAACAGCCAGTCCTGGCGGCTCAGATAGTGCAGCCCACCGCGCAGATGGTACGCGACATGCCCCTCCGGGTACGCCGCACCGACCGCGGCGGGTGATTCTGTACCCACAAAGCCGCGCAGTCCGTGCAGCTCCCACGCAGGCGACGCGGCGGCACAGCAAAGCTGCTGCGAATACGGGTCAGCCCAGCGGTCGAGCGACGCGCTGCTGACGGCGGCGAAGCGTGGGGCGATGGCGCCGAGCAGAAAGTGCTGGTCGTAGGGGCGCTCCTCCGGATGATCGATGTAGCGGCTGCGATTGCCGCAGAACCAGTACGGGAAGCTGCGCGCCATCGCCGCGTAATCCTCCGCGCCGGGGTGCTTGGTCTGTTCCAGCGCGTCGCCGCCGCATCCGGCATCGTTGGCGCAGGTGAAGCGCACACGGGCATCCTGCGCGCCGCAGAGCAGCGCCGCTTTGCCCAGCCGCGAATGCCCAATCACGGCGATATTCCGCGCATCCACCTCCGGGCGAAACGTCAGCACATCCAGCGCGCGGCTGGCAGCGTATGCCCAGAAAACGAGCTTGCCGGGGTCGGTGTCTGGATGCTTCCGCGGATAATGCCCGCATAGCCCGCTGCCCCAGTCGCCGTCGTCCGCCGTAATGTCTGTGTAGCACACGACCGCCAGCGCAAAGCCGTTGTCGAGGATTTCCTCCGCCGGACAGTAGATGTCCGGAATGAGCGGACGGAAATTCAGCAGCAAAAACAGCGGATGCGCCTGACCGTCCGCCGGATAGAGAAACCGCAGCGGGAAAGCGAATTCTCCTGCTGGGGTATCAAAGCGGACTTCGAGCGTCTCCTGCATGGCGTGTCCGGCGCAGGCGGGCATTGGCGGCGCCATTACCCGCGCGGATGCGGTGGACGGCGGCAGAAACGTGCCGTACTGCTCCCGCGCGAGGATGTTCAGCAGTTCCCCCCGGCGCGCCTCCCACTGCGCGGATGACGTGACGGGCGTGCCGTCGGTCATGGTGAGCAAATCGGGCGTGTACATGCGGGTGTCCTCCCCGTTATAATTGTGGTACGATGGCATCCAAGAGCGTTTCCAGCAGCTGCTTCTGATTCCGGTTTTCCGCCGTGCAGGTGATGACTGCCTCCTGCGCCGGCAGAATGACGCTGTACTGCCCATACAGCCCGTCCGCGCGGTACGAATCGTACTTTCCGCGCCAGAACAGGTAGCCGTAGCCGTCTTCCTCGTTTTCGACCTGCTTGCGCCCGCTTTCGCGCCCTGCTGATAGAGCAGTCCCAGCTTGTGCAGCTCTGGCAGCGCCAGCAGCAGCCCCGCTGCGCCGAACGTCCGCCCCAGCGGGTCAACCTCCCAGACCGTGCGCTGAATCCCCAGCGGCGCAAACAGCCGCGGCATCAGGTAATCCACAAGGTCGCACCCGGCGCGCTTCTGCACCGCCAGCCCCGCCAGATACGGCCCGACGTTGCTGTACACAAAGTGCGTCCCCGGCGCTTCGTCAAACGGCAGCGCCAGCACTGCTTTCGCCCAGTTTTCTTCCGCCATGCCGACGCGCTGTGCGCCCATCAAGTACCCGCGCGACTGCCCGATGCACATCGTCAGCGCATCACGAATCGTGGCGCGGCAAAGGTTCTCCGAGGGATTTTCCGGCGCTTCGTCCGGGAAGAGTTCAATCAGGCGGTCGTCAAGGCGCAATAACCCCTCCTGAACCGCGAAACCAACTGCCGCCCCGGTGAAGCTCTTGCTGGCAGAGAACAGCAGGCGGCGGCACGGGCTGTCCCAGTTGTGCTGATAGATCGTTTCGCCGCGCTGGGCGACAATCAGCCCCAGCAGCCGCAGGTTTTCGGCATTCTGTTCGATGTTCATCAGATTCATGAGATGTGACCTCCCTGTTCTGTTTCTGTCTGCGCCAGCACCATCGGCAGGTGCAGCGTGACGCGCGTTCCGCCCTCCGGGGGACAGACGATGTCCAGCCCGTAATTTGCGCCGTAGAGATTGCGCAGGCGGTTATGGATGTTCACCAGCGCCAGACTGTTCCCCGCCGGGACGTTCAGCACGTTCTGCATACTCTTGTCGGACAGCTTCCGGTGAATTTCCGCCAGCCGCTCCGGGGGAATCCCCACGCCATCGTCCGTTACGCACAGCGCGCAGCCTCCCGTCTCCGTCGTGTGGCAGGAAATCGTCAGCGTCCCTTTCTCCAAGCGCGATTCCAGCCCGTGATAAATCGCGTTTTCCACCACGGGCTGGATGATGAAACGCGGAATCGCGAGGTCTTCGAGCGCCGGATCTACGTCGAAAACGTAGTTGAAGCGGTTCGGGAAGCGGATACGGATGATGTCCAGATAGTAGTTGACAATGGTCATTTCCTTGCGCAGCGCGACGATGTCCGCGCCCTTGATGCAGTAGCGCATGATGGAGGATAGGGCGTTTGTAATCGACACGATTTCGCTGCTGTTCAGCATGTACCCATACCCGCGGATGCAGTCCAGCGTGTTGTAGAGGAAATGCGGGTTAATCTGGCTTTGCAGGGCGGACAGCTCCGCACGCTTCTTCGCCAGATTCAGCTCATAGAGCCGCGTCTGATCTTGCAGCCGCTCCGCCGTCATTTCAGACACCTTGTCCAGCAGCGTGTTGATTTCCTGACAGAACAGTTCCATTTCGCTGCTGGTGCTGATGTGGATGCGGTTTTGCAGCTTGTCGTCCAAGTCATTTTCGATGAAGGCGGTCAGCTGTTTCACCGGCGCCATGATGCTGCGCTGGATGTGCAGGTTCCACACACCGATGCAGATGGCGAACACGACGCAGATCAGCATTCCCAGCCAGAGCAGCGGCATCAGATCTGCCGCGATTTCGTCCTCCGGCACGAGGCTGACCAGCCGCCAGCCCATTGATGAGAGCAGCAGCGAATCCGTCAGGTATGTCGTCTTGTTGAGCGTCAGACTGTGCTGCAAGCCATCCGCCATGTCGCTGCAGAACGATTCGGGCAGCAGGGACAGCGTGTTCCCGTCTGCGTCGCAGCAGAGGATAATCTGCTCGTCCTGCTCGATGAGCATCAGCGCTGCACCGGGCGTCGGCAGGGCGCTGCGCAGCGTGGATTGCAGCAGGTCAAGGCGGGCGAAGATGACGCAGGTGCCTAACTTTTGCCGGAAGCGTGCGCCCTGCCGGGTGTTGTAGACCGGCTGAACGTATGCAAAAAAGTTGATGTTCGTGAAGGTATCGAATGCAGGCCCGTAAAAACCGGAAGACAGATTGTCGCTTTCAAACAGGTGATACTTGGAATCCAGCGTGTCCAGCGCAATGATGTTCCGCTCCGTCGGGCTGAGGATACTCTGGTCGTTGTTGACGATGACGATGTGGCTGACCGTGGTGCTGTGGTTGAGCAGGCTGGAAGTAAAATCAATGAAACTTTTGCCGTACTGCATTCGTTGTATCGCTGTCGGCGCGTGATAATACTGCTGCAAGACCTCGTTGGAATGGAGGGCGCTGCCCAAGTAGGACATTTCGTTGCCGATGCGGTCAAGGCTGTCGCCCAGCTGCACGAGCATCGAATGCACGAACGTCGCCGCTTTCTTCTCAGACATCCGCTGGGCGCTGCTGTAAAACACCGTCGCCAGAATCACCACCGCCAGCACCGTGCCGGTCGTCAGCAGCGTCATCTGGCTGCGCAGAGAACTGAAATGCTTGCGCATATGTCAGCGCACACTCCCTTCCTGATGCGCTGTGCGGTACGCGCCCGGCGTCTGCCCGAAATATGTTTTGAAGGTGGCGGAAAAGTGGTTGTAGTTGCTATACCCCGTCTGCCGCGCGATTTCGGAGATGCTCATGGGTGTCGTGATAATCAGCGTCCGCGCGCGCTCCATGCGGTGGCTGGATAGGTACTTAGTGAACGTCGCGCCCGTGATGGCGCGAAACAGCTCACTACAATAGGTGTAGTTCAGGTGGAACTGCGCCGAAAGCCTTTGGAGGGACAATTCGTCGCTCAAATGCTCATCGACGTAGTTCAGCATGTCGAAAAACGTCGGACTGCAGTCGTTGACGTAGATGGATACCGGCGCCTGACCAGGCTGCACCTCCGCCATCGTCTGCCGAAGCAGCTGCAATTGCCGAACGGGATTGAGGATGTCCTGCGATACAGGCACAGTGTAGCACACACGCACGTCAGGCGACTTCGGCAGGGCGGACAGCAGCGCCTGCTCCGGCATCGGCGTGAACAGCAGCACTTCGTTCGCGTCCGCCCAGAAGGAGAGAGACGCCTGAAACCCGTTCAGCAGCGGCGGAAGCGTCTCTGGCTTCTCCGCGGACAACAGCACCATGGACAACATCCCTTCCGGTACGGGCAGTCCGCGCTGCGTAAAAAGCGGTTTGAGTGGCGCCGTGCTGCTCAGCGTCGCCAGAAACGCCGGGTCGCTCCCCACACGAATGTCGTGGATGCGGCCCGACAAGCGCTCCAGTGCAGCCTGCGCCGCATCGGGCAAAATCGGTTTCAGGCAGTAGTCGAATGTAGACAGCCGCAGCGCTGTCTGCACATAACTGAAATCGGAATACCCGCTCAGGACGATGAACACCGTCTGCAAGCCCGCTTCCCCGGACAGGCGAATCAGGTCAATGCCCGTCATCTGCGGCATCCGAATGTCCACAATCGCGGCGTCGAAGCGTTCCGTGCGTAGCTTGTCCAGCGCAGCGGGCGCTTCCGTCATCAGCACGGGCGGATCAAAGCCCCAGTCCGCCCACGAGAAGGTGTGCGCGGTGGAATACAGCGCCATCGGCTCGTCATCAGCAATCAGAATGCGGTACAAATTTCGTCCTCCTTCCTCCCGAACGGCTTCATCGGGAGTGCATCCAGAAACTTATGAAAGCAATCCTATTTAGCAGGAAGGTGTTCTTATTATAGCAGGGATGATTTCGCTTGTCCACTGCTAAAGATGGAGAATCTGGTCTAAATACAGCCGAACCGAAAATATTGAGGGTGCAAACCGAAAACAGTGCATTCCTTTTCGGTCAAAAAGCGATAAAATAAAGCCATGAACAAAAACGAGAAAGCGGGTGGCTGATGGCATGGCGAAAGAACATGCGATGATTGAATCAGGGCGTCGGCAGTCCTTGGGCAAGCGGATCTGGAAAAACCGCTGGGTGTATCTCTTCCTGCTGCCGGGCATTGCGTTCGTCCTGCTGTTCTGCTACGGCCCGATGTATGGTCTCGGGGGCCGCCGCATCATTAAAAAAAAAAGCAAGGGCATTCTGGGCAGTCCGTGGGCGAATCCGTGGTATAATAACTTCGCGATGATGTTCAAGGACAAGAAGTTCACCGCGGCGTTCTTCAACACCATCCGCATGGGACTGGCGTACATCATTACCGGCTTCCCCGGCCCGATCATTCTGGCGCTGCTGCTCAACGAACTGCGGAGTCGGCACTACAAGAACACCTTGCAGGTGATTTACACCTTCCCGAACTTCCTAAGCTGGGTTATCGTCGGTGGCTTGATGACGACGATTTTCGCAGGCGAGGGCGTCATCAACAGCCTGATTCGCGCATCCGGCGGACAGACATATTACTCCTTCCGTTCTGCCGTCATCAACAACATCCGCGACATCATCATTCAGGCGGTCATCTCCGACGATCCGGAAACGGTTTGGAACGACTTCGTGAATGAACATCGCGAAGAAGGCGACAAGCTGGCTGCGGAACTGACGGAAGAATTCCTGAAGTAATCCATCCACGGGTCAGTGCTTGACCCGCAATCACCCGTCTGCATTTTCAGGCAGCAGGGAGCTTTCTGAGAATGGAAGCTCCCTGCTTTTCGATTTCGGCGCAAGAATCCTTCGCAATGTACGCCAAATCTAAGGTACCGGCTCGGGTCTCCGCGCCGGAGAAGTCGGTATGGATGCGGTACACCTCTGCGCCGCTGTCATCCCCGGGTGCGGAGAAGTTAACGCGGGGCGTCATGGCGGCAGGCACCGGAGCGCGGAGGATGCAGCCCTCCACCAGCCGCTGCCATTTCCCCGTTTCATCAATGGGGTGTACCAGCTGGAGCTCATATTCACCGTTCAGGGTTTCCGTCACGGTGGCGGTCTGGGGAGAAAGTACACCGAGACCGTTGGCGGAAAAATCGGTGCAGTCGGCTGGATAGACACAGATCATGGATGATCACCTCCTGGTGGACATGAAAAAAGCACCCATGATAATGGGCGCTTAAATTGACTTTATTGTTCTTACTTCAACATTGAATATGCATTATCAAAGAACGATGTATCTTCCATCTTGAACAGGTAGCTTGAATTTCCGTACTTACCGCCTTCATCAATTCTAAAAGACACAGAACCGTTTCTCTTAAGTGCCTCGATGACTGTTGACTCGTACTCGCTGTCAATATAAATGCGGTCTCCACCTTTCCACATTGTACCAGTCATGTATACTCGGTTTCCATCTGGGTCAAGCATCACAATGTTATAGTTCGTACTGCTATATGAACTCTTTACAACACTCCGACCGTATTCAACAAGCTTAATAGCAACATCTGATTTATCTATCAACCAAATTACATAGAGTTCTGAATTGGTCGTAGCTGAGTTGCTAAAAGTACCTACTACATAATCCTTTGTGGTGATATACCCTTCAGTAGTTGGATTATTGAACTCATCTACATAATAGCGAACTTCCCATAAGCCAGTGTTGGTTGGATCAGAGGCACCGGCAGCATTTTTAGCATCTGAAATCCTTGTTTCAAGCTCACTTTGTAGCGCTATCATTTCCTCTAACGTCATGCCATCAAGGAAAGAGTAATCAGAGGCAGCAGCAGTCAATACGAAAGCACAAGACAACACTGCTACCAGCAAGAGCGCAACGAATTTCTTCATGGGAAAGCCCTCCAATCAATAAGAGTCGAGTACACTATACCCCCCTCCAGAAAAATGTCAAGCATTTTGCCAAAATTGACATCTATTATTAATAAATACCGCCAATTCGGCTTCGCCACAACCTTCGACACCGTCCCAGTCCAGCTGACAGCATTCGCTCCGGGTTTCAGCACCGGAAATTCGCCGGTCATGTGCTCGTTCATCAGGGTTGTCCCTAAAAGGCACAACAAAAACCAGCTGCTTATTTCCCGCAAATACCGCACACTTCCCCCGAATGCTTCCGTCCAGCACCGAACGCCCCTTCCGACGCTGCACCAAGGCATTCCCAACCCCATCAACGGGAGGCAAAACACATGATTCACCCCCTCGCCATCACCATGTGGGATTTTTCATGGATTGAACGCCGCTGGGACGGCGCAGGCTTCGAGGACTGGAACGCTGCCCTCGACGGCGTCAAGGAACGCGGCTATGATGCCGTCCGCATCGACGCATTCCCCCACCTGCTGTCCCAAGCCCCTGAAAAAGAATGGCTGCTCCTGCCTGTCTGGTATTCCAATGACTGGGGCAGCCCCTATAAAGTCCGCGTTCGGCTCTTTCCTGCACTCATCGACTTCCTGAAAGCCTGCCGCGCGCGCCGCATCAAGGTCGCCCTCAGCAGCTGGTTCCGCGAAGACGCCGATAACGTCCGCATGGCGCTCAGCACCCCGCAGGCGATGGCAAAATGCTGGATTGATACCCTTCGCCTGATTGCGAACGCCGGGCTGATGGACACCATCCTCTATGTTGACCTCTGCAATGAGTTCCCCGGCGACTTCTGGTCACCGTACTTCCGCAATGACCCGCCGTGGATGACGTGGAGCTGCTGGCATACCAACGCCGCGATGGACTATATGCGCACGGCGATTGCGCTCGTCCGCCAAGAATACCCTGATTTGCCGTACTGCTTCTCCTTCGACGGCGAGAATACGCACTTCTACCGCGAACGCGACCTCTCCTTCTTCGATTTGGCGGAGCACCATATCTGGATGACGAAGCTGAACAAGCAGCAGTTCTATCACGAGGTCGGTCAGGCGAAGGACGGGCGATTCACCGAGGAAGCGTATCACCTGCTGGCTGACCACGCGCTGGATGTGTACCACAACAAGGAAGGTTATTGGAAGCAGCTGCTTGTGGACGGCATTCAGACGCTTGCGGCGGACGCGAAAGCCGCAGGGCTTCCGCTGGCGACAACCGAGTGCTGGGGCATCACGGACTACAAGGATTTCCCGATGCTCCCGTGGAACTGGGTGAAAGACCTGTGCGCGCTGGGCGTAGAGACGGCGTGTCAGACAGGGCAGTGGGCGCTGATGGCGACGAGCAACTTCGCCGCGCCGCAGTTCTGCGGCATGTGGCGGGATGTTGCGTGGCATCAGCGTCTGACGACGATGATTCACGAAGCGCCCCTGCCGCCGGAAGCGGAAAAGACCGCGCTTGGGCGCACGATGCGGTGGAAATGAAATATCACTTCCAAATAAGTCGAGCTGCGGTATGAGCAGATATTTCTGGCGTTAACCGATGGGGGAAACCCTAAAAGTGGCGGCGCCTCCGCAGAGGCGAAATCTCTGTGTATCAATTCTGGATAATCAGGCAAGACGGGAAAAAGGAGAACGAACACATGCGTGAGCAGATTTCCCTAAACGGCACTTGGCAGCTCAAAGGCACAGCATCCTATGTGCCGCTGCGCGATAAGAGCATGGAAACCGGCAAGCCGCTGGAAGGCGTAACCGGCTGGATGGACGCGCAGGTTCCCGGCGGCGTGGCGCGCGCGCTGTATCAGGCAGGCTATATCGACCACCCCTATGTGGACATGAACAGCTTGAAGTGCGAGTGGATAGAAAACCGCTGGTGGATTTACCGCCGCGAGTTCGACCGCCGGGATATCCCCGCACACCGCAAGACCCTCCTGCACTTCGAGGGCGTCGATTATGCCTGCATGGTCTACCTGAACGGGCATCTGCTGGGCAAACACGAGGGCATGTATGAGGATTTCGCCTTTGACATGACCGACCTTCTGCAGACGGCGGAGCATTTCGTGCTGGATGTGCTGATTCTCCATGCGCCGGACGAAATGGGGCAGATTGGGCGCACAAGCCAGACTTCGACGCAGAAGAGCCGCTTCGGGTATAAGTGGGATTTCAGCACCCGGCTGGTCAATCTGGGCATCTGGCAGGATGTATCGCTGATTTTGGAGGACGAAGCCGCGCGGGACGACCTTTATGTGCATTCAGACGCAGCGAACGGCACGGGGCTGCTGCATATTTCCGGCACGACCCATGCGGATGGCAATCTGCCGTTGACGGTGGCGGTACGCTGCGCAAAAGACGGCGTGGAAAAAGCCGCTGCGACACTGCCCGTGCAGGACGGCGCATTCGCTGGAACGCTGACCATCCCGGCACCGGAACTGTGGTATCCCAACGGGCTGGGCGAACAGCCGCTCTATGACGTGACGCTGACGCTCCGAAGCTGCAAAACCGTGCTGGACGAGCGGACGATGCGCCAGGGCATCCGCCACTTCGAGATGATTCAGAATGAGGACGCCCCGACGGGTGCGCTCCCCTATACCATTATCATGAACGGCGAGCGCGTCTATATGAAGGGCGTCAACATCACGCCGATGGATCATATCTACGGCGATATTCCGGCGGAACAAGTGTCATATCAGCTGCATCAAGCGAAGCGGCTGAATGTGAACATCGTGCGCGTCTGGGGCGGGGGCGTGATTGAAACGGAAACGTTCTACCGCCTCTGCGATGAGCTGGGTCTGCTGGTCTGGCAGGAATTCATTCAGTCCTCCTCCGGCGTGGACAACATTCCGTCGGAACTGCCGCATTTCCTCACACTCCTGCGGCAATCAGCGGTTCACGCGCTGAAAGTCAAGCGCAATCACACATCGCTGGTCATTTGGAGCGGCGGCAACGAGCTGATGGACGAGAACGGCAAGCCCGTGACGCTGGAAAACAAGTACATCGCGATGTTGGCAGACTTGGTTAGGACACTTGACCCGGCGCGGATGTTCGTGCCGACGTCGCCCTCCGGCCCGGAAGCGCACATTTCTCGCACACCGGGCAGAAGCCATGATGTGCACGGCTGGTGGCAGTATCAGGGCAACGGGCGGCAGTACAGCTATTTCGGCGATACGGACAGTCTGCTGCACAGCGAATTCGGCTGCGACGGCATGAGCAGTATGCAGACCGTTGCGCGGACGCTGTCAAAATGCCCGACGAAGCCGGAGCGCATGAAGGACAACGACCTCTGGCGCTTCCACGGCGACTGGTGGTGCACCTACGACCGCGAGGAAGCCATGTTCGGGCATGTGGAGGACATCCGGCGCTATATCCGCCTCAGCCAGTGGATGCAGGCGGAAGGGCTGCGCTTCATTCTGGAAAGCAACCAGCGCCGCAAGTGGCATAACAGCGGCAGCATCATCTGGCAGCTCAGCGAGCCGTGGCCGAATCTCTCCTGCACGTCCATTGTCGATTATTACGGGCATGAGAAACAGGCGTATTACTGGACGAAGGATGCCTTTGCGCCCCTGCATCCGACGCTGGATTACCGCCGCTTGGACTACGCGCCCGGCACGGCGGTGGAACTTCCCCTGACAGTGCTGACGGACAGCGGCATTGCGGGCGACGCGGAAGTCGTGTGGTCTGTGCGTGGTCTTGATGGCGCGACCTATGCCGAAGAAACCCGCACAGCGCACTTGGCGGCGGCTGCGGTCAACCGCGTGGGCGACGTCGCGTTCATCATGCCGCAGACGGCGGATGGAATGGTGCTGGTGCGCCTGACAGTGCGGTTGGGTGAAAGAACCGTCGTCAATGAATACTACTTCTCCTGCGAGAACAATCGCCCCTACCGCGCGGCGGCATCCCTGCATGGCGGACACCTGACCGCGCGGGCGCTGGAAACGTCCCCGGACAGCGCCGTCATTGAGGTGCGCAACACGGGCGACACGGCCGTGCTGTTTGCGGACATCACGGATGCGTCGGACGAATGGAATCTGGTGCGCGACGACAACTTCCGCACGCTCCTCCCCGGCGAGCACTGGCAGACGCGGGTACAGTGGTCTCGCCGCTTCCGCATCGGCTTCGACGACTTCACCGCGCACACGACCGAGCGCCCGATTTTGACCGTGGACGGCATTGGGCTGGATGCGCCGGTGTTGATTTAAGCCGCCTTGCCGCACCCGCAGAGGCGAAACCCTCTGCTGCGGAAAAAAATCAATAAACATAGATGTGCATCCGAAGCAGTCCAGAGGGCGATCGGAAAGCCCTCTGGTCGCCTCCGCAGAGGCGAAACCCTCTGCATGACAACGCAATACTATGCAGAAACAGTACAAACAAAGGAGAAAAAACTCACCATGAACGGAACGATGGTTGACCTGCTCAGCGGCTACCTGAGCGGTGACAATATCAGCGAATCCAAACGGACACTCGGCGACCTCAAAAACGTATTTCAGGACGAAGCCGCCCGCGCCCAAATGAACCCTGCGACCATCGTCTATGAAGTTCAGAGCCATATGGCGGTCAAAGACGGAACGCCCGGCGGTCTGTTCTTCGGCACGAGCAACGTCATGCCCGGTCAGGTCGGCGGCGAATACTTCATGACCAAGGGACATTATCACGCGCGGCGGGAATGCGGCGAATATTACTGGTGCATTCAGGGCACGGGCGCGCTCATCCTCATGGATGAAAGCGGCAAGTGCTGGTTCGAGCCGATGC
>ERZ1503814.371-NODE-371-length-14594-cov-9.162460_pt1 | contig 14594 bp, 9 predicted proteins | sample MGYA00571768_ERZ1503814 | MGnify/ENA primary metagenome ERZ1503814 (study PRJEB39906, sample SAMEA3182075) | gut metagenome | biome: human; feature: gut; material: Stool; isolation source: human stools | place: Canada | collected 2012-03-14 ... | reverse complement strand
CTGCCCCTCCCACGGGCGGGGTAAAACCCCGCCCCTACGAAAGCGTTACAAGGGGCGCAGGGGCGTTTTCACAAATGCTGGGGGGTAAAAAAGAAAAGGACGCACATCCGTGCGTCCTTTTCTTTTTGGAGAGAGGAAGAAAGAGTCTTGCAACAAAGCAGTTCTCTGTGTCAGCAATCAGTTGGCATGGGCGTGAGCTTGGTGCTGCTCCTCACGCTTTTCCTCGGCCAGCATTGCCTTGGCGGTGAACCAGGTGCTGATAGCGCCGAAGATCAGGGTGACATAGCCGCTGGCTTGGCGAATTTCCGCGTCGGCGGCGGTCAGCAGGAAGGCGGACGCCACCATCATCATCAGCGCAACAACAGCGGCAAGCAGATAGATTTGAATGTTTTTCATGGTAGGTTCCTCCTTAAAGATTTTGCCAAATTTGGGTCTTGCGATTTCTATGGTCATATAGTAGAATAAATAACAAGAAAAGTAAAGCTACGGTTTATTACACCGTATATTAGAACTACTTACAGCTAAAAAGGAGGCGATCGTAATGGAAACAGCAAGATGTCGGGCGGTGCTGGCGGCAGCGGAAACAGGCAGCTTTTCCAAGGCGGCGGAGGTGCTGCGCTACACACCGTCGGGGGTAAACCAACTGGTCACGGCCCTGGAAAGCGAGCTGGGCTTTGCCCTATTCCGGCGCAACACCAAGGGCGTGGCTCTCACGGAAAACGGTGAGCTTCTGCTGCCCACCATTCGGGAATTTCTGCGCCAGGAGGACCGGATATTCGAGCTTTCCACGGAGATAAACGGCCTGCTCGTAGGCAGCGTCACCATCGCCGCCTATTCCAGCATCGCCACCCACTGGCTGCCGGAGGTGATCCGGGTCTTTCAGCAGGATTTCCCCCATGTGAACATACGGCTCATGGAGGGCATCTGGCAGGAGGTTTCCGGGTGGCTGGACGAGCGCACGGCAGACATTGGGTTTTTCAGCTACCAGGAGGGGATGCCCTATGAGTGGATCCCTCTGGCCGAGGACCCCATGCTGGCCCTGCTGCCGCCGGACCACCCCCTGGCCGGGGAGGCGGCCTATCCGCTGAAAAACTGCCAGGAGGACCCTTTCATCATGCCCGCTCTGGGCTGCGATGACGATGTGGAGGCCCTGTTTCGGCGCAACGGCATTAAGCCCCGGATCCACTTCACCACTATGGAGAGCTTTTCGGCCATGTCTATGGTGGAGCAGGGCCTGGGCATATGCGTGATGAATCGACTCATTACGGAAAAACACATCTGCAATGTGGTGAAGCTCCCTCTGGACCCCCCTGCGCAGATCACCATGGGCGTGGCCCTGCACTCTAAAGTCGATGTGTCCCCGGCGGTGAAGATGTTCCTGAAATATGCCGTGCGGATGCTGACTAAAAAAGAAAAATAATACGGCCATGGAGCAAAGGGCCAGCGGGGCGAAAAAGTCTTTTCGGCACACAAAAAGGGACACGCCGGAGCGTGTCCCTTAGACTGTCGAAAAACCCTCCGGGTTTTTCCGACAAAAAGATTGCAGTCTGCTGCGCGCATAATTTTTGCGCCATGCGCAAAAATTCCACACTGGCAGCCTGAGAGGTATTTTCTCTCACGCACATGTCGCGAGAGAAAATGATTTTATTTCTTTGCCGCCTGCGGGCGGCAAACTCTGCGAGGCTTTTAGGCACGCAAAAAGGGACACGCGGAGCGTGTCCCTTTTTTGCGTACTATTTGCAAGCCTAAGGCTTACTTGTCATACATCTCAATGAGCTTGAGCAGGTGATCGTAACGAGCCTTGGCCTCGTCCTCGTTGCGCTGGAAGAGCACACCGGCACGATCCGGGAACTCGCGGGTCAGGCGGGAGTAACGAGCCTCGTTCATCAGGAACTCCTGATAGCCGCCGGCGGGCGCCTTGGAATCCATGGAGAAGCGCTGGCCTGCCGGAGCAGCGGGATTGAAGCGGAACAGGTTCCAATAGCCGCAATCCACAGCCTTCTTCATTTCCTTCTGGCAGTTCATCATGCCGCCCTTGATGGAGTGCATCTCGCAGGGGCTGTAGCCGATGATCAGGGACGGGCCGTGATAGGCCTCGGCCTCGCTGATGGCCTTGATGGTCTGGGCGGGGTTGGCACCCATAGCTACCTGGGCCACATACACATAGCCGTACTGCATGGCGATCTCGGCAAGGCTCTTCTTCTTCACTTCCTTACCGGCTGCGGCAAACTGGCAGACCTGGCCAATGTTGGAGGCCTTGGAAGCCTGACCGCCGGTGTTGGAATAGACCTCGGTATCGAAGACGAAGATGTTCACATCCTGCTTGGAGGCGATGACATGATCCAGTCCGCCGTAGCCGATGTCGTAGGCCCAGCCGTCGCCGCCGAAGATCCACATGGACTTCTTGGCCAGGTACTCCTTCTTGCTCAGCAGGTCAGCGGCGATGGTGCAGGCCTCGCAGTCGCAGAACAGAGCGCCCTTAGCCTTCAGCTCGGCAGCGTGTGCAGCGAACTTAGGATTGGCAGCCAGCTCCTCTACGGTGGTGATGCTCTCCTCCAGGGCCTTGACGAAAGCCTTGGTGGGCTCTGCATTGGCGGTGCCATCGTTCATGGTGTCCAGCCAAGCCTGGGCAGCAGCCTTCAGCTCGGGACGGGCCCACTCGATGTTCACCAGGCGGCGGGTCTCGGCGGCCAGATCCTCGCGGATCTTATTCTGGCCCACGAACATACCCAGACCATGCTCGGCGTTATCCTCAAAGAGGGAGTTACACCATGCGGGACCGTGGCCCTCCTTATTGGTGCAGTAGGGAGAGGTAGCTGCGGGACCGCCCCAGATGGAAGAGCAGCCGGTGGCGTTGGAGATATACATATGATCGCCGAACAGCTGGGTCACCAGACGGGCATAGCTGGTCTCGGCGCAGCCGGCGCAGGAGCCGGAGAACTCCAGCATGGGCTGCTTGAACTGGCTGCCCTTGACGGAATTATCCTGCATATCCTTCTTCTCGGAGACCTTGCTGACGCAGTAATCAAACACATCCTGCTGCGCAAGCTCACCTTCCTGAGAAACCATAGACAGGGCGCTCACCGGGCACACGCCGATACACACGCCGCAGCCCATGCAGTCCAGAGGAGACACGGCCATGGTGTACTGATACACACCCTTGCCCTTGCCGGCCTTCACATCCACGATCTTAGCGGCCTCGGGAGCGTTCTTAGCCTCCTCGGCAGTGAGAGCGAAGGGACGGATGGTGGCGTGGGGGCAGACATAGGCGCACTGGTTGCACTGGATGCACTTGGTGCTGTCCCAGGTGGGGACGGAGACGGCTACGCCGCGCTTTTCATAAGCGGAGGCGCCCAGCTCGAACTGGCCGTCCACATGGTCCACAAAGGCGGAAACGGGCAGGCTGTCGCCGTCCATCTTGCCCACGGGCTCCAGGATCTCCTTCACCATCTTCACCAGCTCGGGCTTGCCCTCCAGGGCCTTGTGCTCGGGCTCGTCCACGGCATTGGCCCAGTCGGCGGGAACATCGATCTTCTTAAAGGCGGTGGCGCCCAGGTCGATGGCCTTGTAGTTCATATCCACCACGTCCTGGCCCTTCTTCAGATAAGAGGCCTTGGCCTTCTCCTTCATGTAGCGGATGGCGTCCTCCTGAGGCATGACCTTGGCCAGGGTGAAGAAGGCGGACTGGAGAATGGTGTTGTTGCGCTTGCCCATGCCGATCTCGATGGCCAGATCAATGGCGTCGATGGTGTAGAGCTGGATGTTATTCTTGGCGATGTAACGCTTGGCATCGGCCTTCAGGTGATGGTTCAGCTCGTCCATATCCCACTGGCAGTTGATCATGAACACGCCGCCGGGCTTCACATCGTTGACCATCTTAAAGCCCTTGGTGATGTAGCTGGGGTTGTGGCAGGCCACAAAGTCGGCCTTGTTGATATAATAAGGAGAACGGATGGGCTTATCACCGAAGCGCAGATGGCTGATGGTGACGCCGCCGGTCTTCTTGGAGTCGTACTGGAAGTAGGCCTGTACATACTTGTCGGTATGGTCGCCGATGATCTTGATGGAGTTCTTGTTGGCGCCCACGGTACCATCGCCGCCCAGACCCCAGAACTTGCACTCGATGGTGCCGGGAGCTGCGGTGTTGGGGCAGTTCTCATCCTCGGGCAGGGAGAGATTGGTCACATCGTCCACGATGCCGATGGTGAACTGACGCTTCATCTCGTCCTTCTTCAGCTCGTTATAAACGGCGAACACGGAGGCAGGAGGCGTATCCTTGCTGCCCAGGCCGTAACGGCCGCCGATGACCTTCACATCGTTCCAGCCGGCGTTGGCAAGAGCGGTGACAACATCCTGGTACAGAGGCTCACCCATGGCGCCGGGCTCCTTGGTGCGGTCCAGCACGGCGATCTTCTTCACGGAAGCGGGGAAGGCCTCCAGCAGCTTCTCGGGAGCGAAGGGACGGTACAGACGCACCTTCACCAGACCCACCTTCTCGCCGTGGGCGTTCAGGTAGTCGATGACCTCCTCGGCCACATCGCAGATAGAGCCCATGGCCACGATGACGCGGTCGGCCTCGGGATGGCCATAGTAGTTAAACAGCTTATAGTCGGTGCCCAGCTTGGCATTGACCATGTCCATGTACTTCTCCACCACGGCGGGCAGCTCTGCGTAGTACTTGTTGCAGGCCTCGCGGTGCTGGAAGAAGATGTCGCCGTTTTCGTGGCTGCCGCGCATATGAGGATGCTCGGGGTTCAGGGCGTGACGGCGGAACTCGGCCACAGCGTCCATATCGCACATATCCTTCAGGTCCTCATAGTCCCAAACGGCGATCTTCTGGATCTCGTGGCTGGTGCGGAAGCCGTCGAAGAAGTTGATGAACGGCACCTTGCCGGAAAGGGCGGCCAGATGGGCCACAGGGGACAGGTCCATGACCTCCTGCACATTGCCCTCGCACAGCATGGCAAAGCCGGTCTGGCGGCAGGCCATTACATCGCTGTGGTCGCCGAAGATGTTCAGCGCCTGGGTGGACACGGTACGGGCGGACACATGGAACACGGCGGGCAGCTGCTCGGCTGCGATCTTGTACATATTGGGGATCATCAGCAGCAGGCCCTGGGAAGCGGTATAGGTAGTGGTCAGAGCGCCGGAGCCGAGAGAGCCGTGAACGGCACCGGCTGCGCCGGCCTCGGACTGCATCTCCACCACTTTGACCTGGGTGCCAAAGATGTTTTTCAGACCGTTAGCGGACCACTGGTCCACAAAGTCGGCCATGGGAGACGACGGGGTGATGGGGTAGATGGCCGCTACTTCCGAGAACGCATAGGATACATGCGCCGCGGCGTTGTTGCCATCCATGGATTTCATTTTTCTAACCATGTTATTTGCTCCTTCCATTTATTTATCTTAATTGTGATACTCTTGCAGGAATCTTTCGCATTGTTGATAGTAGCACAATTTCCTTTGTTTGTAAACGATATTTTTGTATCTTTCGTCGTTATGATGCTTTTTCATTGTCATGCACAAAAATTCTTACAACGGGTGGGAACTTTTTTTATATTTTTGTTTCCCGCGGCGTGATTTTGTGGTAATATGGGGATGATTTGGTAGGCGGGCCGAGGACACCTGCACCGGGTCAAGGCCAAACGCATACTTCCGTGGGAATTATCATCGAGTCTTTGAAAGGAGTGGGCCACATGGTCGTTACCGTGCGCTCTCTGGGCCTGGGCGGCCTCAGCGGATATGAGGTGAGCGTGGAGTGCTTCCTCTCCGGCGGCCTGCCCGCCTTTGATATTGTAGGGCTGCCGGACACGGCGGTGAAGGAGGCCCGGGAGCGGGTTCGGGCGGCGGTGAAGAACTGCGGGGCCAAGTACCCCGTCAGCCGCATTACCGTGAATCTGGCCCCTGCCTCCCAGCGCAAGGAGGGGACGGTCTACGACCTGCCCATTTTTCTGGGCATCCTGGCTGCCTCGGAGGAGCTGCCGCCCCTTCCGGCCGACGCGGCCTTCATAGGGGAGCTGAGTCTCACCGGACGGCTGCGGCCCGTAAGCGGTGTGCTGCCCATGGCCATGGCGGCTCCCCGGCTGGGTATACGCCAGCTCTACCTCCCGGCGGAAAACGCCGCCGAGGCCACCCTGGCCCAGGGTCTGACCGTGTACCCGGTGGAGACCGTGGAGCAGCTTGTGGCCCATCTCCGGGGACAGGCTCCCCTCTCCCCCGCCCCTATCTGGCAGCCTCAGCCCCGGGAGCGGCAGCAGCAGCCGGATTTTGCCGATGTCATGGGGCAGGAGACGGTGAAGCGCGCTCTGGAGATCGCCGCCGCCGGAGGACACAACATCTTACTCATCGGCTCTCCCGGATCGGGCAAGTCCATGCTGGCAAGGCGTCTGCCCTCCATCCTCCCCGACATGACCAGGGAGGAATCCCTTCAGACCACGGAGATCTACTCGGTGGCCGGGCTCACGGAGGCCCGGCATCCTTTGGTGACCAGCCGCCCCTTCCGCAGCCCCCACCACACGGCCTCGGCGGTGTCCCTTACCGGCGGCGGCGCAGTGCCGAAGCCCGGGGAAATTTCCCTGGCCCACAACGGTGTGCTGTTTTTGGACGAGCTGCCGGAGTTCGATAAGTCCGCCATGGAGACCCTGCGCCAGCCCCTGGAGGACGGAGTGGTGACCATCACCCGGGCCTCCGGCTCCCTGACCCTCCCCAGCCGATTCATGCTGGTGTGCGCCATGAACCCCTGCCGCTGCGGCTGGTACGGCCATCCGGAGCGCCGATGTACCTGCTCGCCCCGACAGGTGGAGAGCTATATGCGCCGCATATCCGGGCCCCTGCTGGACCGCATCGACCTGCACATTGAGGTGCCGTCGGTGGACTACGAGGCTATGCGCCGCAAGGATAGCCCCGAAAGCTCCCGAGAGGTACAAAGGCGGGTAAACGCCGCCCGGAAAATTCAGCAGCGGCGCTATGAGGGCACCGACATCTCCTGCAACGCCTACATGGTCCCGGCCATGATCGGAAAATACTGCGCCTTGGACGAAAAATGCGAGGCCATCATGCGCAGCGCCTTCGACCGGCTGGGTCTCACCGGCCGCAGTCACGACCGCATTCTGCGGGTAGCCCGGACCATTGCCGACCTGGACGGCGCCGAGGCCATTGCCCCCGCCCACATCGCCGAGGCTATCCAGTACCGCAGCAGCGGGATATTAAAATAAAGGCTCCAGACCCTACCGCACTTACAACAACGCATCCGTAGGGGCGGGGTTCTACCCCGCCCGCAGGAGGGGCAGAGCCCCTCCCCTACGCACAACTCATAAATTATAAGGATGTCCTTGCGAGAACGCAAAGCGTCCGTGGCGTGTCAAAAAAGCCTCGCAGAGTTTGCCGCCCGCGGGCGACCGCAAGGGTCGCCCCTACGGAGGGTTATAAGCGGTGCGGTGAGGTGAGGAATCCCCCAGTCACGGCTTCGCCGTGCCAGCCCCCTTTAGGCAAGGGGGCCGAGGGGAACGGATTGCCACAGCCGGTGTGCGCACCGGTCTCGGAATGACAGGATACGCTTTTCACTTTTCAACTATATTTATATAAGGAGAAACCCCATGCATGAAATCATCCTCTGCAAGCTGGGCGAGGTGGTCCTCAAGGGCCTGAACCGCCACAGCTTTGAAGCCAAGCTCATGTCGAACATCCGCCGCCGGACCCAAAAATTCGGCAAGTTCAAAATCTACTCCCGCCAAAGCACCATCTATGTGGAGCCGGTGGGGGACGGCTGCGACCTGGCCGGGGCCTATGCCGCCTGCAAGCAGGTCTTTGGTCTCATCGCTATTGCCCGGGCCGTGCCCTGCGAGAAGAGCAAGGAGGCCATTTTGGAGACCGCCAAGGCGTACCTGGGCGACAGTCTCCTTAAGGCGGGCAGCTTTAAGGTGGAGAGTAAGCGGGCGGACAAATCCTTCCCCATGAGCTCCATTCAGATCAGCCAGTGGGTGGGGGGTATGCTCCACGACGCCTTTCCCCATCTGAAGGTGGATGTCCACACCCCGGAGCTGACGGTGTATGTGGAGATCCGCGAGGACGCGGCCTATGTCCACGCCCCTGCCGAGCCCGCCGCCGGAGGCCTGCCCCTGGGCATGGGCGGCAGCGCCCTGAGCCTTCTCTCCGGGGGCATCGACTCCCCGGTATCCTCTTACATGATGGCAAAGCGGGGCGTGGTGCTGGAGATGCTTCACTTCGCCGCGCCCCCCTATACCTCCGACCTGGCCCGGCAAAAGGTCCTGCAGCTGGCCCAGGAGCTTACCCCCTGGTGCGGCCGCATGAGCGTACACATCGTACCCCTGACGGAAATTCAGGAGCAAATTCGCAAGCAGTGCCCGGAGGAGTATTTCACCCTCATCACCCGGCGGTTTATGATGCGCATTGCAGATAAGCTGGCCAAGGAATTTGACTGCCGCGCCCTCATAACCGGGGAAAACCTGGGGCAGGTGGCCAGCCAGACCATGGAGGCCCTGCGGGTCAGCGAGGATGTAACGGATCTGCCCGTGCTGCGCCCCCTTATCGGCATGGACAAGGAGGAGATCGTACGCATCGCTCGGCACATCGGCACCTTTGACACCTCCATCCTCCCCTATGAGGACTGCTGCACCGTCTTTACCCCCCGGCACCCCAAGACCAAGCCCCATGTGGAGGAGGTACGGGAAATTGAGAGCGTGCTGGACATCGAGGGGCTGGTTTCCCGCGCCATGGAGCAGCGGGAAGTGGTGAAGGTCAAGCTGTAAGGAGAGATCACTATGTTTCATCATGCCGAGATCATTGCCGTAGGCTCGGAGCTGCTGCTGGGCAACGTGGCCAACACCGACGCCCAGTATGTGTCGCAAAAGCTGGCCGCCGTGGGGGTGGACGTGCTGTACCACACGGTGGTGGGCGACAATCCGGAGCGGCTGCGGCAGGTGACGGACATTGCCCGCCAACGCTGCGACCTGCTCATTTTCATCGGCGGGCTGGGGCCGACCTATGACGACCTGACGAAGGACACCGTCTGCGCCGCCTTCGGCGTGGCGACGGAATTTCACGAGGATGTCATGGAGGAAATTTCCGGCTATTTCAAAAACGTTTTCCGGCGGGAAATGCCGGACTGCAACCGTCGGCAGGCGTATCTGCCCAAGGGCGGCACGGTGCTGCACAATCCGGTGGGCACCGCCCCGGGCTGCGTTTTCACGGCGGACGGCGTGACGGTGGCCATGCTGCCGGGAGTGCCCCACGAGTGCCGCTATCTCACCGACCACGCCCTGCTCCCCTATCTGCAGGCGCGGCAGGAGAGCATGATTTTGTCCCACACGCTGCACGTGTTCGGGCTGACGGAGCCGAAGGTGCAGGAGGAGCTGGGCGACCTGATGAATGGCGCCGTGAATCCCTCGCTGGCACCCTATGCCAAGGGAGCGGAGGTGCAGCTGCGGCTCACCGCAAAGGCGGCTACGGAGGCGGACTGCGAACGCCTGCTGGCGCCGCTTATGCAGGCGGTGCGGCAGAGGCTGGGAGCGCACGTGTACGGCGTGGACATGGGCAGTCCCGAGCAGCACGCCGTGCAGGCGCTGACAAGGCGGGGACTGACGGTTTCCGCCGCCGAGAGCTGCACCGGCGGGCTTATCGCCAAGCGGCTGACGGACGTGCCCGGCGCTTCAGCGGCCTTTTTGGGCGGCGTGGTGAGCTACACCAACGGCGTGAAGCACGGAGTCTTGGGCGTGCCGGAGGCGCTTTTGCAGCAGTACGGCGCCGTGTCCGAGCCGGTGGCGAAAGCCATGGCGGAGGGCGCGCGGCGCATCACGGGCAGCAGCCTCGCCCTGTCGGTGACGGGGCTGGCGGGGCCTGACGGCGACGACCGGGGCAACCCCGTGGGCACCGTTTACATCGGCCTTGCGAAAGCGGGCGGCACGCAGGTGACGCAGCTTTTTCTCAAGGGCGACCGAAAAAGCATACGCCAGCAGGCGGCGGACTACGCCTTTGCCCTGCTGAACAAATATTTGCAGAAGATAAATCCATAAATAAAAGGAGAAAACGGAACCATGGCAAAGAACAGCACCCCCTACGACCCTTACCGCAGCCAACAGGAGGCCATACGCAAGGCCAAGGGAAATCCCAACAAGAACATACATCACAAGAAAAACAACTCCAACTACGGCGGCGGAGACTACCAAAAGGAAAAGGCTGCCCTGAAAAGCCAGGCAACCGAAAAGGTCAAGCTGCCCCTGTGGCTGAAGATCACCCTGGGCGTGCTGTTCGGCGTGCTGCTGGCGGCGCTGATCCTGCGCATGACGGTGTATAAGGAAAGCCTGTTTATGAACTATCTGACCTCGCTTCTGCTGGGTCTGGCCTGCGCGGCGCTGTTTTACACAAGGCGGTTCCGCAATAGCAAAAAGGACGGGAAGCTATACTCTGTGATCACGGTGCTGCTGGCCATTATGGCGGTGATCTACGGTGGCATGGGACTGCTGGGACTTTTGACCTATTTCGGAATTGTGTAATTTTCCTGTTGACAAAAGCGACTTTTGTGGTAAAATGACAAGCAATACAGCGCAAATGCAAGGATGGGGATCAGTAACCCCAGGCTATCGGTGCCAAGAGATCCGCCGGTTTGGTGTGAGGCGGAGACCGGGTCTGCGGCGAATATCACCCCGGAGCTTCCGGCTGAACGGGAGAAAACCCTAAGTAAGCACGGACGGCGGAGGGCCGTTATCAACCCTCACCCACGGATGGTGGGACGGAGTGGCCGCCTTGGGGCGGCAACAAGAGTGGTACCGCAGAGGTTTGTTTTTCGCCTTTGTCTCTTAGGGGAGACAAAGGCGATTTTTTTTACTGGCGAAAAAACTTCGTTTTTTCTGCCAAGGGGATTGCAGGCTGCTGCGCGCATAATTTTTGCGCAGAGCACAAAAATTCCACACTGGCAGCCTGAGAGGAATTTTTCCCCACGCACATGTCGCGGTGAAAAATGATTTGAATTATTTGCCGCCTGCGGGCGGCAAACTCTGCGAGGCTTTTCGTTCGTTTTCAATTTTGTTTTCTCAATACACATATATGGAGGTACATCATGGAGTACAAAAGCACACTGAACATGAGCAAAAGCGGCTTTCCCATGCGGGCGGGACTGCCCAAGCGGGAGCCGGAAATGCTCAAGCACTGGGAGGAACTGGACCTTTACAATGAGCTGCTGAAAAAGAACGAGGGCAAGCCCCTCTTTAACCTGCACGACGGCCCTCCCTTCTCCAACGGCGCCCTGCACATGGGTCACGCCCTGAATAAGTCCCTGAAGGACTTCATTACCCGTATGTACGCCATGCGGGGCTACTACACCCCCTATATCCCCGGCTGGGACAACCACGGCATGCCCATTGAAAGCGCCATCATCAAGCAGAACAAGCTCAACCACAAGGCTATGAGCGTGGCGGATTTCCGCACCGCCTGCCATGAGTTTGCCGACCACTACATTGATGTGCAGCGGGAGGGCTTCAAGCGCATGGGCGTGGTGGGCGACTGGGAGCATCCCTATAAGACCATGGACCCGAGCTTTGAGGCCCAGGAGGTCCGGGTGTTCGGCAAGATGTATCGCAACGGCCACATCTACAAGGGTCTCAAGCCCGTGTATTGGTGCGCCCACGACGAGACCGCCCTGGCCGAGGCCGAAATTGAATATAAGGACGTCCCCTGCACCACGGTGTATGTGAAGTTCCCCATGAACGACGACCTGGGTAAGCTGGGCCACCTGGACAAGAGCAAGCTCTTCTTCGTCATCTGGACCACCACCATCTGGACCCTGCCCGGAAACCTGGCCATCGCCCTGCATCCCGATGAGAGCTACGCTGTGGTGAAGGCCCCCAACGGGGAAATGTACATCATGGCCGAGGCTCTGGTGGAGAAGGTCATGAAGATCGGCGGCTTTGACAGCTATGAGATCGTGGAGACCCATCCCGGCTCCTTCTATGAAAATATGCTGGCCAGCCATCCCTTCCTGCCCAAGACCAGCCGCCTGGTTCTGGCGGACTATGTAACCATGGACAGCGGTACCGGCTGCGTCCATACCGCCCCCGGCTTCGGCGCCGACGACTATGAGACCTGCAAGCGCTACGGCATGGAGATGGTGGTACCCGTGGATGACCAGGGCCACCACACCGACTACGCGGGCAAGTACGCCGGAATGGGGACTGACGAATCGAATCCCGTCATCCTGGAGGACATGAAGAAGGCCGGCTCCCTCTTTGCCAGCGAGGATATTGTCCACAGCTATCCCCACTGCTGGCGCTGCAAGAATCCCATCATCTTCCGGGCCACGCCCCAGTGGTTCTGCTCGGTGGATTCCTTTAAGGACGAGGCCATTGCCGCCTGCGAGGATGTGCGGTGGGTGCCCGGCTGGGGCAAGGACCGTATGCGCTCTATGATCCTGGAGCGCACCGACTGGTGCATCAGCCGCCAGCGTCGGTGGGGCCTGCCTATCCCCGTGTTCTACTGCAAGGACTGCGGCAAGCCCATCTGCACCGAGGAGAGCATCGAGGCTGTGGCATCCCTGTTTGAAAAGAAAGGCTCCAACGCCTGGTTTGACATGGAGGCAGAGGACATCCTGCCCAGCGGCTTCACCTGCCCCCACTGCGGCAAGCAGGCCGGCTTTGAAAAAGAGACGGACACCCTGGACGGCTGGTTTGACTCCGGCTCCACCCACTTCGCCGCTATGGAGCGGGACCAGGGCTTCTGGCCCTCCACCATGTACATCGAGGGTTTGGACCAGTATCGCGGCTGGTTCCAGTCCTCCCTGCTGGTGGCTGTAGGCGCTCTGGGCCGGGGCGCACCCTTCAAGGAGTGCGTGACTCACGGCTGGACCGTGGACGGCGAGGGCAAGGCCATGCACAAGTCCCTGGGCAATGGCATGGATCCGGCGGAGATCTTCGACAAGTACGGCGCGGACCTGCTGCGCCTGTGGGCGGGCTCCTCGGACTACCATGTGGATGTGCGCTGCTCGGACGAGATTTTCAAGCAGCTCTCCCAGAATTACCTGAAGTTCCGCAACACCTGCAAGTTCTGCCTGGATAACCTGGTGAATTTCGATCCCAACGACCTGGTAAAGCCCGAGGACATGCTGCCCCTGGATAAGTGGGCCGTGACAAGGCTTAACAACCTTATCGGCAAGGTCTTTGGCTGGTACGACAATTACGAGTTCCACGCTGTATCCCACGCCATCAACGACTTCTGCGTGGTGGACCTGAGCAGCTTCTACTTTGACATCCTCAAGGACCGGCTGTACTGCGACGAGGCGGATGGCCCGGAGCGCCGCAGCGCACAGACCGCGCTGTACCTCATTCTGGACGCCCTGACCCGGATGTTCGCGCCTATCCTGGCCTTCACCTGCGACGAGGTGTGGCTGGCCATGCCCCACCGGGCTGAGGACGACGGGCGCAATGTCCTCTTTAACGAGATGGTGCAGCCCTACACGGAGTACGCCCTGTCCGAGGAGGAAATGGCCAAGTGGGGCCGCATTGCCGCCCTGCGCAGTGCCGTGAACGGTGCGCTGGAGCAGGCCCGGGCGGACAAGGTCATCGGCAAGAGCCTGGAGGCCGCCGTGGATCTGACCGTGCCGGAGGAGGACGCTTTCCTGGCAGAGATGGATGCGGACGAGGTGGCAGACCTGTTCATCGTATCCCAGGTGAGACTGACCGTAGGCGACCAGGTGAAGGTGGCTGTGGAGGCCGCTCAGGGCGCCAAGTGCGGACGCTGCTGGAAGGTGCTGCACAGCGTAAAGGCCGTGGGTGAGCACGAGGCCCTGTGCCCCCGCTGCGCCGCCGTGATGGCAAAGCTGCCGAAAGTGGAATAAAACACTTGCATTTCCCGCAAAAGTGTGTATAATGATGGGGTGGAACGATTTTGTTCCACCCCATTTTTCCATATCCGGGCTTGTAGCTCAGCTGGGAGAGCGTTCGGTTCGCATCCGAGAGGTCGAGGGTTCGAATCCCTTCAGGTCCACCAAAACAATATAATCCGAACCTTGTGCCGATTGGTCATGGGTTCGGATTTATTGTTTTTATAGAAGAAGTTGAAGACTGGTAATAAAGAAACCGGGAGGACTGCCGATCAGGGCAATCCTCCCGGTTTCTTTATGTAGATGCACTGTCTGAAATCTCCTTCTTTGCTTTCCATTCGGCAAATGCCTTTTTGCCACCTTCGCTTTCGTAGTACTTCTGAATTACCGGAAGCAAACTCCGTGCCAGCGATTCAAAGACGTATTCCGGAATTTCGGCTGCATCCATGCTGTTTTGAATATTCGCTTTTTCTGCGTTCACATAGTACCTCCTTTATCGCTTCTGTAGAACATTTAGGCGCATTCGGGGACGATCATAAGAAAAGATATTCCCCTGTGTTTTCTCGGCGCTTGTGGGGCGGAAAACACCTTGTTTTCGACCTTTATTCATGCAATATTGCGCCATCCTCTCTTGGCTGAATCAGCTTTGCGTCCGCTGGGTAGTTCAGCGTAATAAGCGCAGGCTTTCCCAAACCCTGCTTGCGCCGAACGATCAAGCCGCTGTATTCCAGCTCCCGGAAGATCCGCGTGGCGCTCTGGCGGCTGC